>Ga0207799_100262_pt1 | contig 33258 bp, 27 predicted proteins | sample TtanPargueraPR_4_FD_187742 | JGI IMG/M metagenome (GOLD analysis project Ga0207799, IMG submission 187742) | Aerobic enrichment media microbial communities from Bioluminiscent Bay, La Parguera, Puerto Rico - Tt and M2 (SPAdes) | ecosystem: Environmental > Aquatic > Marine > Unclassified ...
TGTTCTTCCAGACCGTCAACAACGAGTTCGGCATGGAGCAGCGCCTGGGCAACGTGATCAACGCCAACCTGCGGGCCGTGTTCGGCGATGTCGAACTGTCCCGGCTGATGACCGAGGAACGGGCCAACCTGATGAAGGTGATCGCCCAACGGGTCAGCGAGCAGGGCCAGCCGTTCGGCATCGAGGTCATCGACGTCCGGATCAAACGCGTCGATCTGCCCGAAGAGAACAGCCAGGCGATTTTCCGCCGGATGCAGACGCAGCGTGAGCAGGAGGCCCGGGGCATCCGGGCCGAGGGCGACGCGGAGTCCCGGCGGATCAAGGCCGAGGCCGACAAGCAACGCACCGTCATCCTGGCCAACGCCAACAAGGAATCCGAAATCCTGCGAGGCGAGGGCGAAGGCGAGGCGCAGCGCATCTACAACGAAGCCTATGGCCGTGACGAGCAGTTCTTCGACTTCTGGGTGTCGATGGATGCCCTGCGTCAGGGCCTGAAGGGCGAGAATACCCATTACGTCGGCCCGCCGGACAACGAGTTCTTCCGGTTCTTCGGCTCCGCCGACGGAACGGGAAAAACCAAATAGCGGATAACGTCCGCGGTTTGCGGAAGGCGCCGGCCGGCTCGGCCGGCGCCTTTTCGCTTAAACGGGGGAAAACGGGGGGAACCGGATGTCCGACTTGATTGTCGCCATCGGGCTGGCGATCACCATCGAGGGGGCGCTCTACGCGCTGTTTCCGGACGCCATGAAACGGATGATTTCCATGGTTCTGACGTTGCCGTCGCAACAGATCCGGCTGGCCGGGCTGATGGCCGCGATGTTCGGCGTTGGGATCGTCTGGCTGGTCCGCGGATAAAACCGGCCACGCGGGCGCCCTTTTCATCTATTCTGTCATACGAAGACCATATTCCGAGGGCACAACGGAGGGTATCCTAGGGCCTTCCCTTCCGCTTGCGGGAACCCCATCTTGGGATTAGATCAAAAGCGGAACTGCAACCGCACGACCGATAGAATGTGTTTCAGACGACGGAGTACGCAGACGTGATGACATCCCCCATCGAAGCCGCGCGCCGTTCCCGCGCGCCGTCCCGCCGCCGCGCCGTAGCGGTTGCCGCCTCGCGGCAGGAACGCCGTACGGCTGCGATGGCTTGGCTGCTGGCCGGCCTCTTGGCGCTGTCCTTCCTGTTGGCGGCCACGGCCGCCCAGGCCCGGTCGGCTCCGGAAAGTTTCGCCGATCTGGCCGAAAAGCTGTTGCCCGCCGTGGTCAACATCTCGACCACCCAGACCATTCACGGCCGCGGCACGCCGGAACTGCCGCAGTTGCCACCGGGGTCGCCGTTCGAGGATTTCTTCAAGGAGTTCTTCGACCGCAACCAGCCGCAGCAGCAGGATCGCAAGGCGACCTCGCTGGGGTCCGGTTTCATCGTCGATTCCTCCGGTTACGTCGTGACGAACAACCACGTCATTCAGGACGCCGAGGAGATTACCGTCATCCTGCAGGACGATACCCGGCTTCCGGCCGAACTGGTCGGGCATGACCCGAAGACCGATCTGGCCGTTTTGCGGGTCGAGCCCACGCAGCCGCTTCCCGCCGTCGACTGGGGGGATTCCGACGAACTCCGCGTCGGCGACTGGGTGGTGGCCATCGGCAACCCGTTCGGCCTGGGCGGAACGGTGACCGCCGGTATCATCTCGGCCCGAAGCCGGGACATCAACACCGGCCCCTATGACGATTTCCTGCAGACCGATGCTTCGATCAACCGGGGCAACTCGGGCGGGCCGATGTTCAACATGGATGGCGGCGTCGTCGGCATCAATACCGCGATCTTCTCGCCTTCCGGCGGCAGCATCGGGATCGGTTTCGCCATCCCGAGCGCCATGGCCAAGCCGGTGGTGTCGCAGTTGATCGAGAGCGGCACCGTGCGGCGCGGATGGCTCGGCGTGCATATCCAGACGGTGACCGACGAGATCGCCGAGACCCTCGGCCTGGACAAGGCGGAGGGCGCCCTGGTCGCCAGCGTGATCAAGGAGGGGCCGGCCGAGGAAGCTAAGATCGAGGCCGGGGACGTGATCCTCGAATTCGACGGCAAGGAAGTCCCCGACATGCGGCAGCTGCCGCGTATCGTGGCGGAAACGTCGGTCGGCGATACCGTGGACGTGGTGGTCTGGCGCAATAACGAGCGTAAGACCCTCCGCGTCAAGGTCGGCGAACTGGAAGCCGGCGAGGCCCAGATGGCGGCCCTGACGCAGAACAGCGAAGGGACCGAGCAGCGGGTCGACGATCTGGGGATGACCCTTTCCGTGATCACCGATGCGCTGCGTCAGCGGTTCAGCCTGGCCGAGGATGCCAAGGGGTTGGTCGTTGTCGGCGTCGATGACAGCGGCCCGGCGGCGGAGAAGGGGATCCAGCCCGGTGACGTGGTCGTCGAGGTCAGCCAGGAGGACGCCGTCAAGCCGAGCCAGGTCTCCGATCTGGTGGAGACGGCCAAGAAGGCGGGCCGCAAGTCGGTATTGCTTCTGGTCGAGGGACAGGGGCGCCTGCGGTTCGAGGCGGTGCGCATCGACGGCTGATTTCCGGCTGGCCAACCGAGACTTTCGGCCGAAGGGCGCCGTCCGTGGGGCGGCGCCCTTCGCGCATCCGGACTGCCGGTGGCATTTTGTATCCGAACCGGATACTAATGCGGTGGATTTGCAACGATCCATTGAGCCGACGCCCATATTGAACCGACGCCCATGAAAGCCAGAGGGGGGACCGATGAGCGATTCGACCAAATTCTTCTTGCCCGAGGACCGGATTCCGAAGCGGTGGTACAACATCAACGCCGACATGCCGGAGCCGATGCCGCCGGTCCTGCATCCGGGCACCAAGCAGCCGATCGGTCCCGACGATCTGGCCCCGCTGTTCCCGATGGCGCTGATCGCCCAGGAGGTCAGTACCGAGCGGGAGATCGAGATTCCCGATCCGGTGCGCGAGATCTACCGTATCTGGCGCCCCTCGCCGCTGGTCCGGGCGCGCCGCCTGGAGAAGACGCTCGATACCCCGGCGAAGATCTATTTCAAGAACGAGGGCGTCAGCCCGGCGGGCAGCCACAAGCCGAATACGGCGGTGGCCCAGGCCTTCTATAACAAAGAGGAAGGAATCATCCGGCTGACCACGGAAACCGGCGCCGGGCAGTGGGGATCGTCGCTGGCCTTCGCCGGATCGCTGTTCGACCTGCAGGTCGATGTCTACATGGTCAAGATCAGCTACCAGCAGAAGCCGTATCGCCGGGCCTTGATGCAGTCCTACGGCGCACGCTGCGTGCCGAGCCCGAGCGAGGAGACGGAGTCCGGCCGCCAGGTCCTGGCCGAAAACCCGGACTCGACGGGTAGCCTGGGCATCGCCATCTCCGAGGCGGTGGAACTGGCGGCGCAGCGCGACGACACCAAGTACGCGCTGGGCAGCGTGCTCAACCATGTCCTGATGCACCAGAGCATCATCGGCCTGGAGGCCTTCGAGCAGTTCGACATGGCCGGCGACTACCCGGACGTGGTCATCGGTTGTGCCGGCGGCGGCAGCAACTTCGCCGGCGCGGCCTTCCCGTTCCTCGGGCGCAAGCTGCGCGGCGAGGGCGACGTGAAGGTCATCGCCGTCGAACCCAAGGCCTGCCCGACGCTGACGCGCGGCAAGTACGCCTACGACTTCGGCGACACGGCGCATCTGACGCCGTTGATGAAGATGATGACGCTTGGGTCCACCTTCATGCCGGCGGGCATTCACGCGGGCGGTTTGCGCTATCACGGCATGGCACCGCAGGTCAGCCATCTGACCAACCTCGGTTACATCGAGCCGCGCGCCTATCATCAGAACGGCTGCTTCGAGGCGGGCGTGCAGTTCGCCCGGGCCGAGGGCATCGTTCCGGCGCCGGAAACCACCCACGCCATCCGGGCCGCCATCGACGAGGCCCTGAAGTGCAAGGAGGAAGGCGTCTCGCGGACCATCTTCTTCAACCTGTCCGGCCACGGCCACTTCGATATGCAGGCCTATACCGACTATTTTGCCGGCAAGTTGGAGGACCACGAACACGACGCGGCCGCCCTGGAGCGCGCCATGCTCGGCCTGCCGTCCGTCTGAGCAGGCTGGTGTCTGCGAACGGGGCGGGAAAGTTGTCCCGCCCCGGCGCGGTGCGGTTTACAATTGTCCGCGCGTGGTCTAATCCCTCGCGTACCGCTTGTTTCCGAAAAAAGGATGCCTTCCGTGCCGCTCCCGCTTCTTCGTCCGTTTCCCGCTGTTCGTCCGGCCGATGCGCGCGCCCAGGACGTCGCCGCGCCGCCCTATGACGTGCTGAACACCGAAGAGGCCCGGCGGATGGCGCAGGGCAGGCCGTGGAGCTTCCTGCACGTTTCCAAACCGGAGATCGACCTGCCGCCGGAAACCGATCCCTATGCCGCCGAGGTCTACGCCAAGGGGGCCGAGAATTTCGAGCGGATGATCGCAGAGGGGGTGCTGCGTCAGGACGACGCACCGTGCTTCTATGTCTACCGGCTGGAAATGGGCGAGCAGGTACAGACCGGCATTGTCGGCGCGGCTTCCGTCGCCGCCTACGAGTCCGGCCGTATCCGCAAGCACGAACTGACCCGGCCGTCCAAGGAGGATGACCGGGTGCGCCAGGTCGAAGCGGTCAAGGCCCATACCGGACCGGTGATGATCGCCCACCGGCCGAATGCTCGCATCCGCGAACTGATCGCCGCCCAGGTCGCGGACGCGCCCGCCTGCTCGGTGACGCTGGAAGGTGTAAAACACACCATCTGGGTGGTCTCCGGTTCCGCCGATGTGCAGGCTTTGACCGAGGCCTTCGAGGCGGAGGAGGCGATCTACATCGCCGATGGCCATCACCGCTCGGCGGCGGCGGAGCGGGTCGCCAAGGCCCGGCGCGCCGCCAACCCGGAAGGAAAGGGTGACGAGTGGTATGAATCCTTCCTTTCCGTGGTCTTCGCCACCGACGAAATGCGCATCCTCGACTACAACCGCGTGGTCGCCGACCTGAACGGCATGGATGCGGCGGCGTTCCTGTTCCGGCTTGAAAGCGACTTCACGGTGGAACCGGCCGGCGGCGAGGCCAAACCCGGACAGCGCCGGGAGTTCGGCATGTACCTGGACGGGCGGTGGTATCGCCTGAAACCGCGCGCCGTGCCGGAGACCGGCGACGATGCCGTGGCGGCGCTGGACATCAGCTTGCTGTCGCGGATGATCCTGGAACCGCTGCTCGGGATCGGCGATCCGCGCCTCGACCCGCGGATCGATTTCGTCGGTGGAATCCGAGGCCTCGGCGAATTGAAGCGGCGCGTCGATTCCGGCGAGATGGCGGTCGCCTTCGCCGTCTATCCGACCTCGATGGAGGATCTGATGGCGGTCAGCGACGCCGGGCAGATCATGCCGCCGAAGTCGACCTGGTTCGAACCCAAGCTCGCGGACGGTCTGGCCTCCCTGATGCTGGACTGATCCGGCTTCGCCCCGCCGGATGAGCGGGGCCGCAACCCGACCCTACGGAGACCCGATGGACAGAGCGCCCGACGGCCCCGTCATCGTCATCGCAGGCCCGACCGCCAGCGGCAAGTCGGACGCGGCATTGGCCGTCGCCGAGGAATTCGGCGGTGCGGTGATCAACGCCGATTCCATGCAGGTCTACCGCGAGTTGGATGTGATTACGGCCCGGCCGCGCTTCCCGGCGACGGTGCGGGTGCCGCATCTGCTCTACGGCTTCCTTCCGGCGAGCGAGGCCTGTTCGGTCGGTCAGTGGCTGGAACGGGCGGCTCGCGCGGTCGACGAAACCCGGGCGATGGGGCGGGTGCCGGTGGTAGCCGGCGGGACGGGGCTTTATCTGAAAGCGTTGATGGAGGGGCTGTCGGCGATCCCCGAGCCGCCGATCGAAGCCAGGGAGGAGGCGCGCAGCCTGCACGCCGAACTGGGCGGAGAGGCGTTCAGGGACCGGCTCGCCGAACTGGATCCAACGGCGGCCGCACGCTTGCCGGCCGGGGATACGCAGCGCCTGATCCGCGCCTACGAGGTCGTCCTCGGCACCGGCCGGACCCTGGGCGACTGGCAGAAAGAGGCCCCGGTCGTCGCCCCGGTGACCGGTCCGTTCCTCACCATAGCCATCGTGCCGCCGCGCGACCGGCTCTACGCGGCCATCGATGCGCGCTTCGGGCGCATGGTCGAGGAAGGTGGACTCGACGAGGTCCGGCGGCTGGTCGGGCTGGGGCTAGACCCGGGACTGCCGGCGATGAAAGCCGTCGGCGTGCGTGAATTGGCGGCATTTCTGGCCGGCGAGACAACCCTTGAGGGGGCCGTCGAGTCGGCCCAAAAGGCGTCCCGGAATTACGCCAAACGGCAGTTCACCTGGCTGCGCCATCAGTTCGACGCGGATTTGATGATCGATGCGCAATATTCAGAAAGCAAAAAAGACGAAATCTTTTCATTTATTCGTCAGTTTGGGTTGACCGCGCAATCCTAAAGGATTAGCTTGCCGATGTAGTGGCCGGTTCGGCTCGGAGAGGCATCTTACGTGTGCCGTTCCGGGCCGTAATTGTCTGTCAACGTTCGGTCGGCCGCTTTCCACGGAAGGAGATGAAAGGTAATGCCTAAGGACCAGTACACCGGAGCAGAGATTGTCTTGAAAGTCCTCCAGGACCAAGACGTCGATGTCGTATTCGGGTACCCCGGCGGCGTAACCCTTCCGCTATATGATCAGCTGTATAAGCAGAACAGGCTGCGCCACATTCTGCCGCGTCACGAGCAGGGAGCGGTGCATGCTGCGGAGGGCTACGCACGTACGACGGGGAAAGTCGGCGTAGTCCTCGTAACCTCGGGACCGGGCGCCACCAACACCGTGACCGGCCTGACCGACGCGCTGATGGACAGCATCCCGATCGTCTGCATCACCGGTCAGGTGGCGACCAGCATGATCGGCAACGACGCGTTCCAGGAAGCCGACACGACGGGGATCACCCGGTCGTGCACCAAGCACAATTATCTGGTGCGGACGGTGGAAGACCTGGCGCGGACCCTGCACGAAGCGTTCTATGTGGCCAGCCATGGGCGGCCGGGGCCGGTCGTCGTCGACTTGCCGAAGGACGTCATCGTCGGCACCGGCGACTACACCGTGCGCGAGGCGTCGAAGCACCGCAGCTACAAGCCGAAGGTGAAGGGCGACATCAAGGACGTCCGCGAGGCGGTCCGGCTGCTCGCCGAGGCCAAGCGGCCGATCCTTTATGCCGGCGGCGGCGTGATCAATTCCGGCCCGAAGGCCTCGCAGCTCCTGCAGGAGCTGATCCGGCTGTCCGGCGCGCCGTACACCCTGACCCTGATGGGGCTGGGCGCGGCGCCGGCGTCGCACAAGCAGTACGTCGGGATGCCGGGCATGCACGGCACCTACGAAGCCAACATGGCCATGCACGATTGCGACGTGATGATCAATATAGGGGCCCGGTTCGACGACCGGGTGACCGGGCGTCTGGCCGACTTCGCGCCCAATGCGAAGAAGGTGCACATCGATATCGATCCTTCGTCGATCAACAAGAACGTGCTGGTCGAGGTGCCGATCGTCGGTGACGTCGCGCATGTGCTGGAAGACATGATCAAGGTCTGGAAATCCACCCAGGTCCGGCCCGACGAGAAGGCGCTGGTCAACTGGTGGAAGCAGATCGCCAAGTGGAAGGCGAAGAAGTGCCTCGCCTATCGCAAGAACAATGGGTTGGCCAAGCCGCAGTACGCGGTCGACCGGTTGTTCAAGGCGATCAAGGGCAAGGATCCGTTCGTCGCCACCGACGTTGGCCAGCATCAGATGTGGGCGGCCCAATACATCCAGTTCGAGAAACCGAACCGCTGGATGACCTCGGGCGGCCTCGGCACCATGGGATACGGCCTGCCGGCCGCCATGGGAGCCCAGCTTGGCCATCCGGACGGCCTGGTCGTCTGCGTGACCAGCGAATGCTCGTTCATGATGAACATCCAGGAACTGGCGACCCTGGCCCAGTACAAACTGCCGGTGAAGATCTTCCATCTTTCCAACGGCAGCATGGGCATGGTCCGGCAGTGGCAGGAGCTGTTCTACGGCAACCGCCTGTCGGAGAGCATCATGCAGGCGGTTCCGGATCTGGTGCGGCTGGCCGATGCCTTCGGCGTAAAGGGCATGCGGGCGGAGAAGCCGGACGAGGTGGACGGGGCGATCAAGGAGATGCTGGCCCATGACGGGCCGGTCCTTCTCGAGGTCATGGTCGATCCGGTCGAGAACGTCTATCCGATGATCCCGGCCGGCGCGGCGCATCACGAGATGATCCTCGGACCGTCCGACGCCGAAGCTTCCGAACAAGAGGGCGGTGACGTCGTACTCGCTTAAGGGTGGCCCCCGCGGCGGCCAGCGGCTAAATTCCGCTGCGCGGACCGGCCGCGGCCGCCGTTGGGGGAAACTCGTCTTTTGGGCCGGGCGACCGGCCGATCGGAGATTTCGTCAAAAGGTATTTTCGGGGGCACGCCGCCCCTTTGGCATGGAGCCAAATCCATGATTGCACCGAGTCAGGAGATGAAGATCCACACCATTGCCGTTCTGGTCGAGAACGAGCCTGGTGTCCTTGCCCGTGTCATCGGGCTGTTTTCGGGCCGCGGTTACAACATCGAGAGCTTGACGGTCGCCGAGGTGAACGCACGCGACAATCTGTCGCGCATCACCATCGTGACCTCCGGCACCGAGATGATCATCGAGCAGATCAAGGCCCAGCTCGACCGGCTGGTGCCGGTTCACCGGGTCAGCGATCTGACCCAGGAGGGCGACCATGTGGAACGCGAGATGGCGCTGGTCAAGGTGCGCAGCACCGGCGAGCAGCGCGTTGAATCCCTGCGGATCGCGGACATCTTCCGCGCCCATGTCGTCGACAGCACGAACGAATCCTTTGTTTTTGAAATCGTTGGCACCGCCAACAAACTGGATGCCTTCATCCGCCTGATGGAGCCCCTGGGCCTGGTCGATATTTCGCGAACGGGTACGGTGGCCATATCCCGCGGCATGGCGGCGATGTAGGGCCGCACCGCGGTTAAACATTGAGTTCTGAGAGGAAAAGAGAAGATGCGCGTTTTTTATGACCGGGACGCCGACGTCAACCTGATCAAGTCGAAGAAGGTTGCCGTCGTCGGTTATGGCAGCCAGGGCCATGCCCATAGCCAGAACCTCCGGGATTCCGGTGTGAAGGAAGTGGTGGTCGCCCTGCGCGAGGGCAGCGGCAGCGCCAAGAAGGCGGCGGATGCCGGCTTCAAGGTGATGAGCGTCGCCGAGGCCGCCAAATGGGCCGACGTTATGATGGTCCTGACCCCGGACGAGGGGCAGGCCGACCTATACGCCAACGAGATCCACGCCAACCTGAAGCCCGGCGCGGCGCTGGCCTTCGCGCACGGCCTGGCCATCCACTTCCGTCTCATCGAGCCGCGCTCGGACATAGACGTCTTCATGATCGCGCCGAAGGGGCCGGGCCACACCGTGCGCTCCGAGTATCAGCGCGGCGCCGGCGTGCCGTGCCTGATCGCGGTCGCCCAGGACCATTCCAGCAGCGCCCATGAGGTCGGCCTTTCCTATGCCTGCGCCATCGGCGGCGGCCGGTCCGGTATCATCGAGACGACCTTCCGCGAGGAATGCGAGACCGACCTGTTCGGCGAGCAGGCCGTGCTTTGCGGCGGCCTGACCTCGCTGATCCAGGCCGGCTACGAGACGCTGGTCGAGGCCGGCTACGCGCCGGAGATGGCCTACTTCGAGTGCCTGCACGAGGTGAAGCTGATCGTCGATCTGATCTACGAAGGCGGCATCGCCAACATGCGCTATTCGATCTCCAACACCGCCGAGTATGGCGACTACGTCAGCGGCCCGCGGGTGATCGACGCGGCGACCAAAGAGCGCATGAAGGGGATCCTGGATGACATCCAGTCCGGCAAGTTCGTCAAGGACTGGATGCTGGAGAACAAGGTCGGCCAGCCGCACTTCAAGGCGACGCGACGCCGGTCGTCCGAACATTCCATCGAACAGGTCGGCGAGAAGCTGCGCGGCATGATGCCGTGGATCGGCGCCAACCGCCTGGTCGACAAGGAAAAGAACTGATCCGGTTTTCGGGAAGCCTGCGGGCTTTCCGGATAAGCGCCCGGGCGGGGAATCACTCGCCCGGGCGTTTTATTGCGAAAAATCGAGAATTTTCCAATCGGTGCCATTGAAATATTTTATTAACACCTAAATTCGTACTGTGTTATAGGTTCAAGGTCTTCAGGACAGAGACGCGATCCAGCGGAGAGATTGGTGTACGCGAAGAGCGACATTGCCGTTGTGACTTGGAAGGCCGCCCGCCGGGGCGTCGCCTTTTCGCATGCCTGTGCGCGTGATCTGTCCCCCGCTCTCCTTCAGCTAGACGGCCTCCTGCGACTTACGTGCCCCTGAGCGGCACCTGTCATGCATGACGCGTGGCACACGTTCAGGGGAACCGAGAGGCGCAACCGCATCTGGAGTTAAGCCAGGAAGGAAGAGTTCGACATGAGCGATAGTATAGATCCCGACCACGTCGTCGTTTTCGACACCACCTTGCGCGACGGCGAGCAGTCGCCGGGGGCGTCCATGAACCTCGACGAGAAGCTGCGCATCGCGCAGGTCCTCGAGGAGATGGGCGTCGACGTCATCGAGGCCGGTTTTCCCATCGCCTCGGAAGGCGACTTCAAGGCCGTCAACGAAATTTCCAAGGTGGTCACCCAGTCGGTGGTCTGCGGCCTGTCCCGCGCCACCCGCATGGACATCGACCGCGCCGCCGAGGCGCTCAAGCCCGCCAAGCGCAGCCGTATCCATACCTTCATCTCGACCAGCCCGCTCCACATGAAGCACAAGCTGCAGATGGAGCCGGAGCAGGTCTACGAGGCGGTGGTGGAAAGCGTCACTCACGCCCGCAAGTACACCGACGACGTCGAGTGGTCCTGCGAGGACGGGTCGCGTACCGAGCACGATTTCATGTGCCGCTGCGTCGAGGCGGCGATCAAGGCCGGCGCGACCACCATCAACATCCCCGATACGGTCGGCTATGCCCTGCCGGACGAGTTCGGCGCCATCATCGAGATGCTGTTCAACCGGGTGCCGAACATCGACAAGGCGATCGTTTCGGTCCATTGCCACAACGACCTCGGCTTGGCGGTGGCCAATTCGCTGGCTGCGGTGCGGGCCGGGGCGCGGCAGGTGGAATGCACGATCAACGGCCTCGGCGAGCGGGCCGGCAACGCGGCCATGGAAGAGGTCGTCATGGCGCTGAAGACCCGGCATAACTCGATGCCGTACACGACCGGTGTGGTGACCGAGCACATCACCAAGGCGTCGCGCCTGGTGTCGACGATCACCGGGTTCACCGTTCAGCCGAACAAGGCCATTGTCGGCGCCAATGCCTTCGCTCATGAGTCGGGCATCCATCAGGACGGCATGCTGAAGAACGCCCAGACCTACGAGATCATGACCCCCGAGTCGGTCGGTTTGAGCAAGTCCAACCTGGTTTTGGGCAAACATTCGGGCCGCCACGCCTTTCGCGCCAAGCTCCGCGAGTTGGGGTACGATTTGGGCGACAATGCCATCGAGACAGCCTTCAAACGGTTCAAGGATTTGGCCGATATGAAGAAGGAGGTCTTCGACGACGACCTGATGGCTTTGGTTGACGACGAGGTGGTGCGCAGCAACGACCGCCTGCGGTTGGTCTCGCTGGAAATCCTCTGCGGCACCGCCCACCGTCCACCGAAGGCCGGGATCGAAATGGAGATCGACGGCGTCGTTCACGCTTGCGAAGCCACGGGTGACGGGCCGGTCGACGCCGCGTTCAACAGCGTCAAGCAGTTGTTCCCGCACCAGGCGCGGTTGCAGTTGTACCAGGTTCATGCGGTGACCCATGGGACCGACGCCCAGGCCGAGGTTACGGTGCGTCTCGCCGAGGACGGCAAGACCGTCAACGGCCAGGGCGCGGATACCGACACCATGGTCGCCTCGGTGAAAGCCTATGTGAACGCGCTCAACAAGCTGTTGGTAAAACGTGAGAAAACTGAGCCAATGGCGGTTTCCGTCTAGCGGCAGCCAATTGGCTCTATTATAAATGATCCCCACTGGGGCTGGGGGTTGATCTCGGCACCAGTGGGGATTTTCGTTTATCGGTTTGTGAGGCCTAATGTTTTCTAGTCTCTTCGGGTTTCTGTCGGCCGACATGGCCATCGACCTGGGAACCGCCAACACCCTTGTGTATGTCAAGGGTAAGGGCATCGTCCTGAACGAGCCGTCGGTGGTGGCGATCACCGAGGTTCGCGGCAAGAAGCAGGTGTTGGCGGTTGGTGAGGAAGCGAAGATGATGCTCGGCCGGACGCCGGGTAACGTCACGGCGATCCGGCCGTTGCGCGACGGCGTGATCGCCGACTTCGAAGTCGCCGAAGAGATGATCAAGTATTTCATCCGCAAGGTTCACAATCGGCGGAGCTTCGCCAGCCCCTTGGTCGTCATCTGCGTGCCGTCGGGGTCGACCGCGGTGGAGCGCCGGGCGATCCAGGAATCGGCCGAAAGCGCCGGCGCCCGCAAGGTGTTCCTGATCGAGGAACCGATGGCCGCGGCGATCGGCGCCGGGCTGCCGGTCACCGAGCCGACCGGCTCGCTGGTCGTCGACATCGGAGGCGGCACCACCGAGGTCGCCGTGCTGTCGCTGGGCGGCATCGTCTATGCCCGCAGCGTCCGGGTCGGCGGCGACAAGATGGACGAGGCCATCATCTCCTACATCCGGCGCAACCATAACCTGTTGGTCGGCGAGGGCAGCGCCGAGCGGATCAAGGAGACCATCGGCTCCGCCTGCCCGCCCGAGGACGGCGAGGGCCGCACCATGGAGATCAAGGGCCGCGATTTGATGAACGGCGTGCCCAAGGAACTGATCATGACCGAGGCGCAGATCGCCGAGAGCCTGGCCGAACCGGTCGGCGCGATCATCGAAACGGTCAAGGTGGCCCTGGAGCATACGGCGCCGGAACTGGCCGCCGATATCGTCGACAAGGGCATCGTGCTGACCGGCGGCGGGGCGTTGTTGGGCAACATGGACTTCGTGTTGCGCCACGCGACGGGGCTGCCGGTGTCGATCGCCGACGATCCGCTGACCTGTGTGGCCATGGGCACGGGACGCGCGCTTGAGGAAATAAAGCGCCTGAAAAACGTCCTTATGACAATGTATTGAAATTGCCCGAAAACACTGGCCGAAGCATAAAGTATATCTTAATATTTTGCGGACATAGATGTGAGAGGTTAATCTTCCGCGAAGGAACTTAGCCGTAAGCTTCGGCACTGAGGGCAGCAGCTTTGCAAGAACAATTCCGTCCGGTCAACCGGATCGCCGCCCCCATCAAGGGGATCGCTCAACGTTTCGCCTATCTCGGGCTCGTTGGGGCGGCGTTTGGCCTGATGATGCTCGGTAAGGCCGATGTCGTGGTCGTCGAACGGTTCCGGACCCAGATCACCGACGCTTTCGCCCCCATCCTCGATACGATTTCGAAGCCGGTCGCCACCGTCAACGCGATGGTGTCGCAGGCCCGAGAATTGGCGGATTTACGGGCGGAAAACGCCCGGTTGCGCGACGAACGCGAGCGTCTGCTGCAGTGGCAGACCGTCGGCCGCAAGCTGGAGTCCGAGAACCAGGCCCTGCGCGGCCTGCTGAATTTCATCCCGCGCGATCCCAAGGCCTATATTTCGGCACGGGTGATCGCCGATAGCGGCGGTGCCTTCGCGCACAGCCTCGTTCTGAATGCTGGCAGCCGCGACGACGTCCGCCGCGGCGAGGCCGTGGTGACCGGGGACGGCCTGGTCGGCAGGGTCGTCGGCGTCGGGGCGCGGTCGTCGCGCATCCTGCTGCTGACCGACCTCAACTCGCGGATCCCGGTGATTACGCAGCAAAGCCGGATTCGGGCGATCCTGGCGGGCAACAACTCGAGCCGGCCGGTCCTCAACCATCTTCCGCCGGGGGTTTCAGTGGTGCCCGGCGAACGGATCGTGACTTCCGGACATGGCGGCGCTTTTCCGCCGGGCCTGCCGGTGGGCGTGGTGGTATCGGTGAGCGACGGCGGAATCGCCGTTCAGCCGTTTGTCGCCCCCGACCGTATCGAATACGTGCGCGTCGTCGACTATGGGCATGACGCCGAAATAGGTGGTGGCGCCGCCGATTCCGGAAATTGATCGGGATGAAACCCTCGATCTGGCTTCGGCTCGACCGCTGGGCGCGGCATCTGACCCCGTTCGGTTTCGCGTTCGTGCTGGTGGTCCTGAGCGTGATCCCGTTGCAGGTGCCGGGCTTTGCCCGGGTGGTGCCGTTCCTGGCGTTGATCGCGGTCCATCATTGGACCATATACCGGCCGGACCTGATGCCGTCCTACGCGGTCTTCCTGATCGGGATCCTGCAGGACCTGCTGTCCGGCGTCCCGCTTGGGGTCCATGCGGTGGTGTTCCTGCTGGTCTATGGCGTGGTCTTGTGGCAGCGGCGGTTTTTCGTCGGCAAGGCGTTCGTCATCACCTGGTTGGGGTTTTCCATCGTCAGCGCCGGCGCGGCGCTGCTGACCTGGGGATTGATTTCGGCTTATTATGTGACATTGGTAGATCCTAAGGCGTTGGTGTATCAGTATTCCTTGACCCTCGGTTTTTTCCCGATCCTGGCGTGGGTTTTTCTGCGCTGGCAGCAGGCGTTTCTGAAAGAAGAATGACGATGCACCGGGACCAGGACCGTCAGAAGCTCTTCAACCGGCGCATGGCCATGCTGGCCGGCGGCAAGGGGCTTTTGTTGTCCGCGCTGGTCGGGCGCATGTACTTCCTGCAGGTCATCGAGGCGGACAAGTACCGCACCCTGGCCGACGAGAACCGCATCAACCTGAAGCTCCTGCCGCCGCCGCGGGGATATATCGTGGACCGGCGGGGGATTCCCATCGCGGTCAACCGGCAGAACTACCGCGCCCTGGTGGTGCGCGAGGAAGCCGGTGACGTGGAGGAGACGCTGGACCGGCTCGGCACCGTCGTCCACGTCGGCGACAGCGAGAAAAAACGCGTGCTGCGCGAGGTGCGCCGCAAGCGTGGCTTCGTGCCGGTGACCGTCCGCGAGAACCTGAACTGGGAGGAGGTCGCCCGGATCGAGGTCAATTCGCCCGATCTGCCGGGGATTTCGATCGACGAGGGGCAGAGCCGTTACTATCCCTATCCGCACTCCACGGCGCATATCCTGGGCTATGTCGCCGCGGTTTCCGAGAAGGAACTGACCGGCGACCCCCTGTTGGAACTGCCGGGGTTCCGCATCGGCAAGGCCGGGGTCGAGAAGGTCTACGATCTTGCGTTACGCGGGACCGGGGGCAACAGCCAGGTCGAGGTCAACGCCTTTGGCCGGGTCATCCGCGAACTGTCCCGCACCGAGGGGCAGCCGGGCGTCGAGTTGGGGCTGACCATCGATATGGAACTCCAGCAGCGGATCACCCGGCGGCTGGGGGAGGACAGTGCCTCGGTGGTCGTCATGGACGTCCACACCGGCGACGTGCTGGCCATGGTCTCGACACCCAGCTTCGATCCCAACAACTTCAACAAGGGGCTCAGCGTCGATGAATGGCGGGCGTTGACCTCCAATCCCAAGGCGCCGCTCAGCAACAAGTCCGTCGCGGGGCAATACGCGCCGGGGTCCACCTTCAAGCCGGTGGTGGCGCTGGCCGCGCTGGAGAAGGGGGTGATCACCCCGCAGACCACGGTCTACTGTTCGGGCAAGACGCATCTGGGGGATGCCACCTTCCACTGCTGGAAGCGTTACGGCCACGGCAAGATGGATCTGCAGAACGCCATCGCCCAATCCTGCGACGTTTATTTCTACGAGATCGCCAAGCGGACCGGGATCGACGCCATCGCCTCGATGGCCGAGCGGTTGGGGATCGGCCACAGACTGGGCATCGACATCCCCGGCGAGCGGTCCGGTCTGGCGCCGACGCGCGAGTGGAAACAGGCGACACTGGGCGTTCCTTGGCAGATGGGCGAGACTTTGATCGCCGGGATCGGGCAGGGCTATGTGCTGTCCACCCCGCTGCAACTCGCCGTGATGACGTCGCGGCTGGTCAACGGCGGATATGCGGTGACGCCGCATCTGACGCGGCAACTCGTGACCGCCGACGAGGTGAAACCGCGCGGCAAGCCCCAGTTCGAGCGGATCGGTGTATCTGCCAACCATTTGGAAATCGTCCGCAAGGCGATGGACGCGGTGGTCAACGGCCCGCGTGGAACGGCGCGTGGTGCGGCGATCCATGAGGCCGGGCTGGAGATGGGTGGCAAGAGCGGTACGGCCCAGGTCCGACGTATTACCAAAGCCGAGCGCGAGCAGGGCGTGCGCAAGAACGAGGACCTGCCCTGGCTGGAGCGTGATCACGCGCTGTTCATTGCCTTCGCCCCGGTGGACAAACCGCGCTATGCGGTGGCCGTCGTCGTCGAACACGGCGGAGGCGGATCTTCGGTCGCGGCCCCGATCGCCAAGGACGTGCTGGAGGCGGTGCAGAAAATGGATGTCCGTGCGAAACCGACCCTGGAAGCCGACGCCTCGCCGGCCGATTGGACTCGGGGGTCGGAAAGCTGATGTTCAGGGGAGGTCGCGAAAGCAGCTTCAGCCGCGGCGGGGAGTATTCCCTGGGCCGCAAGCTGTGGCAGATTCATTGGCTGTTCGTTCTGCTGGTCTGCGTCACCGCGTCGATCGGCATCGCCATGCTGTATTCGGCGGCCAACGGGAACTTCGATCCCTGGGCCTCGCGGCAGACCATCCGCTTGGGTATCGGGCTGCTGGTGATGGTCGTCGTCGCCGTGATCGATATCCGGCTATGGTTCAAATACGCCTATGTCTTCTATTTCTTCGGCCTTGCCCTGCTGGCGGCGGTGGAGATCAGCGGTTTCATCGGCATGGGCGCCCAGCGCTGGATCAACATCGGGTTCGCCAATGTGCAGCCGTCCGAGGTGATGAAGATCGCCCTTGTCCTGTCGCTGGCCCGCTATTTCCATGGCCGGACGGTGGAGGAGGTGGTCAACCCCTTCTATCTGGTCCCGCCTTTGGCCATGGTGTTCGTCCCGGTGGCCATGGTGCTGCGCCAGCCCGACCTCGGCACCGCCTTGATCCTGGTGATGGCCTCGGGCGCCATCTTCTTCCTGTCCGGCGTGCGGCTATGGAAGTTCGCCGTGGTGATCGTCGGCGGGCTGGCCGCCATTCCGGTCGCCTGGCAGTTCCTGTTCGACTACCAGAAGAAGCGCGTCCTGTTCTTCCTGAACCCGGAGAACGATCCGCTCGGCGCCGGCTATCACATCATCCAGTCGAAGATCGCGCTCGGTTCCGGCGGGTTGTTCGGCAAGGGATTTCTGCAGGGCACGCAGGCGCATCTCAACTTCCTGCCGGAGAAGCAGACCGACTTCATCTTCACCATGCTGGCCGAGGAGTTCGGCCTGGTCGGCGGGCTGGTGCTGATCGGCCTGTACCTGCTGCTGCTGATCTATGGCTATGCCATTGCCTTACGTTCGCGCAGCCAGTTCGGGCGGCTTCTCGGCATGGGCATCACGACCATCTTCTTCCTCTATATCTTCATCAACATCGCCATGGTGATGGGGCTGATCCCGGTGGTCGGCGCGCCGTTGCCGCTGATCTCCTACGGCGGCACCGCGATGGTCACCCTGCTGTTCGGCTTCGGCCTGCTGATGGGCGTCTACGTGCATCGCGACGTGACCATCGGCCGGCGCGGCGGCGGCGAGGAAATGTGATTTCCGGCCCTGTGGGAGCGCCACCGGCGGCGCCGAAAATTTGGCGGTAAAAAAACCTTAACGGCTATCGACAAGCCATCCGGTCTTTGCTATATCACCGCCCGACCCTGTGGGGCGCATAGCTCAGTTGGCAGAGCAGCTGACTCTTAATCAGCGGGTCCAAGGTTCGAGTCCTTGTGCGCCCACCACAAAAACCCCTTGAAATCCTTTGCGGTTTCAAGGGGTTTGTCGTTTCCGGGGGCCATTGTTTTATCCCGTCAGCCGGGTTTTCCCATTACGCCTAATTTTTGGCCATCTTCCGGTGTTTGCCTCACTTGTGGCTGCGAAACCGTTGTGGCCTCCGGCGGTTTTCCGGCTCTTTTGGCGGCGGCACGCTGGCGCTGCGGGCGTTTCCGTCCTGGGCATGCATATTGCATGGGCGCGCAGACATGTGCCGGCCGGTCGCATTGTGCAATTGCCGCCGACCGCCTGACGAGAATGTCCTTGCCCAGGAGTCAGAATGACAATGCAAACATCGAATCCTCATCTCTCGCAGTCGCCTCTGACAAAAAGAGTCCGGATCTGGCTGGCGGGTTTCTGGCCGCGTTTTCGCCGCGGCATGAGCTATCGCCCCGAAAAGACGTATATGCGAGGGCAATCGAACCGTTGAAGACGGTCCCCAGGGACGGGCGGATGCTGCGCGCTGATCATGGCGGTGGGAGTGGCATAACACCGCGCCCGTTCGGCCTTCTGGAAGGGGCGGCCGCCTGAAAATTTTTCCCTATATGTCAATTTGTCTTCCCTTCATGCCTGCAGGAGCCTCGAATTCCGGGGGGCGGGATCCACTTTTAGTGCATTGATATTTATTGATTATTGAGTTCCTGCGTCACCATTTATCTCCTGACTTGTGCACAAATGTCATCTGCAACCGCCGTTCAAGACACCATGATCGGGCGTTGGTAGTATTGCGCAAAACAAGGTAAGTGCCCGCCGGATTACGGCCGGGCAAAAACAGGGAGCCCGGTGCGTTGGCACGCTCGTATTTTTCATACGATGGCGTCGATGGACGTCACGTCTCGTTTCCCCTGGGCGGGATCGGAACCGGCTCCATCGGCCTGTCCGCGTCGGGGCGGCTCGTGGATTGGGAAATCGCCAATCATGCCGACAAGGGGAAGCTCAACGGGTTCACCCACTTCGCCATCAAGGCGGAGGCCGACGGCGAAGTCCTCGATGCCCGAATCCTCAACGGACCTTTCATGGGCAACCTGTCCGGCGATCGCGGGGCGGGCGTCTATCGCGAATTCGGTTTTGGTGTGCGCCGGGAATACCTGGCCGGCATGCCGCACTTCCGCGAGTGCGGTTTCGAGGGGTTCTTCCCGACGGCCAACCTGACTTTCGGTGACCCGGAATTCCCGGGAATGGTCGAGCTTCTGGCGTTCAGCCCGTTCATCCCGCAGGACGCGGCGCGATCCAGCCTGCCGGCGGCGATGTTCGAGTTCGCGGTGACCAATCCTTCCGACCGGCCGCTGCGTTATTCGCTGGTCGGCTGCCTGGGCAACCCCATCCCCGGAGCGCACCAGTCCCGCTTGGTCAGGGGCGGGCGGATGACCGGCATGGTCAACTTCACCGATATCGAAAAGGAGTCGCCTCAGTTCGGGGAAATCGCCATTGCGACGGATGCGGAAGAAGCCAGCTGGCAGCACGATCTCTTCCGGGGCAGCTGGTTCGATGCCCTGGAGGTTTATTGGAAGGACGTCAATACGCCGGGCCCTCTGAAGGATCGTTCCTATGAAGGGCAGCCGATCGACAGGCGGTTCGACGGCAGGGGACGGAACAAAGGTCATAGCTGCCTTGCGGCTCACCGGGACGTGGCGCCGGGAGAACGGGCCGTCTTCCGGTTCTCGATCAGCTGGTTCTTTCCGACGGTCGAGCGGGACTGGATAACCGAGCAGAACTACGTCGAGGAACCGAAGACCGGTCTGCGGTCCTGGAAGAACCACTACGCGATGGTCTGGGACGGCGTCGAGAGCATCGCCGGCGCGGTCTCCGATGACTGGGCCGCCCTGCGCGACGAGACGCTGGCGTTCAAGCAAAGCCTACGGTCCTCCACGCTACCCGAAGCCGTCCTGGACGCCGTCTCCGCCAATCTGAGCATCCTGAAATCGCCGACCGTCCTCCGGCTCGAAGACGGAACCTTCTACGGGTTCGAGGGGTGCGATGCCGTGGCGGGGAGTTGCGAGGGCAGTTGTTCGCACGTCTGGAACTATCAGCAGGCCCTGCCGTTCCTGTTCCCCGATCTCGAACGCAGCATGCGGGTGGCCGATTTCACCCACAACCTCGATCCGGTTTCGGGGGGAATGGCATTCAGGCTGTGTCTGCCGAAAGGGTCCGGGCGCTACGACATGAAACCCTGCGTCGACGGGCAGTTCGGCAACGTGATGAAGACCCACCGGGACTGGAAGGTTTCGGGCGACGATTCCTGGCTGGCAGCGGTCTGGCCCCAGGTGAAGGCCGCCATCGAATACGCCTGGCATCCGGATAACTCGGACAGGTGGGATCCCGATCGCACCGGCGTCTTGTGGGGACGGCAGCATCACACCCTGGACATGGAGGCCTTCGGCCCGAATGCCTGGCTGACAGGTTTCTACCTGGGGGCGTTGCGGGCCGGAGCGGAAATGGCGCGCCGCATGGGCGAGGCGACGCTCGCCGAAGAATATGAGGCGATCTTCGCCAGAGGTCGCGACTGGGTTACGCGGAACCTGTTCAACGGCCGGTATTTCATCCAGAAGATAGACCTGAAGGACCGGGGCCTCGTCGAGCAGTTCCAGACGAGCCTGAAGCATCCGGTCCTGGACGGGTCGATATTCGACCTGTACTGGAGCGACGAGCACCAGGAAATCAAATACCAGATGGATCGGGGCTGCCTGACCGACCAGGTGCTCGCGCAGTGGCATGCCGATCTGTACGGCATTGGCGACCTGTTCGACCGGGATCAGGTCAACGCCGCCCTCAACAGCATTTTCCTGATCAACTACAAGGAACGTCTCGGCGACGTGGCCAACCCCTGCCGCGTTTTCGGCCTGGAGGATGAGAGCGGCGTCGTCGTCTGTGGATGGACCGACGATCATCCGAGGCCGACATTCCCCGTTCCGTATTCCCAGGAAACCTTCCATGGGGTCGAATACGCCTTCGGTTCGATGCTGTTCGATGCCGGTGATGCCGAACGCGGCACGAAGGTTTTCCGGGCGGTCCGCGACCGCTACCGGGGACACAACCGGAACCCCTGGAACGAGATGGAATGCGGATCGAACTACGCCCGCTCCATGGCGAGCTATGGCGGCCTGTTGGCACTATCGGGGTTCCGGTTCGACATGACGGCCGGGCGGATCGCCTTCGATCCGAAGGTGCAGTCGGACGGCAGATTCAAATGCTTCTGGGCGGTCTCGCGGGGCTGGGGAGATGTCCTCATCGAGGACGGCCGACTGACGCTGACCCTGCTGGGCGGAACGATAGAACTCAGCCGGATCGGATTGCCCCCCGGCTGCATGGGGGGGAGCGTCAAGCTCAAGTTAGATGCACAGGATTACAAAGCCGTGGAACAGGATGGGCGTGACGCGTGCTTCCCGCCGGTTCTGCTGAAACCGGGGCAACGCCTGGGCATCCTCAGTTCCAAGTTGACTGTGAAGGACTTGCCCGACGCCGGCGCCCTGTGATCCGAAGCGGGCGGGCGCATTCGGGGCAAGTCGATCTGTATCGACGGAAGACCAGGAGAGGACCATGAACAAACTGCTATTGTGTTGTGTCACGGCGGCGAGTGTCGGGTTCGGGGCTGCAAGCCTTTGCGCGGCTCCGTCGTCGGATGTTACGGCCACGCTTGCGCTCTATCAGCGGACCAACCAGCAGAAGCTGGCGATAACCGAAGCCGCCCTGGAACGCTTCAAGACAAGATATCCGAACGTTACCGTTAAGACCCAATGGCTGCCTTTGGGGACATGGGGGGATTACATCAGCAGCTTCCTGAACCAGGTTGCGTCGGGGGACGTTCCCGATGTCTACGGCGTGGCGATCGAAGGCTATTCGTCGATTGCCCAAAAGGATCTGGTCATGCCGCTGGACGACCTGATCGCCAAAGACGAAACGGCGAAGTCGCTGGTGGCCGATATCGAACCGAACATGCTGCGAGGTTCTGCATTCGGCACGGGCGGAAAGCTCTGCTTCTTCCCGGCCGCCTGGAACAATATCGCGATGTTCTACAACAAGGATCTGTTCGACGCGGCCGGCGTCGCCTATCCGAAAGAGGGCTGGACCTGGGAGGACTTCCGCGAAACCGCGAAAGCCCTGACCAAGCGGGATGCCAGCGGCAAGGTCGAGCAGTACGGTTACTTCGTGCCGGGGTTCAATTTCGGTCTCGCGCCGTGGCTGCTGACCAACGATACCGACAAGCTCAAGAACAACTGGACGGAATCCAACGTCACGGATCCGAAGTTCAAGGAATCCATGCAGTTCCTGCATGACCTGATCTATGTCGACGGTTCGGCGCCCGCCTTCGAGGTCGGGGTCGGAGATGCCCAGTTCGTCGCCCGGCAGGTGGCTATGTTCTCGGCCGGGCATTGGCCGATTCCCTCGATCATGGAGAGCGGCCTCAAGAACATCGGCGTTGTCGCCATGCCCCAGAACAAGGCGCCGAATACGGTGTTCGGCACCGACGGCTACGGCATCACCAAGGCTTCGAAGCACCCGGAACTCGCCTGGGAACTGGTGAAGGAGCTGACCGGCTCCGAGAGCCAGCAGATGTACGCCGAGACCATGCGGACCATTCCGATCATGCGGTCCGCGGCGACCAGCGCCAAGTACACATCATTCCCCGACGGGGCGGAGATGTTCTACGCGAGCGCGAAGACGGCGATCCCCATCGCCTCGCCGCCGAATTTCGCCCAGGTCGAAGAGATCTTCATGCGCAATGTCGGTCTTTACCTTACCGGCAATGTCGAAGTGGACGAGATGATCGGCTCGCTCGACTCCGAGTTGTCGCGCGCGATGAAGAGAGCGATGAGATAACGTTGACCGCCGGCGCACGGGGATGGCGCTGGCGTTGGGGGAAGGGGGAGCGCTGGCGGCCGAACGCGGCCGCCGGCGTTCTCGCCGAAAAACTCGAACAAGGATCATGTCATGTCGAGTTTGGGGCGCCGGGAACAGTGGGCCGCTTACGGGTTTTTGACCCCGGCATTTTCTTTCTATCTGCTGTTTGTCGCGATCCCGCTGCTGGCGGCGATCGGCTTCAGCTTTTTCTACATCGACCGCACGACGCTTTCGTTTGACTTCGCGGGGCTGGAGAACTTCAGGTTCGTCTATTCCGATCCCCGGTTCTGGAAGACTTTCCAGAACACCTTCTATTTCATTTCGCTGGCCGTGGTCGGAAACGTCGGCGGCGGGCTGGTGCTTGCGGTCCTCCTCAACCGTACCTTGCCCCGCTTCGTTCTGTACGTGTTCAGGCTGGCCTATTTCTTCCCGGTCCTGGTCGCCACCGCGTTCATCACCTTCATCTGGAAGTTCCTGTATTCGAACGATCTGGGAATTCTGAACTACTATCTGCGAGAAATCGGCCTGTCCGGCGTCGGGTGGCTTTCGGATGCCCGTGTGGCGATGATTTCCGTGGTCATCATGGACGTCTGGAAACATGTCGGCTTCTTCATGATCATCCTGCTCGCCGCGTTGCAGGGCGTGCCGAGGGATTTGATCGAGGCGGCGAAGATCGACGGCGCTTCCGAGTTCAGCATCTTCCGGAACATCATCGTCCCGTTCATCTCGCCGGTGATCCTGTTCTGCGTGACCTACGCGTCGATTGGCGGGCTGCAGGTCTTCGATTCGATCCGGATCCTGACCAATGGGGGTCCGGGGGATTCCACCCGCACGGTGGTCCTTTACATGTTCGACGAGGCGTTCGGCGTGGGCGACCTCAGCACGGGCACGGTTGCCGCGCTGACGCTTTTGATCGCCATTGCCATCGTCGTGGCGCTCCAGATGTACATCAGCCGCCGCTGGGTTCTGAGATAGGGGGGAAGGGCATGCAAACCACCACAGTGGGGACTCCGGCCCAGCCCCGGTTCTGGCCGAGGCTGATGGATGCCTGCCAGGTCGTCCACTGGCGGAACCTTCCGGTGATGATCGTCCTCGGCGTCGGCGCGGTCTTCATGATGCTGCCGTTCTTTTGGATGTTCAGCGCCTCCATGCGGCCGACCGGGGAGGCCTATGCTTTACCGCCGACATTCCTGCCGGAACACTTCAATCTCGATGCCTACGAGACCGTGCTGGGGGCGTCCTTCTCGTTCACCCAGATGTATTGGAACAGCTTCATCGTCGCGGCGCTGACGACCGCCGGCGTGGTGATTTCCAGCACGATGGCGGCCTTTGCGTTCTCCAGGTTGAAGTTCCGCGGACGGATGGCCCTTTTCGCCCTTCTCCTGTTGGGGTTGATGGTGCCCCCGAGCCTGGTGCTGATCCCGCTGTTTTTCGGGTTCGCCTATACCGGGGTTCTGGACACGCTGTGGGCCCTCATCCTGCCGTCCGTCGCGTCGCCGCTCGGGATTTTCATGATGCGGCAGTTCATGTCGACACAGCCGCGGGAATACGAGGAATCGGCGTTCATCGACGGGGCGAGCTACTGGACGATCTTCCTGAAGATCTCCCTGCCGCAGATGGGGCCGCCGATCGCTGCGCTGTCCATCATCACGTTCACCCAGAGCTGGAACAATTTCGTCGTTCCCCTGGTGCTGGTCCGCAAGATCGAGATCATGACGCTTCCGGTCGGCATGCTGGTGCTGGCGGACCCGACGGGGGATTTCTCCGTCTCGGCCGTGATGGCGGCCATCTCGATGGCGGTGATTCCGCTGTTCATCATCTTTCTCATCGGCCAGCGTTTCATCATCGAGGGCATGACCCATACCGGAATCAAGGGGTAGCGCATGCTGGGGTCCGAAATCATCGATATCAATCCCCGTCTCGCCGGGGCGAATCTGGGCGTTCCCGAAGTCCGGATGTTCGGTTACGCCCGGTTCAAGGAAGCGATCCGGACGACCGACGACTGGGCCTCCCACACCGGCCCGGAACTGATCTTCCTGATGTCCGGCGAGGCGTGCTGGGAACATGGCGAGGAACAGATCGTGCAGGCTTCGGGCGGGCAATTGATCACCTTTCCGAAGATGCGCAAGCACCGGATCCTGCATTCGGTCTATCCGCCGAGCGAATCTTTCTGGATCGTGATGAAGGATCCGGACGAGATCACCAGCCCGTCCCTGCTGACTCCCGAGGCCCACGTCGAGTTCTGCAAATTGCTCAATTCGGGGTCGTTCATCATGGACATGCCGGCGGATGTCATGAACCAGGCGATCTCCATCAGCCGGCTGTTGCTGGACCCGATCGTGTTTTCCGGCGGCGGTCTGACGATTTCGGATCTGCGCGCGAAGCTGTTGTCCATCATGTCCGAGTTCTGGAAGACGATCGCCGGCGGCCGCATGAAAAGGGACGCCAGTCAGATCGTCCAGGACGCGACGAAATACATCCACGAAAACGCCCGGCAAACCATCCGCATCGAGGACGTTTCGGATGCCTTGGGGGTCACCCGAGGATATCTGCATGCCAAGTTCCGCAAGGAGCTCGGGATGTCGCCCGTGGATTACATCCAACGGCTCAGAATCAAATGGTGCTGCGAACAGCTTTCCAATTCCGCGGACTCGATCACGGAAATCGCCCTCGATAACGGCTTCGAGAGCAGCCAGTACTTTTCGCGGGCATTCCGGAAGTATCTGGGGCTGACCCCCACCGAGTTCCGGCATCGCAGCAAATAATGAATCGGTAAGGGCCACTATAGACAGGGACGTGGCGGGAGATCGTTATGGCGGTTATCGAGTTCGAAAACATCCGGAAATCCTTCGGTCCGTTGGAAGTGATCAAGGGGATCAACGTCAGGATCGAACACAACGAGTTCGCTGTCTTCGTCGGCCCGTCGGGGTGCGGCAAGTCGACGATCCTGCGCATGCTTGCCGGGCTGGAGACCCCGACCTCGGGCGAGATCAAGATCGACGGCGAGGTGGTCAACGATCGCCGCCCGGTGGAGCGGGGGATTTCGATGGTGTTCCAGTCCTACGCCCTGTACCCCCATATGACCGTGTTCCAGAACATGGCGTTCGGGCTGAAGCAGGTGAAAACGCCGAAACGCGAGATCGAAGAGCGGGTTTCCGAGGCCGCCGAGTTGTTGCAGATCGGCGAACTGCTGGGCCGCCGGCCGAAGGAACTTTCGGGTGGGCAGCGGCAGCGCGTCGCCATCGGCCGGTCGATCGTCCGCAAGCCGAAGGTGTTCCTGTTCGACGAGCCCCTTTCGAACCTCGATGCCGCGCTGCGCGGCCAGATGCGGGTCGAGCTGGGGGCGCTGCACGAACGCCTGGGGGCGACCATGATCTACGTGACCCACGATCAGGTCGAGGCGATGACGCTGGCCGACCGGATCGTGGTGTTCCGGGACGGCGAGACCGAGCAGATCGGCACTCCCCGCGAGGTCTACACCAAACCGAACACCAAATTCGTTGCCGAGTTCCTCGGCAGCCCGCGGATGAACGTGATGGAGTGCCAGGTCGTGAAGACCGACAAAGGAGGCCTGTGCCGTTTCGCCGACGGTCAGGAGATTCCGGTCGGCCTGCCGGTCGACGACGGAAGGCTTCGGTCCGACGCGACGTCCATCGGGATCCGGCCGGAGGATATGACCGTTTCGATGAACGAGGCGGCGGGACTTTCAGGCGCGGTAAAGCATGTGGAGTATTTGGGCGACGAACTGCTGGTCCACGTCGACTTGCCGTTCGGCAAGACGGTGATCGCGAAAAGCGCGGTGGCCGTCGATCCGCACATCGGGCAACCGATCACTCTGGGCGCAAGCGGAGAAGCCTGCCACTTCTTCGACCGGGAAGGACGGCGGGTCGGTTGAGCGTGCGTAAGCGGAAAGGGAAAAAGCCGGGCCGATTTCCCGGCCCGGCTTCAATCCTGAAAACTTACGCGGCGTATTCGAGCCCGGCGATGATCCCGCGCAGCTCGGCGAGGCCCTTGAGGCGGCCAATGGCCGGGTAGCCGGGGGCCGTCTTGCGGGTCAGGTCGTCGAGGATGCTCTGCCCATGGTCGGGGCGGAACGGGATTTCGGCGTCGGCCCGTCCGGCGGCGCGGCGTTTGGCTTCCTCGTTCAGCGCGGCCTTCATGAAGGCCACCATGTCGGTATCGCCGCCGAGATGCTCGGCTTCGTGGAACGAGCAGGGCACGCCCTCGGTCTCGCGCTTGACGTTGCGCATGTGCAGGAAGTGCACCCGGTCGCCGAGGCGCTCCATGATGCCCGGGATGTCGTTGTCGCCGCGTCCGCCGAACGAGCCGGAGCACAGGGTGATGCCGTTGGCCGGCAGGTCGACGGCGTCGACGATCGCCTTGTAGTCGGCTTCCGTCGACATGATGCGCGGCAGGCCGAGCAGCGGGAACGGCGGATCGTCCGGATGGCAGCACAGCCGCATGCCGAGATCCTGGGCCACCGGCGAGACCTCCTCGAGGAAGGAGACGTAGTTGGCGCGCAGCTTGTCGGCGTCGATGTCGGCGTATTCGGCGAGATGGTTGCGTACGTCGTCCAGGGTGAAATGCTCGGCCGCGCCGGGCAGGCCGCAGACCACGTTGTTGGTCAGCGCCTTCTGGGCCGCGTCGTCCATCGCGCGGAAGCGCTTCTCGGCTTCGGCGCGGATTTCCTCGGAGAATCCTTCCGCCGCGCCGGGGCGCCGCAGGATATGGATGTCGAAGGCGGCGAAGTCGCAGACGTCGAACCGCATGCAGGTCCCGCCGTGCGGCAACCGGTAGGCCAGGTTGGTCCGCGTCCAGTCGAGCACCGGCATGAAGTTGTAACAGACCACCTCGATCCCGGCATCGGCCAAGTTCTTCAGGCTGATCTTGTAGTTGGCGATATGCTCGCGCCAATCGCCCTGCTGCTTCTTGATGTCCTCGGAAACCGGCAAGCTCTCGACGACTTCCCAGGCGATGCCGGACGGCGTGCCGTCCTTGTGCCTGGAGATGACCTGCTGGCGTTCGGCGATCTCCTTGGGGGACCACACGATGCCGGGCAGCAGGTGATGCAGCGCCGAGACCACTCCCTCGACACCGGCCTGAGTCATATCGTCAATCGAAACACTGTCCTGGGGACCAAACCAACGCCATGTCTGTCGCATTTTTTTTCCTTTGGCTTCTGTCGCCGCGCGTTTCCCGGACGGCCGGGTTATTTGCCATACAAATAACCCGGCTGCCCCGGCGAGGTAAAGACGGGACAGTCGGACCCGCTGCTTTTCGGGAATCCTTGCAGAGGAAAGAGTACGGAATCGGACACTCTCGCGGCGCGGGGAGGCATGCGGCGGTGGAGGGAGAAGCACAGCCGCCGGTTTACCGCGAGAGCGCCGACTCCAGGCGGAAGAAGGATTGTCCGTCTTCGCTGAAAAGGTGGCAAAGGGCGGGGTCGACCGACAACGGAACCATGGTGTTCGGCGCCGTCCGGTCCCCTCCGTCCGCCTCGACGACCATCCGTTCCCCGCTTTCGTTTTCGCCGTACAGATAAGTCGTGCCTCCTAGGCATTCGGCGACGTCGACCTTCAGGTCGATGCGGCCGCCGCCATTGGCCCCGACCGCGATATCCTCGGGGCGGATACCGATCTTTACCGGCGCGCCGGCGCGGATGTCGTCGCGGGTAACCGGCAGGGTGATCTGCTGGCCGGAGGGCAACCCGACCACGGTTTCGCGGGAGCTTGCTTCGACAACGCGGCTCTCCATCAGGTTCATCTTGGGTGAACCGATGAACTGGGCGACGAAGACGTTCGCCGGCTGGTGGTACAACTCCAGCGGCGTGCCGACTTGTTCGACGTAGCCGTTCTGCATGACGACGATCCGGTCGGCCAGGGTCATCGCCTCCACCTGGTCATGGGTAACGTAGATCATCGTGGTTTTCAGTTTTTGGTGCAGCCGGGCGATCTCGACCCGCATCTGAACCCGTAGCTCGGCGTCCAGGTTGGACAGGGGCTCGTCGAACAGGAAGACGCTGGGGTCGCGCACAAGGGCCCGGCCGATGGCCACCCGCTGGCGCTGGCCGCCGGAAAGCTGTTTGGGTTTGCGCTCCAGCAGGGGTTCCAGTTGCAAAATCTGGGCGACTTCGTTGACCCGGACATCGATCTCGGCCTTCGGCGCCTTCGCCATCCTCAGGGCGAATCCCATGTTCTGGGCGACCGTCATGTGCGGATACAAGGCGTAGGACTGGAACACCATGGCCATGCCGCGCTGCGAGGGCGTGGTGTCGTTGATCCGCTTGCCGTCGAGGAACAACTCGCCGCCGCTGATTTCCTCCAGGCCCGAGATCAGCCGCAAAAGGGTCGACTTGCCGCAGCCCGACGGGCCGACGAGGACGACGAATTCGCCCTTCCCGATATCCAGGTCGATACCGTGCAGAACCTCGAAGGGACCGAAGCTTTTGACGATCTCGCGCAGCGAAAGATGGGGGCGCAGTTCCTTGATGTTGTCGTTCATCGAAAAAACCTCATGGTCGAAAGCATGTCGTCATCCCTTCACGGACCCGGCGGTCAGGCCGGCGATGAAGTAGCGCTGCAGCAGCAGGAAGATGACCAGCGGCGGGAGCATCGAGACGAAGGAACCGGCGAACAGCGGCCCCCAGCGGGTCTGATACTGGCCGACGAACAGGGATAGGAATGTCGGGATGTTCTGGACTTCCTTGTCCACCAGGATGGACATGGCATAGAGCAGTTCACTCCAGGAAAACAGGAAGGTATAGATGCCGACGGCGGCGATGCCGGGCAGCGTCACCGGAAAGATGACCCGGAAGAACATCTGCGTCACCGAACAGCCGTCGAGGATGGCGGCTTCCTCCAGTTCCTTGGGGATGGTGACGAAGAAGCTGCGCAGGAAGACGATGGTCAGCGGCGTGGTGAACGGCAGATAGGCCAGGATCAGCCCGGTCCGCGTGTTCAGCAGTCCGGTCGCGTTGAGCAGCTTGAACACCGGCACCAGGAACACCGCCATCGGGAACATCTGGAAGACCAGGACGCTGAGCAGCAGCGGGATCTTGCCGCGGAACCGGTAGCGCGAGAACGCCCAGGCGGGCAGCAGGCCGATGGCCAGCGATAGCAGCATGGTGCCGCCGGAAATGATGATGCTGTTGGTGAAATAGTGCAGGAAATCCATGTCGCCGATCTTGCCGTAGTGCTCGGCGGTAAAGGTGTTCGGCCAATAGGTCAGCGGCCACTGGTAGATTTCCGGATAGGTCTTCAGCGAGGTCGTGATCAGCCAGTAGATCGGGAAGACCACGGCGATGGCGATGAGCGTCAGGGCCGCGTAGCAGAAGAAGGTGACGGCTCCGGACCGTTTTCCCCCACGCATCAGTCGTCCTCCTTGGTGATCTTGTACAGGAACAGGCCGGCGATCAGCATGACGATGACGAACAGGACGTTCGCGGTCGCGGCGGCCTCGTTGAATTCGGACAGGCGGAAGCCGAGCCGGTAGATGTAGGTGACCAGCGTTTCCGTGCCGTACTGCCCCGGCCCGCCGGAGGTCATGATGAAGATCAGCGGGAAGTAGTTGATGGTCCAGATGACCGTCAGCATGGTGGTGGTCAGCATCACCGATTTCAGGCCGGGCAGGGTGATGTTGAAGAACTGTTGGATGGTGCTGGCGCCGTCCATTTCGGCGGCCTCGTAGTATTCGCTCGGGATTCCCTGCAGGCGCGCCAGGAAGAAGATGGTCGCCAGCGGGAACCCCTTCCAGACGTTGGCGATGATCACCGAGGCCTTGGCCATGGCCGGCGTGGCCAGCCAGGCGACGTTGTCGGGCGCGAACGGGATGTAACTCAGCAGGTCGTTGGCGACCCCGTACATGTCGTTGTACATCCACTTCCACATCACGCCGGCGACGATGTCGAGCGTCGCCCAGGGCAGGACCAGGATGATGCTGCGGAAGAACGCCTGGCCGAAACGGATCCGGTTCAGCAGCAGGGCCAGGATCAGTCCGAGGAGCATCTGTCCGGCGACGCTGAACACCGTCCAGATCGCCGTGTTGCCCAGGATGATATAGAAGCCCGGATCCTCGAGGATCTCGGCGTAATGACCGAGGTGGAAGGATCCGTCCTTGCCGGTGAAGCTTATGGCGAAATTCGAATAGAGGAGGTACGCGACCAGCAAAACGACTGCCAGGATGTATGGCATGATCATTTTGTAGGCGATTCGTTCCTGCCGGGTTAGCACCATGGTTCGTCTCGTTCTGCCGTGTCGCTCTCTCTGCCTTGTGCCGCTTGGAAGAGGGGCCGGGCGCGTCGCCGCGCCCGGCGAGGATCCAAGAGGTGCATGTCGTGGAGAGGGTTTGCCCTCTCTCGGTTACAGCGCGTCCGTCAGTCGGCCAGGATCTTGTTGACCGCGGCCTCGGCCTGTTTGATGGCCTCTTCCGGCGTCGCCTGGTCGAGCAGGACTTTCTGGATCATGTCCTGGATCTCAAGCGAGACGCGCGGGTAGCTCGGGATGCCCGGACGCGGAACGGCGCTCGGGAAGGCATCCAGGATAACCTGCCATTTCGGGTCCTTGAGCTTCGGCGCCTCCTTGGCGACGTCCATCCGGGTCGGCATCGGGCCGCCCTTCTGGTCGATCCAGTACAGCCAGGTTTCCTTGCTGGTCAGGTATTCGGCCAGCTTCCAGGCGTTGTCCTTGTTCTCGCTAGCCGAGGGAATGACCAGGGCCCAACCGCCGAGGACGGCGGCCGGCTTGGTGTTGTACGGATGGAGGGCCACGCCGTAGTCGAGGTCCGGATTGGCCTTCTGGAGCAGCGGGAAGGACCAGGGGCCGCCGACGGCCATGGCGACGCGGTTCTGCGCCATCATGTTGCGGTAGTCGTCCTCGTTGTAGCTGATTGCGTTCGGCGAAATGTTGTCCTTCTTGGCGATGTCCGTGTACATCTTCAGCGCTTCGAGGCCTTCCGGCGTGTTGAACGCGGCCTTGGTCAGGTCGTCGCTCAGCAACTGGGCGCCGTTGCCGTACAGGAAGATGATGAACCCGAGGGTGGTATGTTCGGTGCGGGTTCCGCTCTGGCCGTAACCGAAGATCCGCTTCTTCGGATCGCTGATCTTCTTCGCGGTCTCGACCAGTTCCTTCCAGGTCTTCGGCGGGCTGTTCGGATCGAGGCCCGCGTCCTTGAACATCTTCTTGTTGTAGAGCAGGACCCGGTCGTCGGTGTACCAGGGCAGGCCGTAGCGCTTGCCCTTCCATTCGACGGTCGGCCACATGTTCGGCCAGATCTGCTCGGTGCCGTCCCATTTCGCGAGACGGTCATCGACCGGCTCCAGGAAGCCCTGGTCGGCGAAGGTCTGCACCCAGCCGCCGAGGTCGGCGAAGGCCAGGTCGGGGCCGCTGCCGCCCTTCAGGGCCGTTTGCAGCTTGTCGAAGTAGACGTCGAAACCGAAAAGCTGGACGTCGACCTCGAGGCCGCTCTGTTTCTGGAATTTATCGACGACGGCATTCCAGGTGTCGTCCAGCTCGGCGACCTGTCCGCCGACCCAGATCTTCACCTTGTCCGCCGCCGCGGCGGGAAACGCCAGGCAAGTCGCGAGCGCTGACGCCATTAACACTTGGGCGATCGACTTCATGTTTTTTGCCTCCCATTGCCAAGTGGTTGCAGTGAAACGTCCCAATCGTGTCTTCGTTCTCTCAGGCGGTTTGGGCGGTGGACGCGGAAAGATCCGCCGCCACCACGCGTGCCTGAGTTTCCAGCCCGGAGAGTTCCGTATTCGCGTCGATCGGGAACACCCGGTCCGGATCCCAGGAATGCCGCCGCTCGATGGCCTGCCGGGCATAGGCGAGGGGGGTGCCGATCTTCCCGGCATCCCGCGCCAAGCCCCGCCCGACAACCCGTTTCGCCAGGTTTTCGGCGGAAATCTGCATGCGGCATTCGATAATTTCGCAGGACACGTCCTGCGCCGTTTTCCAGTCGCGGAAGAAACCTTCCGTTTCGATTTCGCGGCCGAACGGCGCGCACAGGAGGACGTCCTGCCCGAGCCTTAGGTTTTCGGCGGCGATCCCCAGGACCGTCCCGTGGCATACCGTCCGGAATTCCCGGCAGGCGTCGGCCAAGGGCAGGCCCCGTTGTTCTGCGAAGGCGGTGAGCAGCGGCATGCCGACCGTGTCGTAGTCGAGCGCCGCCGCTTTCATCCGCACCGCCAGCAGATGCGTGAACGTCGTCTTTCCGGAGGCCGCGGGGCCCGTGATGACAACCAGACGCGCCATGGGCTAGGCCCTGTTCTCCGATCCGACCAGCTTGATCTTCTGTCTGACGATCTCGGCCTGGCAGGCCATTCCGCTTTCGATGGCGCCGACATGGTTGCTGGTGCCGGGATGGTCCTGCAGGAAGGTATAGGCCCCTTCGAC
>Ga0207799_100263_pt1 | contig 33230 bp, 23 predicted proteins | sample TtanPargueraPR_4_FD_187742 | JGI IMG/M metagenome (GOLD analysis project Ga0207799, IMG submission 187742) | Aerobic enrichment media microbial communities from Bioluminiscent Bay, La Parguera, Puerto Rico - Tt and M2 (SPAdes) | ecosystem: Environmental > Aquatic > Marine > Unclassified ...
TGCCAGGCAAGGCATCACGTGAAGAGAGGCGCGCAGCAATCGCCAGATTGTGAGCACCCGAACGAACGTGATAACGCCGCATGGCGGCATGAGGCGCCGCTTCATCGGACGGTTGGACGACGCGCAGAGTTGAGCGGGACACGGGCGTGCTCTTTTGCTTCGTTTTCTGTCACGGAACAGAAAATGAAGAAATGCTTCCATAAAAATGCTCCGGATCGGTCGAACCTCTCCGGGTCCTCCACCAGAGGTGGAGGGTTTAGATTAAAACTAAATCCTCCGTCGCCGGCGGAGGGACCCTGAGCAATTTTACCAATCATCGGAGGGGATCCGAAAAATTCTGCACTGCGGCAAAAGCACCGCATCCGTAAACGCAAGGACATGCGACGTATTGCCATGCAAAAACTGCAACTCAAGAACCTGGACTGCGCCGCCTGTGCCGCCAAACTCGAACGCGCTATCAAAAAGAGCGAGGGGGTGGAAGACGCGGTGGTGGATTTTGTCAATCAACTTCTTTTTGTCGAAGCCCGGGACATGGATCGCGTGCGCGATGCTGTGCGGTCCATCGACCCACAGGTTGAACTTGTGCCCGCAACACAGGCCGCGGCGCGCGAATCCGTGAACAATGCGCCCGGCCTTGACTTCAAAAAAGAAATCATCCTCCTGGCCGTTGCCGGTACGCTATTTCTCTGGGTGCTGGCTTCGGGCAGCGGATTGGCCCCATCCGCTCCGGCGCCCTGGCACCTTTTGATCGTGATCGCAGCCTACCTCATGGCGGGCGGGAACGTTCTCGCCGGGGCCTTCCGAACCATCCGGCAAGGCCTCTTCTTCGACGAAAACGTCCTCATGGTCATCGCCACGGCCGGCGCCCTGGCCATCCAGGCCTACGCCGAAGCCGTGGGGGTCATGATCTTTTTCAAGATCGGCGAACTGCTTCAGGAAAAGGCGGTATACCATTCGCGCCGCTCCATTCGCTCCCTGCTGGCCGCCCAACCGGATCAGGCCTTCCTTCAAACCCTGGAAGGCCTGCGCCCGGTGCCGCCCGAATCCGTTCAAGTCGGCGACACCATCGTTGTCAAGCCGGGGCAGAAGATCCCCCTGGACGGTCATGTCCTGGAGGGTGAATCGCAACTGGACACGTCCATGCTGACCGGAGAGCCCGCACCGTTGGCGATCCAACCCGGCGACACGGTCATGGCCGGCCAGATCAGCACCACCGGGGCACTGACCATCGAGGTAACCCGGCCCTTCCATGAGTCGTCCATCGCCCGGGTCATGGACTTGGTGGAACATGCCGCCGCCCGCAAGGCCCGGACCGAAAAATTCATCACCGTCTTTGCCCGTTACTATACCCCGCTGGTGGTGGCGGTGGCCGCCGGCATCGCGTTTCTGCCACCACTGGTGACCGGGGCCTCTTATCAGACCTGGATTTACCGGGCCCTCGTCCTCCTGGTCATCTCCTGCCCCTGCGCGCTGGTAATCAGCATCCCCCTGGGTTATTTCGCCGGCATCGGCCTGGCTTCCCGCCACGGCATCCTGGTCAAGGGCTCCAACTTCATCGATGCCCTGGCAGCCGTTCGAACCGTCGTCTTCGACAAGACCGGCACCCTGACCCGCGGGGTCTTCGCGGTGAATAAAATCGATAGTGAAAATGGTTTTTCCCGGGAACAAGTCCTGGAACTGGCCAGCGCGGCCGAGTACCACTCCAACCACCCCATCGCCCGTTCCATCCAGGCCGCCTTCGAAAAGCAGGGGGGGCGGATCGATGCGTCCCGCTTATCGGCGCACACCGTCCACGCCGGCCTGGGGGTCAGCGCCCGCTATGACGGGCAACCCATTCTGGTTGGAAATCAGAATTTCATGCAACGCCACGCCATCCCCCACAGCCGCAGCGATGATGACGGCACGGTGCTTCACGTCGCCGTGGACGGCCGCTATGCCGGCGCCATTGTCATCGGGGACGCGATAAGACCTGAATCCCGCGAGGCGGTTCAGGCCCTGCGCGATCAGGGGGTCGACCATATCGCCATGCTGACGGGTGACAATGTCCGAACGGCCGTAATGATCGCTGGTGATCTGGGTCTCGACAATTACCACGCCGACCTGCTTCCGGAAGAAAAAGTCGCGGCCCTGGAAAAAATCGAAGCAAAACGGCCCAGCGGGAAAATCGCCTATGTGGGGGATGGGATCAATGACGCACCGGTTATTGCGCGTTCCGATGTGGGGCTTGCCATGGGTGCGATGGGCAGCGACGCGGCCGTGGAAACTGCCGATGTCGTCATCATGACGGATTCACCCATGAAAATGGCGGAAGCCCTTTCCATTGCCCGCGCCACCCGGCGCATCGTATGGCAAAATATCTTCCTGGCCTTCACGGTTAAGGGCGTATTCATTGGGTTCGGCGCGTTTGGCCTGGCGACCATGTGGGAGGCAGTATTTGCGGATGTCGGCACGGCCCTGCTGGCGGTGGCCAATGCCGCGCGAATCCTCAGGGGGTGAAGCGGCTGCAGGTTGCCGCTGCATCCGGTAGGGTACGGGGGGATCCCCTGCGGCCGGATTGGGAATAGAACACGCTATACCGGTTGGGTGAACTTGACCGCAATGCCCCGGCCATCGGAGCGGACCACGGCGCCTTTGAGTTTGCTTTCCCGTCCGCCGCCTTCAAAAGGCCCCGCAACCGTGACTTCCTGTCCGGGGAAGAAATAGCCGTCGGTTTCGATATAGGTGCCCCCCCGACTGAAGTTCTTGATAACACCTTCATAAAGCCGCCTGCGCGCCAGGAAGTGCGTCCCCTCCGAGCAGGGTGTACGATTGAAATTCCGGTTTTCCTTCTCAATCGCCTCACTATCCGGCTGCTCGCCGGCGATTTTTTTTTCCCGCATACTTCACCTCATCTCGATGGTTTTCCGTTTGATTCCAGTGTTGCACTGTTGCTGCTATACGGTTCGTCATGGCAGCCTCGGCCGGCCGATTGCGGCACGATTCCAACCCAGCAGCGGCACGATCTGCGCTATCCGTCATGGCGGTTCGTCCGCTTCCGCCGCCCTGAAATTGCGCGAATACACACCACTCTGGCATGGATTATATAATTTGTCAATGAATCTGATATGTTAGAATGAGGTATGTCTTTTCCAGCCGTGCAATAACGCCGTCAGCCCCATCGAAAAGGATGGAAAGACGGTTGTTCACTTTCCGATATCCCCCACGGCCTGACCGGGTTTCCGGCCGGCACCCTTCAGTACCGCCACCCCAAAAATCCCATGGCTACGACATTGGCGACGATCGCGATCGCGTAAAGCGAAGATACGGTAATCACCTTGGCCCGCAACGTTTGCATGCCGATCACCAGGAGGGCCGCCACATAAAAGTGAAAATAGCCGAAGAAGAAAATGAGCCACACGCCGCCAAAGGAACGGTTCCACCAGGGATATTCCCAGACCAAATGGCCGCCGTAATTCAGGAGGCATTCCACGAAGACACAGAAGACCGAATAGCCGATGGCCCAGAACCAACGGTCGGGGATGCCCATAATCTTGTTTTTGGGATTATCGGAAAGGGTGTAGTAGTAGATGATGCCGGAGATGAGAAACATGAAGATGATTTCGATGTTCCATCCCACCATGGTCCGCAGGGCGGTATCGCCGGGAGCAGTCCAGAAGGCGGAGCGCTGGGTGAGGTGCAAAACCCATCCGTTCCATGTCTCGTTGATGCAGTCCATGCCGAAAATGGTCAGTCCGGCCAGGACGGCGTTCCAATTGCCCGAGCGGCGGGCTTTGTGAATTTCCACGGCGTAGATGTAGAAGACAATGGCCAGCAGGGGGATGACATACCATTTCAACATGGTCAGATCGCGAAGTCCGTCGAGGGCCTGAATAGATGCCGGGGTCATCACTTGTTCTCCTTTCGTGGTGATGTTGCATGTTTCCATTAAGCGCCGCAGAAGCAGGCTTGAATATGATTTTGCAGTTCTGTTTTTGCAGTTCCCATTGTCCCGCGCTGAGCATCGGCGGGGCGGACGGAAAAAAGCGCGCGGACTGTCTGAGCCCGCCGTAGCCTAAGCGAAGGCGGGCGAGTTTCCGCGTGCTCCGGCCGCACCGACGACGCGCAGGATGAAGCGGGACACGGGCGGTTTCTTTTGCTTCGTTTTCTTTCACGTGAAAGAAAATGAAGAAAGCATTTCAGAAAATCTTCATCGATCTTTAAGACCGATCTTGTCCATCGATCCAAAAGTGGAGCGTACAAGTCTAACGTATCGAGTTCCCAAAACGATCCCGCACCAGCCGCTCCATTTCCTCCCTGCGATGGCAGGCGACCCGGTGGCCATCAGAGAAGGTTTCCAGACCGGGTTCTTCCTCCCGGCAACGGTCGATCACGAAGGGACAGCGGGTGTGGAAGCGGCACCCGGCCGGCGGATTGCGGGGGCTGGGCACATCGCCCTGAAGCACGATGCGGCGGCTCCGGCGGCCCGTGTCGGGTATGGGAATGCCGGATAGAAGGGCATGGGTGTACGGGTGACGCGCCCTGTTGAAAAGCGCCGCGGTGGGGGCGATTTCCACCACCTTGCCCAGGTACATCACGGCCAGCCGGTTGCTGATGTATTTCACCACCAGCAGGTGATGGGTGACGAACAAATAGGTCAGTTCGAGCTTTTCCCGCAAGGTATGGAGCAGGTTCAAAATCTGGGCCTGGACTGAAACGTCCAGAGCGGACGTGGGCTCGTCCAGAACCAGGAATTCGGGTTGGGTGGCGATGGCCCGGGCCACAGCGATCCGTTGCCGCTGCCCGCCGGAAAATTCGTGCGGATAGCGCAGGTAGTGGTCTTTGGTCAGCCCCACCATGCCCAGCAGTTCCAGGATTCGGGCCTCCAATTCGCGGCTGCCCATGGGGGACTGCTCACGCAGGGGTTCGGCAATGATGTTCTTCACCAGCATTCGGGGATTGAGGGATGTGGTGGGATCCTGGAACACCATCTGAAGCCGCCCGCGGATCCTTTCGCGCTTGAGAGCGCTGGCGGGCAGGCCGGCAATATCCACAGGTGCGTGGCCATTGCCGCGGTGGTAGAGGATCTTGCCGCCGGTGGGGCGATGTAGCCGGATGATGGCCTTGCCCGTGGTGGTCTTGCCACAGCCGGATTCCCCCACCAGGCCGAGGCATTCGCCCCTATGGATATCGAGATCGATGCCGTCCAGGGCTTTTACGGATGCCACCTGGTGGCGGAAGACACCCCCGCGCACCGGGTAGTGTTTTTGCAGGCGTCGCAATTGGAGCAGCGCGCTCATGCGGCCCCCTCCCCTCGCGGCCGGTCGGTATACCGATAACAAGCCACCGTATGATCCCCGCCCAGATGCACGGTTTCCGGAAAATGCTTCCGGCAAATCGCCCGGGCTTCCGGGCAGCGGGGATGGAAGCGGCATCCGGCGGGTGGGTTCACCAGATTGGGAACCGCCCCCTCGATGCTGCGCAGGGGGCCGTCCTGATGAAGCCGGGGGACGGCCTCGAGCAGGGCCCGGGTGTAGGGATGCCGGGGGGCATTGAAAAGATCGGCCACATTGGCCACCTCGCAAAGATTGCCGGCATACATGACCCCCACCCGGTCGCAGGTTTCGGCCACCACACCCAGGTCGTGGGTAATCAAAAGAATGGAGGCGATTTCCGTCTCTTTAAGATGGCGCAGAAGGTCCAGGATCTGGGCCTGGATGGTGACGTCCAGGTTGGAGGTGGCCTCGTCGGCAATGAGCAGCAGCGGGCTGCAGGCCAAAGCGATGGCGATGACGATGCGCTGTTTCATGCCGCCGGACAGATTGTGCGGATAGAGCCGGGCCACGTCTTCCGGATTGGGAATCCCCAGTTTGCCGATAATTTCCACCGAACGCCGCAGGGCTTCCCGGCGCAGCCGCATCTGCCAGCGCCGCACCAGGGGCAAGCGCCCCGTCAGGGCAACCAGGGGATCACGGGGGCTGACCGCGGTCCGTGCATACAGGGCGCGCTGGAAAGCTCCCAGGGGCCCGGGCGGCATGCCGTTCTCCCGGTCCATGGCCGCCAGCACGGCGGCGGCCATTTCTTTCTTCTTGTGGAATAAAAAACTTTCGGCCACCTGGTCGCCAATGCTCATGATGGGATTCAGGGCGGCGTTGGGTTCCTGGAAGATCATGGAGATCTGATCTCCCCGCAGGTGCTCCATATAGGCCTCGGACTGTTGCAGCAGATCGATGCCCCGGCGCTTGTCCCGGGGGTCGAAGAAGGCCACCACCTTGCCCCCTTCCACGCGCCCCGGTTCCTGGATGATGCGCATCATGGAGCGCACGGCCACACTCTTGCCGCATCCGGACTCCCCCACCAGCCCGAAGGTGGTGCCGTGGTCCACCACCAGGCTGACCCCGTTGAGGGCCCGCACGACCCCCTCGTAGGTGTAGAAATTGGTCACCAGGTTTTCCGTCCGGATCAGCGGTGTCATCTTCGGAATTTTTTCTCCGTATGCGTCTTTTTCAAATCATGGCGAGAGTGGGTTCTGTTTCGGCTATTCTCCAAATTATGCTGCTCAAAGGGACCAAGGATTCCAGGGTTCAAGGGTTCAAGTTTGGTGATGTTGCCGCCTTTCACTCGAATCCTTGACTCCTCGGCCCCTCGAGTCCTTGAATCTTCCGGTCCCTTCCTAATCACCTCCGTCGCAGCTTGGGATCGAATGCATCCCGCAGGGCATCGCCGATCAGATTCCAGGCCAGGACGAACAGGATGATGCAGGCCCCCGGGATCGCGATGGTGTACCAGAACCGCAGGGGGTCGTCCGGGGGCCCCACGATATAGTTGCGGGCCAGGGCCACCATCTGACCCCAGTCGGCATATCCTTTGGGCGATCCCAACCCGACGAAGCTCATGAACGAGGCCGTGATGACCATGGACCCCATGTCCATGGAGGCCATGATCAGCACCGGATAGATGGCATTGGGCAGGATATGGCGCCGGATGATCTTGAAATCGGACACCCCCATGACCCGGGCCGCCTGGACGAAATCCTGATCCCGCAAGGTTAAAATTTCCGAACGGATAACCCGCACGTACCAGCGCCACTGAATCAGCGCCAGGGCGATCATGACCTTGTCGAGACCCCGGCCGAAGGCCACCACGATGGCCATGGCCAGCACCAGGGTGGGGATGGCCCACATGATATCGGTCACCCGCATGAGGGCTTCGTCCAGCCACCCGCCGTAATAACCGGAAACCGCCCCCAGCCCCACCCCGAAAAGGCCGGAAATGACCACCACGAACAGGCCGATCTTGAAGGCCGTACGGGTGCCCCACACAACGCCGTAGTAGATGTCGTACTGACCCGACGTGGTGCCGAAAATGGCCTTTTCACTCGGCGGTTTGGGCGTCGGTGAGAATCCCTTGTGGGGCATCTGGTAGGGGTTGTGGGCATATTTGGGCGGCGCCAGCACGGGGGCCAGCACGGCCACCCCGATGAAGAACACCAGCAGGGTGAACCCGATGATGGCCGACGGGTTCCGGAATATCCGGTAGAGAGTGTATTTCAGTTCGCGCAGGCGCGGATGGGTGTTATCCATGGTATCCCGTGCTCAATTCAACCGAATGCGTGGATCGATATAGGCGTAGAGAATGTCGATGGTCAGGTTGGTGACCACGAAGACGACGCCCATGAACAGGCAGATGCACATCAGCACCGGCATGTCCAACTGGGTGGCGGATTCGGCCAGCCACCAGCCGATGCCCTGCCGGTTATAAACCACTTCCACGGCAATACTGCCCTCCATGGACATGGCCACCAGTTGGCCGGCCACGGTGACCACCGGCAGGAGGGCATTGCGCCGGGCGTGCCGGTAGTGAATCGTCCGGCGGTCGGCCCCCTTGGCCCGGGCGGTCAGGACGTAGTCCTTGGACAATTCCTCGATGATGCCGGAGCGCATGACGCGCATGTTGAGGGCCACCACCACGATCACATAGGTCAGTATCGGCAAAACGAGGTGATGCAGGGCATCCAGGGCAATATCCAGCCGGCCGTTCAGCAGGCCGTCGATGGTCAGCATGCCGGTGTAGGCCGTGTACTGGTCCGGATGATCGATGATGGACATGGCCAGTGCGTCGCTCAGCACACCGGGGGAGAACATCTGGAAATACCCGTAGAAGACCATCAACAGCACCAGGGCGAAGAGAAAGGTGGGCAGGGACCAGCCGATGATGGCGAATATGCGTGTACTGTGATCGATCCAGCTGTCCCGGTGAATGCCCGAGACGGAGCCCAGCCATATGCCCAGGAAAATGACGATGGGGGCGGCGTAGAGGTTCATCTCCAGGGTGATGGGGAAATAGCGCCAGAAGGCCTCCCCCACCGGACGGGCCGCCACCAGGGACCAGCCCATGTTGCCCCGGCTGACTTCCTTGATCCAGCGCACGTACTGGACGTAAAAGGGATCGTCCAGGCCGAACTGCTGGATGATGCGGGGGATGTCTTTGGCCTGCTGGGGCGTTGTGACATAGGCGGCCGCCCGGCGCTCGGGGCTGAAGGTCATCAGAATGCCGAACAACAGCACCGAAACGCCGAAAAGCACAAAGGTCAGAAAAAAAAACCGCCTGAGGATGTAGGTGAGCATAGGCTCCCGTAGGCAAGCGCTAAAAAACTGACACGCCCTTTCGGTCAACCGGGAGCGCCTCCATTCAGCCGGGAAAGGAGGGTCCCAGGATTCCAGGGGCCAGGTGATCAAGGGGCTGTTTTCTACGGCCGGCGGAATGGGGATTCCGTCGGCCGCAGTCGCAGGGAATAACGGTCGCCCCTACTCTTTCCAAACCTCCATCAACATCTCGTTGGCATCCATCAGCATGGGGTTGGGGGTGTAGCCCTTGACCCAGTCCCGATAGGCCCGCACCACGATCTGCTGATAGAGGGGCACCGCGATGGCTTCCTCGTAGAAGAGATCCTGCAGCCGGGAATAGACCTTTCCCCGCTGGGCCGGATCGATGGTGGCGATGCCCTCGTCGCACAGGCGATCCACCTCGTCGTTCTGGTAGGCCATGTAGCGGCCGTAGACGCCCTTGGAATGCATAAAGGTGTAGACGAAGTTGTGGGGATCGGCATAATCCGCGCCCCACCCGATCAGGAAGAGCGGATACATGTAGTTGCGGTATTTGACCAGGTAGTCTTTCCACTCCACGTTGCGGACCTCGATCCGGAATTTGGGATTGAGGGACATGATGTTTTCCGCCAGCATGATGGCGGCCGCTTCGCGCATCTCGTTGCCCGTGTTGTGGGTGATGATCATTTTAAAGCCTTTTTCCCACAACTGGCCGCCAAACGCCTTCTTCATGTAAGCTGCGGATTGGGTCAGGTCGAAGGCGTAGACCGGCACGTCCTTGTGAAACGCCAGGCCCTCGATATTCGGACTCGTGGGCATGACCACAAGGCCGTTGAACACATCCTCGGCATAGGTGGCCCGGTCGAAAGCGTGCAGAAACGCCTTGCGCACGTTGATATCGCTGAAGAAATCCGGCGGAATGCCATCGCCGTCCAGCTTGCCGCTGCCGATATTGGGATTGCCGGTGGGATTGATCTTCTGGCAGAAGAAGGCCATGGTCACGGAAAGCTGCGGAATTTCATAGAAGGTCAAGCCCTTCATGGCCTTGACCTCGGGCACGTAGGGGTTGTCCACGGTCACCCGGTCGGCGTCGCCGTTCTGCAGCATGAGCTTGCGCGTGCTCCATTCCTTGACATACTTGACAATGGCGGTCTTGATCTTGGCCGGTCCTCCCCAGTAGCCGTCGAAACGCTCGAAAACAAATTGCTTATTGGGCTCCCAGGACTTCATCTTGTAGGCATTGGTGCCGTTGGTGATTTTCAGCAGGGGCTCGTGGCCCGGCGCCGGATTGTTGAATTTGGCCGCCGTGGCCAGGGTGCCGTCCCAGCAGCCGTTGGCAACGCACCATTCCTTGCTCATCACCACCGAGGAGGAATAGGCCAGTATTCCCATGAAGGGCGGGTAGGGGTTGGGCAGATGAAAGATCACCTGGTCGCCTTTGGCCGCCACGCACTGGTCAATCTTCTCCATGATGCCGGGGATCAGCTTGCCGTCCTTGTCGCGGGTGGAGCCTTCCCCGGTCAACGCTTCCAGCAGCATCCACATGGGCCCCCCATCCGGATCGGCCATCATGTTGCGCTTGAAGCTGTAGACCACGTCCTCGGGGGTCAGGGTCTGCCCCTCATGGAATTTGACCCCTTTGCGGATGGTGAACGTATACGTCTTGCCGTCCGCCGATATGCCGCCGTTCTCGAGGGAGGGCACTGCCGTGGCCAGCAGGGGTTTGAACGTGTCCGTATGGCCGCCATCGAAAAAAATCAGCGGCTCGTAGATGTTCCAGAGCCGCTGGGAAGAGGTGGTGTCATAGGCCACGCAAGGATCCAGGGTGCGCAGGGTACCATAGGTGGCGAAAACAAAGGTGTCCGGGTTTTTCACCGCGGCATGGGCCGAACACACCATGATGGCCAGCAAAACGGTAGCAATGGGGAAGAAAAGTGTTTTCTTCATAGCGCCTCCTTGTGGGTTGTGGGCTTTCCCGTGAAAGAAAAGTAACGTCTTTGAAGGCAATCGGTTGGAACGGGTGAACCTTCTCCGACCCCTCGATTATGAAGGTTTCGGTTTGGCTCTTGAATTATGCGTATGACACGACCGGGTTAAACTGAATTTCAACTTAAAAGCTGACAATCCCGGTATAATTCCAGGGGGTGATGGCTTTGAGCTCGTCTTTGAGATCCGCCCCGATGTCCAGCCCGTCGATGAAGACGGCCAGGGCGGCCTGATCGATGTGGACATTGGTGCGGGTCAGATCCCGCAGGGCTTCATAGGGTTGGGGATAGCCCTCCCGGCGCAGCACGGTCTGGATGGCCTCGGCCACCACGGCCCAGTTGGCTTCCAGGTCGGCCCGGATGGCCGCGTCGTCCAGGAGCAGTTTGTCCAGCCCCCGCAGCAGCGATTTGGCGGCAATGACGGTATGGGCCAGGGGAACACCGATATTGCGGGTCACGGTGGAATCGGTGAGATCCCGCTGCAGGCGCGAAATGGGCAGTTTGGCGGCCAGGTGCTCCAGCAGGGCGTTGGCGACGCCCAGATTGCCCTCGGAATTCTCGAAATCGATGGGGTTGACCTTGTGGGGCATGGTGGAGGAGCCCACCTCGCCGGCCTTGATCTTCTGACGGAAATAGTTCATCGAGATGTAGGTCCAGACATCCCGATCGAAATCCAGCAGGATGGTGTTGAGGCGCTTCAGGCCGTCGCAGAAGGCCGCCAGATTGTCGTAGTGTTCGATCTGGGTGGTGACCCGGCAGCGATTCAGCCCCAGGACGTCATTGACCAGGCGATCGGCGAAAGCCGCCCAGTCCACATCCGGATAGGCGATATGATGGGCGTTGAAATTGCCGGTGGCGCCGCCGAATTTGGCCCCGAAGGGTACGGCCGCGAGCAGGTCCATCTGGCGCTCCAGGCGCTCGACGAAAACATAGATCTCCTTGCCCAGCCGTGTGGGCGATGCCGGCTGGCCGTGGGTGCGCGCCAGCATGGACACGCCCCGCCATTCTTCGGCCCGTGCTTTCAAACCGTCGATCACCTGCCGATAGAGGGGCTGCACCACGGACTCCCAAGCCTCTTTCAGGGCCAGGGGGGCGGCCGTGTTGTTGATGTCCTGGGAAGTCAGGCCGAAGTGGATGAATTCCTTGCTGGCATCCAGGCCCCGGGCTTCGAATTGATCCTTTAGAAAATATTCCACCGCCTTGACGTCGTGGTTGGTCTTCCGCTCAATCCCCTTGATGGCCTCGGCATCCTCCAGGCGGAAATCACGGTAAATCCCCCGCAAGGCCTCAAAATGCCCCGCATCGACCCCGGCCAGGGGAGGCAGGGGCAGTTGGCACAGGGCGATGAAATACTCGATTTCCACGCGCACCCGATACCGGATGAGAGCACTTTCCGAAAAGTAGGCGGACAGGTCCTGTACCGCCCGGCGATAGCGCCCGTCCACGGGTGAAATGGCTTCCAGGGGAGAAAATTCCATGCTATGGTCCGCTATTCCTGTTCAAGAGGGTGGCGAAGCGGCGGCCCGCCGCTTCCTGAAACGAGACGCCGCCCATCGACGGATGGCGTCATCCGACGTCCCCGCTATAGACGACTCATCACCAAAGTGTCAAGTCGGCCGTTGAGGCCGCAAGGAGAAATCATGACCGCACGCACCATCCCCGACCGCAGCAGTATACCGGAGAAGCACAAATGGGATCTGACCCCCCTTTTCAGCGACGACACCGCCTGGCAGTCCTTGTATGATCGCCTGGAGTCGGAATTGTCCGGCTACGACACCTTCCGGGGACGCCTGGGGGAGTCCCTGGAGACCCTCAACGCCGCTCTCACCTTCGATCTGGATCTCTCCCGCCGGATCGAACGCCTCTATACCTACGCCCACCTGAAAAATGACGAAGACAAGTCCAACCAGGTCTATCTGGCCATGTACCAGCGGGCCGTGAGCCTCTTCACCCGGGCCTCGGAACTTTCCAGCTTCATGCGGCCCGAAATCATGGCCATTCCCGAAGCAACCATGCAGGCTTATATGGATAACGCCGACCTCGCCGACTATCGCTTCCACCTGGAAAAAATCCTGCGCCACCGGCCCCATACCCTGACCGGTCCCATGGAGGAAATGCTGGCCATGAGCCGCGAAATGGCCCAGACCGCCGCCCAGGTGTTCAGCCAGCTCGATAACGTGGATCTCTCCTTCGGCACCATCACCGATGAGGCCAAGGGTGACATCGAGCTCAGCCACGGCAACTTCACCACCTTTCTGCAGCATCCCGAGCGCGATATGCGGCGCAAGGCCTTTTTCCAGTATTACGCGGCCTACGAAAACCATCGCAATACGATCGCGGCGGCCCTGTCCGGTTCGGTCAAAGCCGATCTGTTCTACGCCCGCAGCCGCAACCACCCGACCTGCCGTGATGCCGCCCTGTTCGGGGACGACATCCCCCCCGCCGTCTATGACAACCTGCTGGATACCGTCAAAGCCAACCAGGCGCCCCTCTTTGCCTATCTCGATTTCCGACGGGAAGCCCTGGGGCTCGATGAACTGCATTTTTACGACACCTACGTTCCCATTGTCGGGGACGTGGCCTTTGACATGCCCTATGAAGCGGCGGTCGCGACCTGCATCGAGGCGCTGGCGCCCCTGGGAACGGCCTACACCACTGTCCTGGAGAAGGGGCTGTCGGGCGGCTGGGTGGACCGCTATGAAAACCGCGGCAAGCGCAGCGGGGCCTATTCTTCCGGGTGCTACGATTCGCCGCCCTATATCCTCCTGAACTACGAACGCGAAAATATCAACAGCCTGTATACCCTGATTCACGAAGCCGGGCACTCCATGCACTCCCACCTGTCCTGCCGCAACCAACCCTATGTGTATCACGGCTACACCATTTTCGTGGCGGAAGTGGCATCGACCTTCAACGAAACCCTGCTGAGCGCCCACCTGCTGAAACGCTACCGGGACGATGCGCGCATGCGGGCCTATATCCTCAACCGGGAAATTGACAATATCCGGGGCACCCTCTTCCGCCAGACCATGTTCGCCGAGTTCGAACGGCGGGTCCATGCCATGGCCGAAGCCCATGAGCCCCTGACGCTGGAGGCGCTCACCGGCGCCTACCGGGAGCTTCTGGAAGTCCATTTCGGAGACCATCTGGTCATCGACGAGGCCCTGACGCTGGAATGCCTGCGCATCCCCCATTTTTATTCGGCCTTCTATGTCTATAAATACGCCACGGGGATTTCGGCGGCCATTGCCCTGGCCAACCGCGTGATGGGGGGTGAAGAGGGGGCCTGCGAGGACTACCTGCGATTTTTGACCCTTGGGGGCAGCCGCTTTCCCCTGGACGAACTGACGGAGGCCGGCGTGGACATGCGCTCCCCGGAGCCGGTGGCCCAGGCCATCGCCCATTTCGGACGGCTGGTGGAGGATCTGAAAGAAACCTACCGCGCCCTCTAACCGGGTGAAGCCAGGGCGCGGCATCATCCCGGATAGGATACGCTTACAGAAATGTGATCCTCAGGTAGCCACCTCGAAAGGTTTGCAATCCGTTGGTAGCTTTTGATCTCTGAGCGCCCGAGTGATTAAAACCTTAGCAGGTTCTAGTAAGACGCCAACAGCCTTGCCAAAAACACGTAAACCTTCCCCACGGAAGTCACATTGAGTTTTTCGTCCGGCGAATGGGGATGGCGCAGGTCGGGACCGATGGAAATCATCTCCATCCCCGGCACCTTGTCGCCGATCAGCCCGCATTCCAGACCGGCGTGGATGACCTCCACCACCGCTTCCTTGTTGAACAGGTCCCGGTACACCTCACGGCAGCGCGCCAGCAGGGTGGACGCCATATCCGGCGCCCAGGCCGGATGATGGTTCATCCGGGTGGCCGATGCACCCGCCAGTTCCGCCACCGCGGTGACCCGCGCCGTCAATTCGTCGAGCCGCGACATGGCGCTGCTGCGCTGGCTGCTGACCACCTCGAACGCATCTTTTTTGATCCGTATGATCGCCAGGTTGCAGGAGGTCTCCACCAGCCCGGCCACCCGGGCGGACATGCCCTGAACCCCATGGGGCAGACCATTCAACAGGCGCACCATCCGGGCGGCGCTGTCGGCGGCCAGCATACGTCCGGCGGGCGCTTCCTGGGAATCTTCATAGCGGATCAGGAGATTGGGTTCGATAGCATCATGCTCTTCCTTAAAAATCCGCTCACAATCCGCGACCACGTCCCTGACCGCCGATTCCCTCTCCGGGGGAAATGCCAGAAAAGCGTTGGCATCCCGCGGAATCGCATTGTGGGCCGACCCGCCGGAACAGGAAACCAAACCGACATCGTTTAATGCCAAAAGGGGCATCAACAGGCGCCCCAGAAGGCGGTTGGCGTTGGCCCGCGGCTTGTGGATATCCACACCGGAATGTCCCCCGCGCAGTCCCCCGATGGTGATCCTGGCGCAGGTAAACTCCGACGGCAATTCGTCGTAGGCCACGGACAGGCGAATGAGCGTTTCCTCGCCGCCGGCGCAACCGATGGTGAAAACCCCTTCGTCTTCGGAATCGATATTGATCAGAATGCGCCCTTCGATCAGGGCGGCATCGAGCTTGCTGGCGCCGATCAGGCCGGTTTCCTCATCCACGGTAAAGAGAAGTTCCAGGGGCGGGTGGTCGATGGTGTCATCCTCGGCCAGCACCATTGCCATGGCCAGGGCGATTCCGTTGTCACCCCCCAGGGTCGTGCCGTCGGCATGAATCCAATCCCCGTCGCGAATAACCCGGATCGGATCCCGTTCGAAATCATGCCTCGATTCCGGTGTTTTCTCGCAAACCATGTCCATGTGCCCCTGCAGGATCACCACGGGGCGATCTTCCCGGCCGGGAGAGGCCGGTACCCGCACCACCAGATTGCCGGCCCCATCGCTGCGATGGGCATACCCCTTGTCCCGGGCCCAGTCCATCAGCCAGGCAGCCACTTGGGCTTCGTTTTTGGAACAGCGTGGAATGGCACTAAGGGCCTCGAATCGGTCGAGAACGGCATTGACGTGTTCATCCATGAATCGGTTGAATCCTTTCTGCTGCCAGGGCTGATGTTCAGCCGGCCGGGCGGGATGACGTTTTGGCGTTGGAGGCGCACCGATGCCCATGGCACGCCCGTCTTTTGAATCCGGGCGATAATATGGTAAAAGACAGGGCAAGTCAAAACACGCCATGATGGACATTTTTTACCACGGACGGATTTTGACATGCTGACGCCATTGACGTCTCACCTCAAAGCATGCGCCATTACGACGGTGATCGCCGCCAACACCCTCTTCTGGGGCACGCCCATCCATCTGCTGGCCCTGGTCAAGCTGTGCGCGCGGCCGGCGGCCTGGAAAACGGCTTGCACCGCCGGGCTGATCCGGCTGGTGAAGGGCTGGATCCGGGGTGTTCTGTTTATTCAGGACCGCTTCCTGAATATTGCCTGGGACATCCGGCAGACCGGCGAACTGAGTCGCGAGCAGTGGTACCTCGTCACCATCAACCACCGGTCCTGGGCCGATATTCCGGTCCTGCTGAAGGCGCTGACCGACCGGGTTTCTTTTCCGGTAGTTTTTGCCAAACAGCAAATGTTCTGGGTGCCCATCATCGGCACGGCCCTATGGGCCATGGACTACCCCATCATGAAACGGTTTTCCCGGCGACATCTCGCCCGGCACCCCGAAAAGCGCGGCATCGATCTTGAGACCACCCGCCAGTCCTGCCGGAAATACCAGTTCCGGCCGGTGGCCATCTGGAACTTCGTCGAGGGTACCCGGTTTACCCCGGGAAAACACCGCCGGCAGGATTCTCCGTTCCGTCATCTCCTGCAGCCCAAAAGCGGCGGCCTCGCCCTGGCCATCGATGCCATGGAAGGCCGCATCGACCGGGTCCTGGACGTCACCATTGTCTATCCCGAAGGCATCACCAACTTCTGGGCCTATCTGGGCGGTAAGGTCAAGCGGGTTTCCGTGCACATCCGTGAGCATACAGTCCCGAGCCACCTGATCCATGGCCGCTATGCCGACGATCCGCAATACCGCCGGGCCTTCCAGGAATGGGTCCGCGCCTTCTGGCATGACAAGGATGCCCTGATTGACCGGATGCTTACCCGTCAAATACCATAGATCCCGCGCCCATAGGCGCCCCGGCCCCGCATCGCAAGGACGAGGGCCAGGATGGAAGCACACAAAATGATTGACCTTGGCCGCCAGGGCCCTTATCCTGAAGGCGCCTGAAAACAGTGCGCCACCCCTAAGCGCACCCAGGTTTACTTCCCCTGATGCTTTGCCCATGAACATCTCAAGCGCGTTGAATATCCGGGATAGTCGTCATTGCATTCAAACAGCGTTTTTGCATTTGTTTAATCACACGCTTTGAGCAAAGGAGGAAAACCATGCGCGTTTTATTGATTGCCATCGTTTCCACGTGTCTCGTCATCCTGGCCGCCGGTTCGGCCACGGCCCAGGAATTGATCGTCTTTCCGGCACAGGGTCAGAGCAATGACCAGATGGAGCAGGACAAATTTTCTTGCTACACCTGGGCCAAAAATGAAACCGGTTTCGATCCCATGGCGCCGCCCACCGCTACGGCGCCACCGCCCCAAAAGGAAGCGGCCCAGGGCGGTGTGGTAAGGGGGGCCGCCCGCGGCGCCCTTGTGGGGGTTGCCGCCGGCGCCATCGCGGGTGATGCCGGCAAGGGAGCTGCCATCGGTGCGGCTTCCGGGGGGCTTTTGGGCGGCATGCGGCGCGGTGACCAGCGCCGGCGGGAGGAGCACAACCAGAAACAGTGGGAGCAGGACCAGGCCCGCCAGTATTCCCAGAGCCGCAGCGCCTATAACCGCGCCTATTCAGCCTGTCTCGAAGGCAAGGGCTACACCGTCAAATAATTTCCAACGTGCGTCTTGTTAGCGTACAGACGCCCAATGGAATCCAAAACAAACGATTCTGGCTGAAAGGAGTAAGCGATGATGTCTCGAAATTTACTTGCGGTTGGTCTTATCGCCCTTGCCGCCCTGATGGTGCCCACAGCCGGCATGGCCGCGGATTTTGACGGCAGCCGTCCCCTGCTGATCGCGATTATCGATGTGATCGAGTGCCACCCCGGTGGCGACTGCGAAAAAGTGTCGCCACGGGATGCGCGCATTCCCCGGTTTTTTGAAGTCGATTTCAAGGCCAAAGAGATCAGTGAAATCGGCGATGCCGAGGAGGAGCGGCGCACCGAGATCCAGCGTATGACCCAGAAGGATGGTTTGCTGATTCTGCAGGGTGCCCAGAACGGGCGCGGCTGGTCGCTCAGCATCACCGAGGCCAATGGCGACGCCGTGATTGCGGTTTCCGACCCGTTGAGTGGTTTCGTCCTGTTCGGCGCCTGTACGCCGCGATAGGACATTGTCCGATCCGGCAGAAGGCCTTTTTGTATTGATCCCGGGTGGTGCACCCTGTAGAAGGGACGGCTGCGGTTTTACTACAAGGAATTCGCTATTGCCGTCTGGTTATCGGCCGGCGGCAGACACACGAACGGTCTTTTGCCAATCAGCATTCGGCAGAACATTCAGTCGCGGGTTTCGCCCCACGACAAAGATGGTATGGCAAACGGGATGGTTATTCAAAAACGACTGCAAGCCTACACGATACCCTGGAACCTTTTTCTGATAACGGCCGGATCTTTCATTTTTGCGGTCGGCGTCAAGGCCGTGGCCCTGCCCCACGAGTTTATCTCCGGCGGGATGACAGGCCTCTGCCTCTTATTGTATTACTGGACGAATTGGCTCACGCCCGGTATCTGGTATTTCATCATCAATGTTCCCATTTTCATTGTTGGCTGGTTGTTTATCAGCCGGCGGTTTTTTCTCTACAGCATTTACGGCATGGCAACGCTCTCCGTGGCCATCGACTTGATCCCTTTTACCTTCCCCGTCCACGATCACATGCTGGCGGCCATCGCCGGGGGGGCCATTATCGGTACAGGCGCCGGTGTAACCCTGCATTCGCTGGGATCCTCCGGTGGCAATGACGTCATTGCCGTATTCTTGAACCAGAAGTTCAATCTCCGCATGGGAAGCTTCTTTTTCGGATTCAATCTGGTCCTTTTCGGCTTCAGTCTGGGCATTATCGACGTCGACCGGGTGCTCTACTCCCTGGTGATGAGTTTCGTAACCGCCCAGGTCCTGGACTATGTATTGACCATTTTCAACCAGCGCAAAATCGTTTTCATCATCTCCGAAGCATCCCAGGCGATTGCCGAGGCCATCAACACACGGCTTCGACGCGGCGGGACGTTCCTGTACGGGCGCGGAACCTATACCCGCAAACACCGAAAAATCGTCATGACGGTACTGAACAATTTTGAACTGAAACGCCTGGAAGAAATCGTTTTCGATATAGACCCGGACGCCTTCGTTATCATTGAAAGAACATTCAATGTATTGGGGCGGGGATTTTCCCACCGTAAAGTCTACTGAATAAAAGGAAGGCAGATTTATGGCCCAAGCGCATCATACAACCGAAGACCTTCTGCCCAAGGAGCCCATCGACAGCCTCGTCGATCCCCTCAAACGCTTCCTGCACATCGAGGCGGCCAGCGGCGTCGTTCTGCTGATGGCAACAGCGGTGGCCTTGACCCTGGCCAATCTGCCCACGGCCGAGAGCTTTTTGGGAATCTGGAAAACCCGTCTGTCCTTCGGCCTGGGCGGTTTCCAGATGGACCATTCCCTGCAGCACTGGATCAACGATGGGTTGATGGCGATTTTCTTTTTCGTTATCGGCCTGGAGGTCAAACGGGAACTGGTGATGGGTGAACTCCAGGATCTCCGACAGGCCGTGCTGCCCATCAGCGCCGCCATCGGCGGTATGGTGGTGCCGGCCGGTGTCTACCTGGCCCTCCAGTGGGGAGAGCCGGGAGCACGGGGATGGGGGATTCCCATGGCCACGGACATTGCTTTCGTCGTAGGCTGCCTGGCGGTATTGGGCCAAAGGATTCCCGGCAGCCTGCGCGTTCTGCTCCTGTCCCTGGCCATTGCCGACGATATTGGCGCCATCCTGGTCATCGCCATCGGGTATACCGAAAGCCTCAACATGGCCGCCCTCGGACTGGGAGCCATTGGCATTGCCGCCATTCCGCTGATGATGAGAGTCGGCATCCGCACCCAGCCAATTTATTATGTCGTAATGATATTGACCTGGCTGGCCTTTCACGAATCCGGCATCCATGCCACCATTGCCGGTGTGATCTTCGGTCTGATGATGCCCACCCAGTCCTGGATCAGCGAGAACCGTCTGGAAACCATCGTCAGCAAAACCCGTCATTTTCTCATGGGCGATGGATGGAGTTCCGGCCAGCGCTACGCCATGCTGCGCCAGATGGAACGGGCTACCCGCAAGAGCCTGTCCCCTCTGGAGCGCCACGAGACAGACCTGCATCCCTGGGTGGGGTTCCTGATCATGCCGGTGTTCGCCCTGGCCAACGCCGGTGTGCCGGTTCAGGTCGCCGATATCCTCAATCCGGTGGCGATGGCCACGGCACTGGGCCTGTTTGTGGGCAAACCGGTGGGCATTCTGTTCTTCAGCTGGCTCGCGGTGAAAGCCGGTATCGCCCGCCTCCCCGAGGGGGTCAACTGGGGCGCCATCCTGGGGGGCGGTTTCCTGGCCGGCATTGGCTTTACCATGGCGCTGTTCATCTCCGGTCTGGCGCTGAGCGGCGACATGCTGGATGCTGCCAAGGTGGGCGTCATGACCGGATCGGCCCTCAGCGCGATTTGCGGCGTGACCCTGCTGATCGTCTTTCTACCCCAGCCGTCTTCCTCATAAACTTGCCCCGCAATCCCAACAAAACAAAGCACCCGCCTGGTATCACCATGGCGGGTGCACTTTTCAATCACGCGGGTAGCGTTCCACCGCTATTCCTTCTGCTCGTATTCCAGCGTAACCGTCACGGTCCGGTTCAGGGCCCGGTTTTCCGGCAGCCCGTTTCCGTAGAGCGGGTCAAAAGGCCCCACGCCCATGTGGGTGACGGTCTCTGAGGGATCTTCCCCCAAAGCCGCCATGATCTGGTCGTACACTGCTTTGGCGCGACGTTCAGACAGCTTGAGATTGTAGTCTTCCTTGCCGATGTTGTCCGTGTGGCCGGTGATGCCCACTTTGGCCTCCGGGAATTGGCGAATGCGATCGACAATGGTTGCCACCACCGAGGCGTTGCGCTCCTTGATGGCGTCACTGTCGAAGTCAAACAGGATCAGGGCGTATTTTTCCTGCACGCGATAGCCCAGGTTGCGAGCCTGCTGGGTTTCCCTCTGGATGAACGCGATGGTCATCGGCCCGGATGTCAGGGTCAAGGCCTGATTTTCAACGTCCACCAGTTCCAGTTCGGCGGTCAGCTGGCCATACCGTGACAGGGCCGTCGGTGTCAGGGCCTCGTCCGCGAGGGTCATTTCTTCGTCAATGGCACCATTTCCCTTTTGGGTAAAAATCGGCTGGCCGTCGGCCAGAATGGCCAGGCGCCAGCTGTCAATGCCATGCTCCGATGCCACGACGGGTTGAACGGTCAATCCCTTCTGATCGCTGTGCGCCTCCACATAGGTGCTGCGGACCACCTCCAGGATAGCGTCATCTTCGGAATGAATCTCCACCCGCTGGTTTTCCTCCCGTCCTTCAGGGCTGCGGCCTGAAGTTGGCACTTCCGGCAGGTTGCGTGCTTCCACCGCTATTCGGGCCGGCTCGATGCCCCAGATGTACTGAAGATAGGCTTTGACGCCTTCGGCACGGGCACGGGAGAGATCCTTGCGCCCTTTTTCGTCGCCGTAATTGGCGTTGCACCCCACCAGCGTAATTTGGGCCTCCGGGTTGGCACGCAACCGCAGGCCGATGATATTCAGAAGGTTGGCATATTTTTCCTTGGTGCCCCGCAATGTCTCCTCTTTGAAGGACTGGGTCTGCCCCTGATCCTGAAACCGGATGTAGCGCGTGTCGATGGTGCTTTCCCCTTCTGCAAAATACACATAGTTCAGCAGGGGGGCGCTGTCGATGGTGGTGATTTCTTCGATGCGCATGGTGTCCGCGCCCATGGCCAGGCTGCCGGTGGGTGGAAACAGAAACTGGTAGTCCACCACATAACGGTAAAGCAGTTTGGATGAGACGGCTTGGAAGACCGGCTCCAGTTCGGCGGCGGTAGTGGCTTTCCAGGTCTTACCGCCATGATCCTTGGTAAAAGATGACAGGAAAGGATCCAGCCCGCTGCCTGGCATGTAGTCGATACCATACACTTCAAGCTTGGCAATGTCCTGAGACGCCTTGCGGACGTCGTCCGGGGAGAAGGCGCTATTGATATCTTCTCCATCGGTGAAAACCACCATAAATTTATTGCTGTCTTCCGGCATCTGTCCGATCAGGTCCAACCCGGCCAGCATGCCCTCGTAAAGAACGGTTTTGGCTGTCAGGCCACTTCTGAAACTCTCTTCGACAAATGCCTTCAGCTCGTCGGGCTGGTTGGACTGCTTGACGGTGACGTGCAGGGGTTTGCCGTCAAATGTCTGGGGCTCGTTGTCGTTGAAAACGATCATGGTGATGTTGTCGATGGGCCGCATGATGGTGTAGATATTCTCCATGGCCTTGAGAATGGATTGCACGGCCCGCCGCTGTTTCATGCTGGCGGAATTGTCCACTACGAGCACAATGTTGAGGCTGACATCCTTGCTGGTCTCGAGGGTTTCCACCCCAAGAATTTTGGCTGGTTTACCGTTGCGCAGGAAGACAAAATCTTCGGCTGTAAGGTTCCGCAGGGGTTCGCCCGAACTGTTTGATGCCGAAATGAGCAGTTTCCCCGGCGCGATGAATTGATAGGAAAAATCAGCCGCTTTCTCCGGTTTCTGGATTTCGATTGATTCCTGACAATGGCCTGGATGCACATACAGCAATAGAAATACAAGCCCAGCAAACAACGCGCACACTTTCTTCATTTTTCCTCCTAGCTTGGGAATGTTTACGCGAAGACAGTTTGATTGACGGTAATGGCGGTATTCGCGGGATGGACTCTACCCCAACTGTCTTTTCTTTTCAACCATCACAAATATTTTGAGTTTCGGTAATAAGATGAAGAAATCGTTGTGGCAACTGTTACCCCGGATCGGTAGAACCTCTCCGGGTCCACCACCAGCCCTTACCGCTAAGCCCATACGATGATTGACAATTTTCCTCGTTATCGATAAATTTATTTTTAAAGCGATATCGTTGCCAACACGATTCCTTCCAGGTTCCTGTATTTTCCTCCTGGTGCAAATTGAAACTGCCAATCCATGGGCGCATCTGTTCTCCGAATCGCTGTCTTTGCCTGACATAACTTGCTGCGGAGCACGTAAAATGCTGTTCTCAAAGAATCGCAGAACATTCTTTCGGCAAGCTTTGCGCTGGTGCACCGCCATCTGGATTTTGCCTAATTGCTGGTGTCAAACAGGTGCATCATCTGAAACAAAAAAACAGCAGGAGGCCCAAATGCAATTGCCCCAACCGCGCTTGGAGGGTACTCTTTCGGTGGAAAAAGCCATCAATCGACGCAGGACCATCCGGGCCTATGCAAACCGGCCCCTGGAAATCGACACGCTGGCACAGCTTCTTTGGGCAGCCGACGGTATTACGGAAGATCGCGGCTTCAAACGGGCCGCCCCTTCCGCCGGTGCCCTCTACCCCATGGACGTCTATGTCGTGGCAGGGGCACACGGCATCGGGTCACTGCAAGCCGGTGTCTATCACTACCAACCGACAGGACACACCCTGTCCTCGATCGCATCGGGAGACCGGCGCATTCAACTGGCCAGGGCATCCCTCGGCCAAATGTGGATGGCCGGGGCGCCGGTCAGTCTCGTCCTGACCGCCGAATACAGCCGGATCACCGGCAAGTACGGCGATCGCGGCATTCGCTATGCATGGATCGAGGCCGGTCATATGGGCCAGAATATTTTTCTCCAGGCCGAAGCCCTTGGCCTCAAAACCGGCATCGCAGGGGCCTTTAAGGATCGATTTCTCGCCAGAGAGCTGACATTGCCTTCATCCCATGCCCCTTTGCTGGTGATGCCCTTAGGCTATCCTAAATAGGATTTGCAATCGATTCGGTTTCGAATGTATGCAAAGCGGTTGCTGATCAGCCTGAATATTTCATGAAACATTCGGGATAGGGTGCCACTAAAAAAAGAAGCTATCGCCTGGCCCGGGCGGGCTGGTTGTCCATCCGCTCGGTGGCCAGGCAAGGAGGCCGGCCATGGCTCGTATCACCGGTCAAAAACTCGCCAAACGGGCGATTGCGCTAGGCGCCTCGCGGATCGGGATCGTCTCCATGGCCGCACTGCGAGAGGCCCCTTCGCACCGGGTTCAGCCATTCACTCTACAGGGGATTAAAAATGGCACAGTGGTCGTACTGGCATTGGCGCACCCCCCGGACCGGCCGGAAATGGACTGGTGGGACAGCTGGCATGGTGGGACCCTGGGCAATCGTCGGCTCATCAACATCAGTCGGCGACTGATAAAGTGGATTCGTAGGACATATGCGGTGGAAGCCTCCGATGTGCCCTATCAGGTCGAGCGCAGCGGTATATTTCTCAAGGATGCCGCCATCCTGTCGGGAATGGGGGTCATGGGACACAACAATCTGCTGATCACACCCCAATTCGGCCCACGGGTGCGCTTGAGGGCCCTGCGGGTGGATTTCCCCTTGGTGGAAACCGGCCCTTTGGAAAACTTTGACCCCTGCAAGGGGTGCAACGCCCCGTGCCTGAGCGCCTGCCCCCGTGAAGCCTTTGGCAGCGGGTCCTACCAACGGGATCACTGCCAATTGCAGATGAGGACGGACGAGGCCAACCCCATCGCCCTGCGGTCACCTGTGATGGGTATGGCGACCAAGTTCAAAGTCCCCTATTGCCGCCTGTGCGAACTGTCCTGCCCGGTGGGCGAAGACAATGCCCCTCAATTGGGCGTATCCCCGTAGATATAGATGTCCCGCTGAGTGGAATTCCCCGTGTAGGCCGACACCCGCAGCAAATCGACCCCCCACTGAACCGGCATTCCCCGCCGGAAGGCAAGGCCGCTGCTCATGATGTAGCCCAAGCCACGGGACCAGTCCGGGTCGTGTTCAAAGGAAAACCCGCCGCAGGCCATCACCCCCATCTCTCTTGAATAGGGCAGGATGACGATCTGGTCCGGACCTGGTTTGAGTTTAGGGGCGATCCCCTCGGCCTTGAGCAGCTGGATAAAAGCCTGCCCCACAGCGGGCTCGGGATTGATCAGCAGGATCGAATCGATGGCGGCTGACGGCAGGCTGAGCAGCAGATCGGCCTTGGCCCTGAGGAAAACCAGGTTGGGGGGCGCATCCTGCTGGGTCGGCAACTGGCGAGCGCACCAGAGTCGCGCGACCTTGCTGTAATAGGAGCCATTGGCCGGATCACGGCCGCAGTCGTAGAGGTCGGTCGCAATGACGCCCATATCGGGATTCTGCTGGGCAATGAGGCGGGCCGCCTCGCCGCTGCCGCAGCCCACTTCCAGCAGGATCCGCGGCATCCGCAAAATATCATTGACCTTGCTGATATCGCTGATGTGATTGCCATGACGGGTAAGATAGCGAAATAGTTGGGATGGATCCGGTTGCGGGGCATCCAGAATGTCACAAAGGGGGACCAGTTTCGGTCATAAGTCCGGCGGGACGGTAATTTTGGACCGGCAACAGGATGGATCTTGGCGACGGCAATGGGATCGGATGGGTTGCAGGGCACCATGCAGGCGCTCAGGTCTCGATGAGGGGCCCCCGGGATAGCCGAGAATCACCCGCAGGATGCGCTTGATCCGGAACCAGGCCTTGCGGCCTGCTGCAGAGACACGCTTTTTCACAACGGTCGTTCTCCCTGAAATGAAATCCGGTTTCGTTCGGCACCCTTCACAAAACATCGCCATTTGCGAGGGAATGAGGCGTCCCTGCCTATTTTGATCTAAATACGCTTGGTGTTGGATTGTCAATTCAATTGTGCCACTTTTCGTGGCATAGTCGGATCTATATTTCAGTCGGCAGAGGCAAAATTAAGAAATAAATAGATCCTTTGTAGAAAAGTTGGGGTCACTCGTGAGGTTGACGCCGAGTCGTCTCAATCCGGCATCATCTCCCGGTGTGGGAATATGGGTTATATGAACCTCGCATCCGTGGAGTTCCTCCAATTTTTCCATGGCCAACTCGGCGGCGGGGTTGACGGTGGCACTGATGCTGAGGGCAATTAGGGCCTCCATCAAGTCAAGACTGAGCGTCTTTTCATTGAGCACGTTGGTTTTAAGATTTCGAACCGAATCGACAATGTTGGGTGGGAGCAGCTTAATCTTGTCTGGGATTCCGGCCAAATGTTTTATGGCGTGCAGGATAAGGCTCGAGGCGGCATGAAACTGGGGTGAATTGTCGCCGGTCACGATGGTGCCGTTTCCGATCTCAATGGCCGCACCGCAAAAGATTCCCTCGTTGCCCCTGCCGTTCTCTTGACCCTTTATGGCTGCAGCGCGCGCCGGTTCGACTACGCGCCGGTATTCAAGCTCCAGATTCAAATCCTTGATTAAGAGTTCTGCCCGCTGCACCGTTTCTTTATCGGTCAATCCCATGACATATTCGCACCGATAACGGAAATATCGCCGAATAAGTTCCTGTTTGGCAGCTTCCCGTGTGGCGGCATCGTCTGTGATGGCAAAACCGACACGGTTGACGCCCATATCTGTGGGGGATTTGTAGATTGACTCCCCCCCTATAATTTTTTCCAAAATTCGTTTTAAAACAGGGAACACGTCCACATCACGATTGTAGTTGATAGCCTTGTGGTTATATGCTTCCAGATGAAAAGGATCGATCAGGTTGTAATCATTGATATCTGCAGTAGCGGCTTCATAGGCGATATTCACCGGATGATTGAGCGGCAGATTCCAGATCGGAAATGTTTCGAACTTGGCATATCCCGCAAAAACACCTCGTCTGTATTCATGATAGACTTGCGAAAGGGAAGTCGCCAATTTTCCGCTGCAAGGGCCCGGGCCGGTCACGATGACCAGGGGTTTGTCGGTTTCAATAAATTCATTGGCCCCATATCCTTCATCACTAACGATCAGATCGACATTCGTAGGATATCCCTTCGTGTATCGATGGGTGTAAACCCGAAGGCCTCTTCGCTCCAGTTTGTTCTTAAATTGCAGAGCCGACGGTTGGTCCTCAAATCGTGTAATGACAACACCCAACACATCGATTCCCCAGCCCCGCAGATCGTCGATTAATTTCATAGCATCTGAATCGTATGTGATACCAAAATCGGCTCGCATCTTTTTCCGCTCGATATCGCCAGCATAGATGCAAAGTAGAATATCGGCCTTGTCTTTAAGCGCCTGGAGGAGCCTCATTTTGACATTGGGGTCATAACCCGGCAATACACGGGAGGCATGATAGTCAAACAAGAGTTTACCGCCGAATTCAAGGTAAAGCTTGTTGCTGAATTTTTCTGCTCGTTTAAGGATTTCGGATTTTTGTTCCTGAATATATTTTTCATTGTCAAAGGCTGCATTCGCGATCATGTTCATTCCCTTATCCGATTGTAGAGCCCCGGTTTCAAATTTAGCTTGAAGGAATTTTCATATTTCATTAGAAAAATATCGAAATATATTTTAAGTAAAACTAACATTAAATTCAATATTGAAGATGGTGTCACACCAGTGTTGGCGGTTCGGGGTTCCTTTGTACCAAACGGGACCCGCGCTGATTAAGCTAATGATATTCAATTGTCATATGTAATTTGTCCCTAGTTTTTCTATAAATTACGCGGCTGGCAAGCGATCCCAATCCACCCATCCAAACAGGAGGCAACATGTCGACTCAGGCCAATAAGATCCAGACGCACAGATTTGAATACGCCACGCCCGAGAATCCTGCCGATTTTAATCCCGCGGATTTTGTAGAGAAAGCGATTTCCTGGGTGAAAAGGCTGGTGAAGCCGGGCGAAAAAATCGCCCTTTCCGCGTCCGGAGGCGTCGACAGCACGATCGCCGCTTTTCTTCTTGACCGTATCGTCGGCCAAGACCTCTATGCGTTCTTCATCGAAGACGGCTGCCGTCGCCTCATAAACGACGAGCCCGAGGGTGAAGTTACACGTGAGATCTTCAGCAAGTTGAATTTCGCAGTCCTGGAGGTGAGGGACGAGATTCTTCCACCTTTGATAGGGCTTTCCGACGGTGAAGAGAAACGCAAGACATTTATCGGCAACTACAGGAAAGTATCAGACAGGCATATTGACCAGGTGGGCGCTTCCTGGATCGCGGACGGTACGATCGCGCCGGACATAATCGAAACCGAAGGCGGCTTCAAGAGCCAGCATAACGTCGGCTGGAATTACTCTGTTGGGAAGATCGAGCCGCTGGCGTCGCTTGCGAAACCTCAGGTCAGGAAGATCGGCGAGTATCTCGACCTCCCTCCGTCATTTACGCACCGGATCCCCTGTCCCGGTCCCGCGCAAATCATCAGAACGGTCGGCGAATTCACAGAAGAGAAACTCCGCACGGGTCAGCTCGCGTCTGACATCATCGAGCAGGAGATTGAAAAGTACTACACTGCGAAACACGGTAAACCTTACCTTTACGATGAAGCTACCGGCATCCGGACGCCCTTTCAGTACTTCGGAATGGCGCTCGACCCGAACATGGAGCCCGATCCGGCCCTGTCAGACCTGACCCGCAGCACTCTCGGGGTGAGCGCGGAGTGCTTCCAAATGGATAGCCAGACAACGGTCGTCCCCGAAGAGGGAACGCGCCCCGAGGTCCCGATCTACAAACCTGTCTCGTGGATAAAGATCGACGGCGATATCGACTATGACAAATTGAATGCCCTCTGTGTCGAGGCGTGGCGTAATCTTCAGCTTCCACGCATTCTTATTGAGCTTTGCGCAAACGATGCGCCAAAAACCAGGTTCGTCGTCGGCATGCGGGCAGTCGAGAGCGCGGCAGCGAAGCTGGCGCTTCCGGTTCGGATAGACGAAGCGGCACTTTTTGAGATAGGCAAGAAGATAGCCTCGCACACCGGCGCGGCGAGAGTGGCCTACGATATCAGCATCAAGCCACCGGCAACGATCGAATTCGAATAGCTGGCGTTCATGGATGAGGCTGCCCTTCTGGCAAGGCAGAAAAGTAACAACATGATTTGCCAACAGGCCGATGGATGTTATCCCAACGCCATTGCGCTCCTTTGGAGAGCCTGACCTACACGTTATCGATACCCCCAACTGCTGTGCAATCTTACCAATTTGCACGTAATCGCAAATTTTTGCAGGAGCTTTTTTCTTGGAATTATCTCAATCTATCCTTAATTCACCGGTAGTGGCTTCCTGGCAAGTAATCTGAATGTTTAGCAGGTTCAATTTCAGTCTGATTATCTCAACGTATCTGTAACCCCAAAAAATCAATTTCTTTCTGCAAAGGTCCATCGAGCTCGAGTTATTACATTCCAAATTGAGCGTATATGTCTTGACAATTTTACAATGATACCAATATATTATAGATATTAATTGTTGCTATCCTGATTTTCTCTCCAGTGCAAGCACCTTAGACAACAAAACACCCCTCTCCCTCTGTGTTCAATTTTTAGCCGCCTTCCCTTAGCAACATTGGCCCCTTGATATGCTCAGCATAAGGAGGTCCTTTAATGCGTTATCCTACATGTCATTATGACAATCCTGACGGTGCTAAATTCTGCATTGAGTGCGGCAGCCGACAGCCTCGGCTCTATCCATCATGTCCAGCTTGAATCTGCCCGACGTTAGATTTTGCAGTGAATAGGTAACAATCACCAATTTACGGGCGAGAGGCCCATAGAGATCTATGGCGCTCCCCTGGCCCCCGAAAACCACGCCCAAAACACATATGATGCAGCATTAAGCATAGTTATCGCAATATAAGAAATTTGGCGAGATTTGTGATGAAATTTATAAACGCGTTTACTTTAGATTTTTTTCGTCAATCGGGGAATCATTTATCATTCGGCGCTACCTTCTTATTCCTTGTACTCATCTTTATTTGGTTTGTAGCCTGCACCGGGAAAATGACTGTTGAAGAAGCTAAGAAAGTAATGATCTCTATAGATGATGAACCTTTAATTATACCTCCGCGACAAATTGATGATATTCTAATAGTGCTAAATCAAAATACCCGGGACAAAACTAGTAGCGGCCAAAAATTTAGAACTGAGATTAACAAACCTATACCACAAACGGATAATCCAGCCACTCTTGCAGACTACTACCACCGCAAGGGGGATGCCCTGATTCAATTAGGCCGGCACAGCCAGGCCCTAACAGAATTGCGTTTAGCTTATACCTATACGCTGCAAAAAGGTAGTCCCAATCACAGGCTGCTTAAAAGCCTTGCCGTCGCAGAATTTGTATCGGGGAATTTCAGATATGCCATTGAACTGTTTGAGCGATCTTTGCGTCTAAAAGATTTGCCATCAACCTATAATATGCTTGTAAAGCTCTATACTCGTATCGGCGACCTAAAATCCGCAGAAAACTATGCAAATCAGGGCATTAGTCTTTGTAATCGATTAAGAAATCAGAAAGGTTGGGGGAGATGGCCCGATATTTCAGCGGACTATATGAAAGGGATGATATTAGAAGCACGAGGAGAGTTTTCTGAAGCGGAGCTTTACTATAGGAAAGTTCTAAAACATTTTACAGCGTCAATGAGAAAAACGCATTTGATAGCCTTCATCGTCTACAAAATCTATCTTGCTCGAAATCTGATAAATCAAGACCAATTAATAAATGCCGAAGTAGAAATCCGTGAAACCCTAAGGATCCTCGCAAATCTTGACAAAGAATCAGAGCTCTTCGGAACTGCGATTGGTGATTTAGGTGAAATTCTACTTAAACAGGGTCGCTTGCAGGATGCTGCAAAAATCTTAATCACCAGTGTCCGTATCATGCAGGAAGCAAATGTTCCCGCTGATTCATATCTAATTGCAGAAGGCCGCATGCGGTTGGGTGAAGTTTTAACGGCTGAAGAAAAATATTATGATGCTATGCAGCAGTTTGATTTAGCCCGGTTGGGAATGAGGCAAAATCAGTATCTGTATGAAAAATTTTTTGCCAGAAACCCGGCATTGATACTAGCGCTTCTGCGCAGCAACCGGATCCAGGAAGCCTCCCAACGAATTTTGGCCGCATATGCTCAAAACAATAAATTGATGGGCACAAAACACTACCTGACTGCAGAGGCGCTTGGTTTTCGAGGTATGATGCATGCGCTCCAAAAACAAGAGAAACAGGCGCTGCAGGATTTATCTGATGCCATTCCGATTCTCATTGAGAAAAGCGGCGGCGAGACATTCTCATTCGACCGAAGAATGCGCCTGAGAAATATCTTGGAAAGCTACCTGGAATTACTTACTACCATCCAGGGCAGTCAACTTGAAAAAGACGCCGGCATTGATGCGATTGCTGAAGGGTTTAAACTGGCTGATGCCTTGAACGGTTCCGTTCTTCGCATCGCCATTACCGCCAACACCGCGAGAGCTGCGGTGACCTCGAAAGAGCTGGCAGATCTTGTCCGAAAAGAACAAGATGCTCAAAAACAGCTCAAATTGCTTGAAGGGGCGCTATCGGATAATTTGGCTGCCCCAGCCAACCAGCAACTGCCAGAGGTTATTCAGACGCTGAAAAATAAAATCGATATCCTTGAGCGCGCCCGCCAAGCTCTGGTCAACGAGATCAATATTAGCTTCCCACAGTATGCTGATCTAACCAGCCACAGACCGGTCAGCATTTTACAGGTGCGAAAAGAACTGCAACCTGATGAAGCTTTTATCTATATTTATACGTCTGATAAACAAAGTTATGTCTGGGCCATTCCTTGGCAAGGCCCAACTGCTTTTTCCTTAATACCGCTTAGCCGCCTAAGGCTATCGCAGATGGTTTCAGATTTGCGCGGGGCCTTGGACCCCAAACCTATAACAATAGGAGATATCCCTGATTTTGACATCCCACTGGCTTATGAACTATATCGTCAATTGCTTGAACCCGTTAAAAATAGTTGGCAAAGTGCTCGAGATTTGTTGATTGTAGCCTATGGACCGCTGGGGCAGCTGCCCTTTGCACTATTGCCGACTTCTATTACCCATAAAGGCAAAGAACAGGTACTTTTTAGTCAATACCGCGAGGTGCCCTGGCTGATCCGCAAAGCATCGATAACCCGGCTACCGTCAGCTGCCACTTTTGTCAACTTGCGTAGTATTGTTAGCGGTGATTCTACACGCAAAGCATTTATCGGTTTTGGAGATCCGGTTTTTAATCCGCAGCAATTGGCTCAAATTCAAAAGGAAAATTGGAAATCGCACGTCGTATCGGTTAAAGAGGCCGGGCAAATCCATGTTCGCGGGATACGCCTTTCTGATAAAGGCAACCTGGATAGTGATGAAATTGTGTCTTGCAAGATTAATAATTTAAATCGGTTGCCTGACACCGCCACCGAAATCAAGTACATTGCCAAAACATTGGGGGCTGACCTAAATCAAGATGTTTTTCTGAGGCAGCAAGCATCGGAGCAGCAGGTCAAATCGATGAATCTATTGGATCGCAAAGTTATTGCCTTTGCCACCCATGCTCTTGTTCCAGGAGATATAGACGGATTGAATCAGCCGGCACTCGCTTTGTCAGCGCCTTCCATCACCGGAGACAATGAGGACGGACTGCTGACTATGGGGGAAATTTTGCGTTTAAAAATAAACGCGGATTGGGTGGTGCTGTCGGCATGCAACACCGGCGCGGCCGAAGGTAAAGGTGCAGAAGCCATTTCGGGTCTGGGCCGTGCGTTTTTATATGCCGGCACTCGAACAATTCTGGTGAGCATGTGGCCCGTGGAGACCACCTCGGCGCGACAATTAACCACGGGGTTATTCAAATACCAGCAGGAGGATCAAACGCTTTCCCGGGCAAAGGCCATGCAAAAATCTACACTGGCGCTGATTGATGGTCCTGGACTTAAAGATCCGATCACCGGCAAAATTGTAGCAAGCTATGCCCACCCACTTTTCTGGGCGCCTTTTATCGTTGTGGGCGAGAGTGGCAGTGACATCAATTAATCTCGAATTTAAAGCAACTTTAACCAGTCTAGAATCCTGCCCAACTTGCGATAGCTGTTATGGCCCCACACTAATCAGAGCGCTGAAATGCTGAAATAGCCAGTCCTAATCCAAGATTGATCAAGGGCCGGGCTTGGTTTGGGCCCGCCACGCGTAACGACGTTTGGTATCAAATGCCTATCTGGACGCGGGCCCCAGACCCAGCGAGTTGTGCCGGTGGCACGTTATCACCCGATATTATTGCACGAGACCAATGCAGGTTAAATCAAGCTGGGACATCTATCTGCAATGAGGGCCAGAAAGCAAGTTCGGTTAAAAGATTTCGATTATTCTAAAGATGGGTTTTATTTCATTACCATCTGTTCAAAGAACAGGGAAAATATATTCGGTGATATCGCCGTAGGGGCCGACGGCTGTCGGCCCGCTCAGATCGCATTAAACGATTTCGGCAGAATCGTAGACGAAGAATTGAAAAAATCCCAAATCATCCGTAATGAAATCGTGTTGGATCACTATGTCGTAATGCCCAATCATGTTCATTG
>Ga0207799_100264_pt1 | contig 32734 bp, 38 predicted proteins | sample TtanPargueraPR_4_FD_187742 | JGI IMG/M metagenome (GOLD analysis project Ga0207799, IMG submission 187742) | Aerobic enrichment media microbial communities from Bioluminiscent Bay, La Parguera, Puerto Rico - Tt and M2 (SPAdes) | ecosystem: Environmental > Aquatic > Marine > Unclassified ...
CAGCATGCGCGAGATGCGGTCGGTGGGCTGGGCGCCCTGGCCGAGCCAGTACTGCACGCGCTCCATGTCCATCTTCACGCGCTCTTCGCTGTCTTTCGGCAGCAGCGGGTTATAGGTGCCCAGCTTTTCGATGTAGCGGCCGTCGCGCGGCATGCGCGAGTCGGCGGCGACGATGCGGTAGAAGGGGCGCTTTTTCGAGCCGCCACGGGCGAGACGAAGTTTGATAGCCATTGTGTTTCTCCTTGGATGGCTGGTGTCCGGCAGGGTCGCCCCCGCCTTACGATTTGTGTTGCTCGTGATGCTTGATGACTTCCTGAATGATGAAGTTCAGGAATTTCTTGGCGAATTCGGGGTCGAGATCGGCGCGCTTGGCCAGATCCTCGAGCCGGGCGATCTGCTTGGCCTCGCGCGCGGGGTCGCTGGGCGGCAGGTCGTGCTCGGCCTTCAGCCGGCCCACGGCCTGGGTGTGCTTGAACCGCTCGCCCAGCGTGTAGACGAGGATCGCATCGAGCCGGTCGATGCTTTCGCGGTGCTCTTTCAGCAGCTCCGCCGCGCGGATGACGATATCTTCAGTCAATGGCCCAGCCTTTCGGTTTGAAGAGCGGATCGCAGTAATGGCTGATCTCCAGCGCGATGCCGTCGGCGATCTGGCTGGAGCGCAGTTTTGCGGGCGAGGGGTGGCGGTAGACCGCGTCGCTGCCGTCGATGGTGGCGGCGTCCGTGTCCTTGACCGCGCCCAGCCGCTCGGCCAGGCGGATCGAGTCGAGGTTCTTGGGGTCGATATAGCTGACCGCCGTCTCCCAGCCCTGCTGTTCGTAGAAATGGCGCCGCGCGGCGTCGGTGGCCTCCAGCGCGTAGCCCTTGCCGGCCTTGTCGGGCCAGATGATCCAGGCGATCTCGCGCTCGGGCCAGCCGGCGGGCATCCAGCCGCCGGCCATGCCATAGGTCTCATCCGTAGCCTTGTCGCGGATCATCCACATGCCGTAGCCGCGGATCTGCCAATGGCCGATCTCGGCGGCATAGAGCATCCAGGCCTCGTATTTGTTCAGCGGCCCGCCCATGAAGCGCGACCGGTAGGAGGCGAAGGTCGCCTTGAAATCCGGATAATCCTCGGGCTCCGGCCCACGCAGGACCAGGCGCCGGGTTTCCAGCTCAGGAATGTCGCGGCAGGCCATCAGAGCGTCTCCACCTTGGGATGGCGGTAGACGCGGCAGGGTTCGCCCAGCAGGGTGCCCTCGCGTTCGAACGTGGCGCCCAGCCGCTCGGCCAAGGCGATCGAACGGGCGTTGTCGGGGTGGATGTGGCTGATCAGCGGGCCAAGGCCCATCTCGCGCCCGGCATGATCGCGGGTGGCCACGGCGGCCTCGTAGGCATGGCCCCGGCCCTCGAAGCCGTCAAAGACATGCCAGCCCAGTTCCGGCTCGGGCCACATTTCGTGCTTGATGACGCCGACGCGACCGGCGGGGGCGCCGGTTCCCTTCTCTTCCAGCGTCCAGAAGCCGTAGCCGCGCAGGGCCCAGTGGCCGATAACGGCCAGGAAATTACGCCAGTTTTCCCAGCGGTCGGCGCTGCCGCCGACAAAATTCGCCCGGGGCGAGGCGCCGAAGGCCGCGACCGCCTCGAAATCGCTCTCGCGGGGGCCGCGCAGGATCAGCCGCTCGGTCTCGATCACCGGGATATCGAGGCGCAGGCTCATGCGTAGGCCTCCATCCCGCCATCCGACAGGGCCTCGGGCGCGGGGTGGCGCCAGACCTGCATTTCGCCGTGGCGCTGGTGGGTGAACATGCCGTCAAGGCGCGCGCCAAGCCGTTCGGCCACGCGGGCCGAGGCCACGTTGGCCGGTTTGACCAGGCTGATCGCGGTGTCCCAGCCCAGCACGTCATAGGCATAGGCGCGGGCCGCTGCCCCCGCCTCGGTGGCATAGCCCTTGCCCTCGTGGCCCGCGAACAGGTCCCAGCCGATCTCCGGTTCGGGCCAGCCCTCGGGGGCGAAGAGCCCGACGAGGCCGGCGGTCGCGCCGCTGTCCTTCGGCTCCACGATCCAGCGGCCGAAGCCTGCGAGTTGCCAGTGGCCGATCTCCATCGCCAGCATCCGCCACGCCCCCTCGCGGTCCAGCGGGCCACCGACAAAGGAGGCGCGCTCGGAGGCGTAGAAATCCGCGAACACGTCGAAATCCTGCAGCGTCGGGGCGCGCAGGATCAGGCGTTCGGTTTCCAGCCGGGGGATGGTGATGGTGGCGGCGGTCATGGCTTACTTCTTCTTGCCGAAACCGCTGAGGCCCGGGGGCAGGGCGTTGCCGCCGAGGCCCGGCAGGCCACCGGGCATCCCGCCGCCCGCGCCCATCTGCTTGGCCGCGGCTTCCAGCGCCTTGGGGTCCATCTGCGACGGGTCCATGCCCGCGGGCATGCCGCCCTTGCCGAACATGCCCTTCATGGCCTGTTTCAACATGCCGCCTTTGCCCATCTTGCCCATCTTCTTCATCATGTCCGCCATCTGGCGCTGCATCTTGAGAAGCTTGTTCAGTTCGGACACCTCAAGGCCCGCGCCCTTGGCGATCCGCTTCTTGCGGCTGGCCTGCAGCAGCTTGGGATTGGCGCGCTCTTTCTTGGTCATCGACTGGATCAGCGCGATCTGGCGCTTGATGACCTTGTCGTCCATGCCGGCCTGCTGCACCTGCTTGGCCATTTTGCCCATGCCGGGCATCATGCCCATGATGCCTTCCATGCCGCCCATCTTGAGCATCTGCTCGAGCTGCATCTTCAGGTCGTTCATGTTGAACTGACCCTTCTGGAAGCGCTTCATCATGCGCTCGGCCTGTTCGGCCTCGATGGTTTCCTGCGCCTTTTCGACCAGCGCAACGATGTCGCCCATGCCGAGGATGCGGCCGGCGATGCGCTCGGGCTCGAAGGTTTCGAGCGCGTCCATCTTTTCGCCGAGGCCCACGAACTTGATCGGCTTGCCGGTCACCGCGCGCATCGACAGCGCGGCACCGCCGCGCCCGTCGCCGTCCATCCGGGTCAGCACGACGCCCGAGATGCCGACCTTGGCATCGAATTCCTCGGCCACCTCGACGGCGACCTGGCCGGTCAGACCGTCGACCACCAGCAGCGTTTCGCGCGGATTGACCTCGTTGCGGACCTGTTCGACCTCGTCCATCAGGACTTCGTCGATATGCAGCCGGCCGGCGGTGTCCAGCATGTAGACGTCATAACCGCCCATCGTCGCCTGCTGCTTGGCGCGCTTGGCGATGTCGATGGGTTTCTGCCCCGGCACAATCGGCAGGGTGTCGACGCCGATCTGCTGGCCCAGAACGGCCAGCTGCTCCATCGCCGCCGGGCGGTAGACGTCGAGCGAGGCCATCAGTACCCGCTTGCCGGCCTTTTCCTTCAGCCGCTTGGCCAGCTTGCCGGTGGTGGTGGTCTTGCCCGAGCCCTGCAGGCCGACCATCAGGATCGGCGCGGGCGGGTTGTCGACCTTCAGCTCGCCGGGTTCGCCCTCGCCGGCCAGGACATGGACCAGCTCGTCATGGACGATCTTGACCACCTGCTGGCCGGGGGTGACCGATTTCGTCACCGCCTGGCCGGTGGCCTTGTCCTGCACCGCCTTGACGAAGTCGCGCGCCACGGGCAGCGAGACGTCGGCCTCAAGCAGCGCCACGCGCACCTCGCGCAGGGCGGTTTTCACATCGTCCTCGGACAGCGCACCCTGCTTGGTCAGCCGGTCGAAGACGCCAGACAGGCGTTCGGATAGATTTTCAAACATGCCCAGGCCCTCCTTCGACCGTTAACACTTGCCCGGTAGATATGACCGAACGCTCCAAACGCCAACGTCCCCCGTGGGCGAAACCTCGCTGACGGGGGGCGATCCTGTGACGATACAGGACCGGAAAGGACAAGCCGTTCCGGATTTGGAGGCGAGCGTTAGCGCGCGGGCGGGGCAGAGTCAAGCGCCGCCCGCGCGCGCGGCGTCATGCGGCCAGGGTGTCGATCCGTTCCTCGGCGGCCTTCACCGTGGCCTCCGGGTCGAAGACCATGGCATCGGCTGCGACGAACTGCACGTCGGTGATGCCGAAGAAGCCCAGCATGTGCCGCACGTAGCCCGAGGCGAAGTCGATCTCGGACCCGATTTTTGTGCCGTCCGAGGACAGCACCACGATGGCGCGCTTGCCCTTCAGCAGGCCCTCGGGGCCGGCCTCGGTGTAGTTGAAGGTTTCGCCCTTGCGCGCGAGGTGGTCGAACCAGCTTTTCAGTTGGGCGGGCACGCCGAAATTATAGACCGGCAGGCCGATCAGCAGGATATCGGCGGCGCGGACCTCTTCCAGCAGGGCGTCGGAATAGGCGGCGATCTCGGCCTGTTCGGCGCTGCGCTCCTCGGCGGGGGTGAAGACGGCGCCAATCCAGTCGCCGTCGATCGCGGGCACGCCCACGGACAGGTCGCGGGTGACGACCCGGGCGTCGGGATGCGCGGCGATCAACTTGTCCTGCGTGCGGTCGAGCAGTTTGCGCGAAACCGAGGCTGCGCCCTTGATCGAGCTGTCGAGACGAAGAATGGTGGTCATGTCGGAGACTCCGGTTTTGTCTGAATTCCCCTTTGATTTACCTCTTGCGAAAATGAACACAACTGAACAAAATACACAAAAATTGTGATTTGGTGCACATATGCAGTTAGACAATTGGGATGAGATCCGCACCGCTTTCCACGTGGCCCGTTTGGGCACGGTCAGCGGCGCGGCCGAGGCGCTGGGCGTTCACCATGCCACGGTGATCCGCCACATCGATGCGCTGGAGGAGCGGCTGGGCGTCAAGCTGTTCCAGCGCCACGCACGCGGCTACACCCCGACCGAGGCGGGGTTGGACCTGTTGCAGGTGGCGCAGGTCACGGCGGACCAGTTCGACCAGCTCTACGGCCGCCTGCGCGGCCGCGGGGCGGCGATGACGGGCGAGTTGGTGGTGACCACGGTGGACAGTATGTCGGCGTTGCTGGTGCCGGTGCTGGCCGAGTTTCAGCGCGACAACCCGGAATTGCAGGTGCGCCTGCTGACCGATCCGCGCCTGTTCCGCCTGGAATACGGCGAGGCGCATGTCGCGCTGCGGGTGGGCAGCCGCCCCGACGAGCCCGACAACGTGGTGCAAAAGCTCTATGATCAGCAAAGCGCGCTTTACGCGCATCAAGGATATGTCGATCGGCATGGCCGGATGCAATGCGACGCCGATTGCCCCGACCACCGATTTGTCGGCCCGGCGGACGAGGGGCACAGGGCGCCCTTCTACCGCTGGATGCGCGACAACGTGCCGGCAGAGCGCGTGGTGTTCCGGGCCAGCGACATGCGCGTGACGGCCGAGGCGGTCGCGGCCGGGGCGGGGGTCGGTTTCCTGCCGACCTGGTGGGCCGACGCGCGGCCCGACCTGGTCCAGATGTGCCCGCCGCGGCCGGAATGGACGGTGCCGGCCTGGCTGGTCACCCATGTCGATCTGCACCGCACGGCCAAGGTGCAGGGCTTTACCACGGCACTGAAGGACGCGGCCAAGACATGGGGCTGAGCGAAGGCGCGCGCGGACATCTGGCGATGCTGTGCTTTTCCGCGCTGGTGGCGGGATCCTTCAGTTTCGGCAGCCTGATCGCAAACCAGATCGACCCGGTGGCGCTGACCGCCATCCGCTTTCTTTTCGCGGGCGCGGTGATCGGCGCGGCGGCGGCGCTGGGGCCGGGCTTGAGGCCGGCCTATTTCCGCGCGCCCTGGCGCTACCTGCTGCTGGGCGGGGCCTTTGCCGTCTACTTCGTGCTGATGTTCGAGGGGCTGAAGACCGCGCCGCCGGTCTCCACCGCGGCGGTCTTTACCCTGACGCCGATCCTGTCGGGGCTGTTCGGCTGGCTTCTGTTGCGGCAGGTGACCACGCCGCGCATGGCGCTGGCGCTGGCGATCGGCGGCGCGGGGGCGCTGTGGGTGATCTTTCGCGCCGACCTGCAGGCATTGATGGCATTCGACATCGGGCGGGGCGAGGCGGTCTTTTTCGTGGGCGTGGTGGCGCATGCGGCCTATACGCCGCTGGTGCGCAGGCTGAACCGGGGCGAGCCGACGCTGGTCTTCACCTTCGGGATGATGCTGGCCGCGCTGCTGGTGCTGGGCGTCTACGGCGCGCCGGCGATCGTGGCGACCGACTGGGCCGCGCTGCCCCTGCAGGTCTGGCTGGTGCTGGGTTACCTGGCCTTCTTTGCCAGTTCGATGACCTTCGTGCTGCTGCAATACGCGGCGATGCGCCTGCCCGCGGCCAAGGTGATGGCCTACACCTATCTGACGCCGAGCTTCGTCATCGGGTGGGAGGTCGTGCTGGGCAACGGCGCGCCGCGCGGGCTGGTGCTGGTGGGGGTCGGGCTGACCGTGGTCGCGCTGGCGCTGCTGCTGAAGGACGAGGGGTAGGGCGGGCGTCAGCCCTTCAGCTCGGCCTCGAGGAAGCGTTCGAAAGCATCGAGGTTCACCGGCTCGAACTGGCCGAAGCTCTGCATCCAGACCGAGGCCTCGCGCAGCGCGTCGGGTTCCAGCTTGCACCATTTCACCCGGCCGCGCTTTTCCTGGCTGATCAGCCCGGCACGGGTCAGGATACCCAGATGTTTCGAGATCGCCGCAAGCGACATCTCGAAGGGCTCGGCCACGTCGGTGACGGCCATGTCATCCTCCAGCAGCATCGCCAGGATGGCGCGCCGGGTGGGATCGGCCAGGGCCGCGAAAACGGTGTCGAGCTGGTTTTCCATGTCCGCAGCTATGCCCGCGGGTAATCCATCGTCAACCATTTGGTTGAATATGCCAAATCCGCCGAAATCGCCCCCGGTCCCGATGATCCGCTGGCCGCCGCGTTTCTCTGTTAGCGTAAAACGCAATGAAAACAGATACTTATATATTGCGCTGCGCTGCCGTTTGCAGCTTGACTCAGGGCGACCCCCTTTCTAGTTTCGCCGCGACTGTCCGAGGGGGCCTTCTGGCGTGGTGGATCCGAACGATAAAGAGCGGCTCAAGCAGCTCGACGAACGGATCGCCGAGCTGAAAAGGGCGCAGGAGCCCGAGAAGCGCCATCAGGACGAACACTATTCACAGGCCAATATCGCCTGGCGGATGGTGACGGAGCTTGTGGCCGGTCTCGGGATCGGCTTCGGCATCGGATACGGGCTGGACCATCTTTTCGGGACCATGCCGCTGTTCCTGGTGCTGTTCGTATTTCTGGGCTTCGCGGCCGGCATCAAGACGATGCTGCGCACCGCGGGCGAGGTCCAGAGGAAACAGTCGGCCCATGAGGCCGAAGAAGATGATGGGGATCGGGCGTAGCCGCGCCTGGTGAAGGAAAGGCAGACGGATGGGCAAGCTATTCTTTTGGGTCGTTCTGGCTTTGGTGATCGTGTCGGGCGCGCTGTTCGCGCCGGAGCATCCGGGCCTGGCCATCCACCCGATGGACCAATTCGTCGTCAAGCCGCTGTTCGGCGGCGACGCGATCCACTGGTACACGCCCACCAACGTGACCCTCTGGATGGCACTGGCCGTTCTCAGCGTGTTCGGCCTTCTGGTCATCGGCACCCGCGGCCGCGCCATCGTTCCGTCGCGCATCCAGTCGGTGGCCGAGATGGCCTACGGCTTCATCTACAAGATGGTCGAGGACGTGGCCGGCAAGGACGCGGTCAAGTTCTTCCCCTATGTCATGACGCTGTTCATGTTCATCGTTCTGGCCAACTTCCTGGGCCTGCTGCCGATGAGCTTTGCCACCACGTCGCACATCGCCGTCACCGCCGTGATGGCCGTGCTGGTCTTCCTGACCGTCACCGTGGTCGGCTTCGTCAAGAACGGCAGCAAGTTCCTGGAGCTGTTCTGGGTGAAATCGGCGCCGCTGCCGCTGCGCCCGATCCTGGCGATCATCGAGCTGATCTCGTACTTCGTGCGCCCGGTCAGCCACTCGATCCGACTGGGCGGCAACATCATGGCCGGCCACGCGGTGCTCAAGGTGTTCGCGGGCTTTGCCGCCGCGCTGGGGATGTTCTCGTTCCTGCCGGTCTTCGCAATCACCGCGGTCTACGCGCTGGAGGTGCTGGTCGCCTTCATCCAGGCCTATGTCTTCACGATCCTGACCTGCGTCTATCTGCACGACGCGCTGCATCCCGGCCACTGAGGTCAGCCCGAACCAATCACTAGCCAATTCCAACGTAAGGAGAAACGGACATGGAAGGCGATATCGCACAAATGGGTCAATTCATCGGCGCCGGTCTGGCCGCCATCGGTTCCGGCGCTGCCGCAATCGGTGTGGGCCACGTGGCTGGCAACTTCCTGTCGGGCGCCCTGCGCAACCCGTCGGCCGCCGGTGACCAGACCGCGACGCTCTTCATCGGCATCGCGTTTGCAGAAGCCCTGGGGATCTTCTCGTTCCTCGTCGCGCTTCTGCTGATGTTCGCCGTCTAATCCTTCGAACCGATCCTTACGCTCGGGTGGGCCTGATCCAGGCCCACCCGATGTAAACCGAGGTTCCTGGAGGACGACATGGCAAACACAACGCAAGAAGCCGCGGGCCACGCGGGCGAGGCCGCAGGCCACGCCGCCGAATCTGCCGGCATGCCGCAGCTCGACTTCGCGACCTTTCCGAACCAGATTTTCTGGCTGCTGGTCACGCTTGTCGTGATCTATTTCGTCCTGACGCGCGTCGCACTGCCGCGCATCGCCTCGGTCCTGGCCGAGCGGCAGGGGACGATCTCCAACGATCTGGCCGCGGCCGAAGAGCTGAAGCTGAAGGCGCAGGACGCGGAAGAGGCCTATAACAAGGCGCTCGCCGATGCCCGTGCCGAGGCGCAGAAAATCATCGCCGAGGCGAAGGCCGAGATCCAAGAGGGTCTCGATGCTGCCGTCGCCAAGGCCGACGCCGAGATTTCCGCCAAGTCGGCGGAGTCGGAGAAGAAGATTGCCGAGATCCGCGCTGGCGCGATGGAGAGCGTGACCGAGGTCGCCACCGAAACCGCGCAGGAAATCGTTGCCACGCTGGGCCAGAAGGCCGACGCCAAGGCACTGTCCGATGCGGTCGCAAACCGGCTGAAGGGGTAAGGCAGATGAAGAAACTGACGGTTCTTTTCGCCCTGGCCGCCAGCCCCGCGCTGGCCGCCTCCGGCCCGTTCCTTTCGCTCAGCAACACCAACTTCGTGGTGTCGCTGGCCTTCCTTCTGTTCATCGCCGTTCTGGTCTTTTTCAAGGTTCCCGGACATCTGATGGCGATGCTGGACAAGCGCGCCGAGGGCATCAAGTCCGAGCTCGACGAGGCCAAGGCCCTGCGCGAGGAAGCCCAGACCATCCTGGCCTCCTACGAGCGCAAGCAGCAGGAAGTGGCCGAGCAGTCGGAGCGCATCATCGCCCACGCCAAGGAAGAGGCCGAGATCGCCGCCGCCCAGGCCAAGCAGGATCTGGAAGCCTCGATCGCGCGCCGTCTGGCCACCGCGGAAGAGCAGATCGCCTCGGCCGAGGCCAATGCGATCAAGGAAGTGCGCGACACGGCCGTGGCCGTGGCCGTGGCCGCTGCCGGCGACGTGATCGCCAAGCAGATGACTGCCGCCAAGGGGAATGCCCTGATCGACGACGCGATCGGCCAGTTGGGCGACAAGCTGCACTGACGCCGATCACTCTGGCGAGATAAGAAACCCGGCCTTACGCGGCCGGGTTTTTTCTTTTCCGGGGGCTGGCGCCCCGTTGCGCGGCCCTCAGGCCCTGGCCTGTTCGTGGACCAGCCGCAGACGCGCGATGGCCTCGTGGCGGTCCGCGATCTGCTGGTCCGAAAGCGCGTTCCTGACATAGTCGAGATGGGCCTCGACCGCGGCGCGGCTGGCGGCGGGGTCACGGGCCTGCAGCGCCGTGTTGATCGCGCGGTGCTGGTCGAGCAGCATGTCCCGCGTCGTGCGCTGCTTGAACATGACTTGGCGGTTGTAGAACACGCCCTCGCGCAGCATCTCGAACATCGCGCGCATCATGTGCAGCATGATCACGTTGTGGCTGGCCTCGATGATGGCCATGTGGAACTCGGCATCGAGTCGCGCCTCGTCCGCCGGATTGCGCTTGGAATGCGCCGTTTCCATCTTTTTCAGGATGGTGTCGATCACCTCCAGATCGGCATCCGAGCCGAGCCGCGCGGCGCGCTCGGCCGCCAGCCCCTCGATGTCGCGCCGGAAGGCGATGTAGTCGAAAACGGCCTCGTCATGCGACGCGAAGAGCCGCACCAGCGCCGTGGGAAACGCGCCGCCCAGCGAGTCCGAGACGAAGATCCCGGCGCCCGCGCGGCTGGTCAGCAGGCCGCGGTTCTGCAACTCGGCCACTGCCTCGCGCAGCGAGGGGCGCGAGACCCCCATCCGCTCGGCCAGTTCGCGCTCGGAGGGCAGGCGTTCGCCCGGGCGCAGGATCCCCCTGAGGATCAGCAGCTCGATCTGCCGGATGACTGAATTCGACAGTTTTTCCGGCTGGACTTTCTGAAAGGGCATATTTTTAACCTCTTAATTGGTCAAAACATATGACCGCGAGGCTGCGCGGGCAACAAAAAAGGGCCGACCCGCGGGCCGGCCCCTTTTGTTATCCATGGCGATGAGCTCAGGTCATCGGCCGGATGATGATTTCCACCCGCCGGTTCTGCGCCCGGCCCTCGGCGGTGAGGTTCGAGGCCACCGGCCTGTCCTCGCCCAGCCCGTAGGCGCGCACGCGGTTCGTGGCGACGCCGGAATTGTACAGCACGTTGGCCACCGACTGGGCACGGCGGTTCGACAGTTGCTGGTTGTAGGCGGCGTCGCCCACGTTGTCGGTGTGGCCAATCACGTCGACGGTGGTGTCGGGATAGTCGTTCAGGCTGCGCGCCAGGACCCGCAGGTCGGATTGCAGCGCGGGGCGGACATAGTCGCTGTCGGTAGCGAACAGAATGTCCTCGGGCATGGTCACGACCAAGTGGTCGCCTTCGCGAACGACCCGGATCTCGTCGCTGCCGAAATCGCGGCGCAGTTCCGCGGCCTGCTTGTCCAGCTGTGCGCCGACCATGCCGCCGGCCATTGCGCCCACGGCGGCCCCGATCACGGCGCCGCGGCGGCGTTCCTTGGCGTTGTCGCCCAGCAGAATGCCCGTCAGTGCCCCGAGGCCGGCGCCCACGGCCAGGCCTTCCTTGGTGCGCTGTTTCGGGTCCGAGGTCTGCACCGCGGGATCGGTGCAGGCGGTCAGGGCCAGCAGGGCGGCGCTGGCCAGAAGGAGCGGTGTGCGTGCTCGGGTCATGTATGCCTCTTCCATTGCTCCGCGGTTGCGGATGACAGGGACCATTAAGGCAATCCTATGCACAATCGCACGCCGATTGTACAAGCCGGCAGTCACATCGGCGTCATTCCGCCGCCGAATCCGCCTCGGTCCGGGCCGCCTCCCAGGCCAGCATGGCGCGTTTGACGGGCAGTCCCCAGTGGTAGCCGCCCAGGCCCCCCGATTTGCGCAGCGCGCGGTGGCAGGGAATCAGCCAGCTCACCGGGTTGCGCCCGACCGCGGTGCCCACGGCGCGCACCGCGCGCGGGTTGCCGATGGCGTCGGCGATTTCGGAATAAGTGGTGACCTGGCCAGACGGAATCTGCAGCAGCGCCTCCCAGACCTTGATCTGGAAGGGCGCGCCGATCAGGTGCAACCGCGCCTCGCCCCGCTGGGTGAAGGCGGCGGCGACGTCGCGTTCCAGCGCCGCGGGGTTTTCGACGAAATCGGCCTCGGGCCAGCGCGCGGCCATGTCGGCAAAGGCCGCCTCGCGCCCCGTTTCGGCGGTAAAGGCCAGCCCGCAGAGACCGCGGTCCGTCCCCATCGCCAGAGCCTCGCCAAAGGGGCTGTCGAACCAGCCGTAGGAAATCGTCAGCCCCGCGCCCTTGCGGGCGAACTCGCCGGGGCTCATCGCCTCCCATCGCAGGAACAGGTCGTGCAGCCGGCCGGTGCCGGATAGACCGACCGCATCGGCGGCATCCAAGGTGGTGAAATGGTCGCGCAGAAGGGCCTTGGCGTGATCGAGCGCCAGGTATTGCTGATAGCGCTTGGGCGAGACGCCCACCCAGCGGCTGAAAAGGCGCTGGAAATGCGCGGGGCTCATGCCCATTTCGCCTGCCAGCGCCTCCAGCGTCAGGCCCGCGCCCTCGGCCGCATCGATCAGGTCCAGCGCGCGGCGCATGACGCCGTAGTGATAGGCGCTCTCGGGGACGGTGTCTTTCATCTCGCTCTCCATGGTCGCCCTAAAGATAGGCGCAGACCGGGCGCGGCGCGACCCGGAACATGCGCCAAACGGGCCGCCCGCCCGGCCTTGCCCCGTCCGCGCGCAGCGGGCATACCGCAAGTCATGGCAAAGCAGCTCGATTATCACACGATCCACGAGATCTTCACCCGCTTCCACGCGCATGAACCCGAGCCCAAGGGCGAGCTGGAGCATGTCAATGCCTATACCCTGCTGGTGGCGGTGGCGCTGTCGGCGCAGGCCACGGATGCGGGCGTCAACAAGGCCACGCGCAAGCTGTTCCAGATCGCCGACACGCCGGAAAAGATGCTGGAATTGGGCGAGGAAGGCCTGATCGAGCATATCAAGACCATCGGCCTTTACCGCAACAAGGCCAAGAACGTCATCAAGTTGTCGCGGATCCTGGTCGATCAGTATGAGGGCGAGGTGCCCAGCTCCCGCGCTGCGCTGCAGGCGCTGCCGGGTGTCGGGCGCAAGACTGCCAACGTGGTGCTGAACATGTGGTGGCACTACCCGGCGCAGGCGGTGGATACCCATATCTTCCGCGTCGGCAACCGCACCGGCATCTGCCCCGGCAAGGACGTGGTCGCCGTCGAGCGCGCCATCGAGGACAACATCCCCGTGGAGTTCCAGCGCCACGCCCATCACTGGCTGATCCTGCACGGCCGCTACACCTGCAAGGCGCGCAAGCCGCTTTGCGGCACCTGCCTGATCCGTGATCTCTGCCCCTTCGAGGAAAAATCCCTATGACCAAGAAATTCCAGGTCGTCGGCATCGGCAACGCCATGGTCGACGTGCTGTCCCATTGCGACGAAACCTTCCTGGCCGAGCACGGTATCGAGAAGGGCATCATGCAGCTCATCGACATGGACCGCGCCCGGCACCTGTACGACCAGATCGGCCCGGCGCAGGAGATCTCGGGCGGTTCGGCGGCCAACACCATCGCCGGCATCGCTCACTTAGGCGGGCGCACGGCCTATGTGGGCAAGGTCAAGGATGACCAGCTTGGCGCGATCTTTGCCCACGACCTGCGCGCGCAGGGGGCGCATTACGACACGCCCAAGGCCCCCCCGATCATGGACGAGGAAACCGGCCGCTGCATCGTGCTGGTCACCCCCGATGGCGAGCGTTCGATGAACACCTACCTCGGCGTGACCGAGTTCCTGCACCCCTCGGATATCGACGAAGAGCTGATGGCGCAGGCCGAGTGGATCTACCTGGAAGGCTACCGTTTCGACGGCGACGAAAGCCACGAGGCCTTCGCCAAGGCCATTGCCGCGGCCAAGGCTGCGGGGGGCAAGGTGGCGCTGACGCTTTCCGACCCGTTCTGCGTCGAGCGGCACCGCGATGCCTTCCGCAAGATGATCCGCGAGGATGTGGATCTGCTGTTTGCCAACCGCGCCGAGATCCTGTCGATGTACGAGACCGAGGATTTCAGCGAGGCGCTGTCGCGTGCCGCCGCTGAGATCGAGATCGTCGCCTGCACCGAAAGCGAACATGGCGCGCATATCCTGTTGGGCGGCGAACGCTGGCACGCCCCCGCCGTGCCGACCAAGGTGGTGGATGCCACCGGCGCGGGGGACCTGTTCGCCGGGGCCTTCCTCTGGGCGCTGTGCGAAGGCCACGACCTGGCCACCTGCGGGCGGATGGGCTGTGTCGCGGCCTCCGAGGTGATCAGCCATATCGGCGCGCGCGCCGAGGCGGATCTCAAGCAGCTTTTGGCGCGCGAGGGCGTTCTCTGACCGGCCTGTCGGGCGTCCGCGCGCGCATGACGCGCTCGGCCAGCGCCGGCGACAGGCGCCAGAGCGCGCGCAGCAGCCGGGTGTTGCCCACCCAGATCTCGCTCTGCCCGGCCTTTAGCCCGGCCAGAACCTCGGCCGCGGCGCGTTCGGGCGGCATTTTCTTGTCCGGGTCACCGTGCGACAGCTCGGTATCGACCAGGGTCATGATCGCGTCGCTGACCAGCAGGGACGCGCCCGCGTCTTCGCACTGGTAGCGCAGCGTCTTGGTAAAGCTGCGCAGCGCCGCTTTGGTGGCACAGTAAACGGCGGCATTCGCGATCGGCGCGACGCCAAGGCCGGAACTGACATTCACGATGGCCGCGTCGGGCTGGCGGGTCAGGACCGGCAGTAGCTCGGCGCTCAGCCGGATCGGCGCGGCCAGGTTGACCGCGATCTCCCGTGCGATCTCGCCGCCGTGGCTGCGCGGTGCATCGGTCAGGCGGGTATGAACCATGATCGCGGCGTTGTTGATCAGCACGCTGCAATCGGGATGCTCGGCGGCGACCCAGTTGGCCACGGCGCCCGGCATCTCGGGGGCGCCGAGATCGGCTGCGAGGATGTGGACGCGGCCCGGATGCGCCCGCGCCAGTGCCTGGAGGCTGTCCTCGTCGCGGGCCACGGCGAGGACGGTCGCGCCGTGGGCGATCAGTTGCTCGGTCATCTCTCGGCCGATTCCGCGGGTGGCGCCGGTGATCAGGACGGTGCGTCCGGACAGGGGGAAGGGGCGGGTCATGGCTCTGTTCGCTTTCTGTTAGGAGTTTCGCGGCTGCCATGAAAAAATGCGAGCGAACACTCACATTTTCTACTCGCCTTCGCCGGGGGCCGCCCATGACCGAGATTTCGCCAAGAAAAATACCGCGGCAGCGCCGCTCCGCCGCCACATACGAGGCGATCCTCGAGGCCGCGGCTCGCATTCTTGAGGCGGGCGGGCCGGAGGCCCTGACCACGAATCACGTGGCCGAGCGGGCCGGGGTCAGCATCGGCTCGCTCTACCAGTATTTCCCCTCAAAGTCGGCGATCCAGGCCGAGCTGATCCGCCGCCTGCGCCGCCGCATGCTGGAGGATCTCCGCGCGGGCGTCGCCGCCAGCCGCGGGCTGGACCTGGCCGAAACCGCGGATTGCCTGGTGCGGGCCAGCATGCGCCATCATGCCAACCGACCGGAGCTGGCGCGGGTGTTGGAATTCCTCGAACAGACCCTACCGCTCGATGCCGAGACCGCCGAGGTGAAGGCGCAGATCCAGGCTGAGATCGTAGCGGTGCTGGCCTTGCATGGGGTGGCGGAGATCGAGACCGCGGCTTTCGACCTGTCGGCGCTGACCAAGGGCATGGTGGAGGCCGCGGTGCAGGCCGGCGAGCAGGATTACGAGGCGCTGGCCGCCCGGGTCAGCCGTGCCGCGCGCGGGTATCTGGGGGTCTGAGGGGCCCGGCCGGCGGATCAGTCCCCCAGCTTGGCGTGCACCTCGTCGAGGTCGATCTCGCCGATGGGGAACTTGTTGGCCGGGTTCTCGAAATCGTATTTGAAGAGCCGGAAATCGCGCTTGTAGATCTCGTAGACCAGATGCATCGACAGGTCGTCGAAGTAGTCTTCCACTGGATGCGCGCGCTTGGGGCCGTGGCCCTCGGATTCATTGAAGCGCGGGATCTGCGCGAGGTCCACCTTGTGCGGCGTCTCCACCGCGTCCAGCACCGATTGCATGCCCTCGTTGAACTTCTCGGTGAAGAAGATGTTGTCGTAGCGCCCGCCATTCACGATGAAGGTCGAGACATGGCCCGACATCGCCGACCAGTGGATGTCGGGGTCCATCGGGCGGCGCCAGCGGATGGTGTCGCGGGCGAACAGCAGGAACCGGCGGAAGCTCTTGATCTGGTCGAACTCCTGCTTGCCGTCCTCGCCGCCGACCTCGATCCCGTATTTCTGCACCAAGAGCGGCACCAGGTTACCGCGATAGCGTTTGCCGTTGCGCTGGATGCCGCAGATCTTGTCGAAGAACGAGCTGAGGATCCGCGTGTAGGGGTTGCGCACGCAGGTGAAGGCGTAGGAACGGTGCGCCTTCACGGTCTCCTCGATCTTCTTCTGGCTGTGCTCCTGCGCCCATTTGTGCAGCCCGTCCTCGGAGTCGTGGATGTCGCCGTCGAAGAATTCCCCGTGGTCCGAGAAATACATGATCTGGCCGATGGTCGAGCAGGCGCATTTGGGCACGACCCGATAGACCATACTCTCGCTCTCGGTCATCCAGGTGCCGGGAAAACCCATCCGCTCACGCCTCCGCTGTCTGCCGTGCCATGAACGCCGGCTTCCTTGTCGTACAAAAAAGCAAAGAAACCCTGTTTCATCAACGACTCTTCAAGGTATCAACAGAGAAACCGTGAAACGCGCGCCGGAAGGGCCATGGCCAAGATCGCCTACATTCTGCTCTGTCACAAGGACCCGGATGCCATCATTCTGCAGGCCGAGCGCCTGACCGCGTCCGGCGACTTCATCGCGATCCATTTCGATGCCCGCGCGAGCGACGAGGATTTCGCCAAGATCCGCGACGCGCTGAGGGGCAACGAGAATGTCGTCTTCGCCCGCAGGCGGATCAAATGCGGCTGGGGGGAATGGTCGCTGGTGCAGGCCACGCTCAACGCGGTCGAGGCGGCGGAGGCGGCTTTCCCGCGGGCCACGCATTTCTACATGCTGTCGGGCGATTGCATGCCGATCAAATCGGCCGAATATGCGCGCGCCTTCCTCGACGACCGCGACGCGGATTACATCGAAAGCTTCGATTTCTACGCCTCGGGCTGGATCAAGACCGGCATGAAGGAAGACCGCCTGATCTACCGCCATTTCCTGAACGAGCGCACGCATAAGCGGCTGTTCTACCTGTCGCGCGACATCCAGAAGGCGCTGGGCCTGAGGCGGAACACGCCCCACGATCTGGAGATCATGATCGGCAGCCAGTGGTGGTGCCTGCGCCGGCGCACGGTCGAGGCGGTGCTGGAATTCATCCGCGCGCGCCGCGACGTGGTGCGCTTCTTCCGCACCACCTGGATTCCGGACGAGACCTTCTTCCAGACCCTCGTGCGCCACCTGGTCCCCGAGGAAGAGATCGTGTCCCGCAGCCTGACCTTCCTGATGTTCACCGACTACGGCATGCCCGTCACCTTCTACAACGACAGCTACGATCTGCTGCTGGGCCAGGACTACCTGTTCGCGCGCAAGATCTCGCCGGAGGCGACGGAACTGAAGCGCCGCCTGGGGCGGCTCTACAACAGCGGCAGGACGGATTTTGCGATCTCCAACGAAGGCCGCGAATTGTACAAATTCCTGGCCGGGCGGGGCCGGGTGGGGCGCCGCTTCGCCCCGCGGTTCTGGGAGACCGAGGCCAGCCTGGGGCGCGGGCGCGAACTGATGATCGTGACCTGCAAGAAATGGCACGTGGCCAAGCGGTTGGTGGAGCGTATCCGGCAGGTCACCAACCTGCCCGCGGTGGATTACCTCTTCAACGAGGAGGCGAGCGAACTGCCCGATCTCGGCGGCATCCAGACCACGTTGGAGAAACGCACCCGGCACCGCCGCGCACTGATGCGGATGCTGTTTGATTACTATGATACCGACCGAATGGTCATCTGCATCGATCCCAGCAATGTCGACCTGATGCAGGATTTCTACGTCGACCGGTCGAAGACCAAGCTGCTGGAGGTCCAGTGCGATTTCTCCGACGACTACCTTCTGGGCCATGCCCGGCGCATGGGGCTCGCTGCCGAGCAGAGCCCGCAGCAGACGCTGGACGCGTTGCTGCCCACGATCCGCTACGACGTGGTCTATGAAAGCGAGCGGCTGCGCGACGCGGACTTCCCCAATTTCCTTCGCATCCGTGAGGGGGCCGCACCCGCCGAAAACACCGGGCCGCTGGCCGAATTCCTTGATATCCCCCCGGACAGTGCGCATGAGATTGCCGCGACCGAACACCTGTATGCCGACTGAGGACAGACATGGCCAATTCCTACGATCCCGAAAATATCTTCGCCAAGATCCTGCGCGGCGAGATCCCCAACGACACCGTTCTGGAAACCGAGCACAGCCTCGCCTTCCGCGATATCGCCCCGCAAGCGCCAGACCATGTGCTGGTGATCCCGAAAGGCGCCTATGTCTGCTATGACCAGTTCGCGCTGGAGGCCAGCGAGGCCGAGATCATCGACTACACCCGCACCATCGGTGAGGTCTGCAAGATGCTGGGCATCCAGCCGGGCGAGGGCGGCGACGGCTTCCGCATGATCTCGAACGCAGGGCTGAACGGCGTGCAGGAGGTGCCGCACCTGCACGTGCATATCCTGGCCGGCCGCCCGCTGGGCCGGATGCTGCAAAAGGGCTGAGGCCCGGGTTTGCGCATGATCCGGGTGGCCCTTTGCCGGAGGGCGGCCCAGTTTCCTCCGCAACGGCAGGAGCCAGATCATGCCTGTTGTTTTCCACCCATTGCCCACCGATGAGGTCCGCGCGCTGCAGGCGGGCGGGCCCGATGCCTATGGCCATGCGCCCGAGTGCGCGGTGAGCGCTGCTCAGGCTGCACGCCCCTGAACGGACATGATTCAGGCCGCTTCACGGTTTGTTGACTGCTGGTCGGCGGCAATCGGTCGCCGATGCAAGGGGCCGAAACGCGGAAAGCCAAGCCTCTGAACGAAAAATCGGACAGCACGCCGCCGGGCTGCGGGCAAGGGGGGCGTTTGACCTCCTTCGCCAGTCCGTGCATCTTCGCCTCTGGAATACTCGGAACGGCTGGTCCTTGATGCGTCTTCTTTCTGTCCTGTCGGTTGCTCTCGTGGCGATCCTGCTGGTCTCCGGGCTGGCCGGGAGTGCGCAGGCACATGGCGGCGGGCATGAGACCCGGGCCGAGGCGGTCATCGCCGGCACCGGCGATGCCGTCGAGGCAGCTCACCAGCCTTGTGACTGCCATGCCGGTGCTGTCTGCGTGCAGGCGATCGAGACCGCGGCGCCGCATCTGTTGATCAACGACCGGCCGATGCGCGCGGTGACGATGCGGCACGAGCCGCGCCACGAACGCTCGCAATCCCTCCCGGCCGATCCTCCTCCGCCGCGCGCCTGATCGTTTCGCCGCGGCCCCCGACGGGGCCGGAAACGATCAGCACCGGAGGACAGCATGAACACCCGAAATATCTTGCGTGGCGCCACCGCGGCGTCGCTCTTTGCCGTGGCCGCCTTTGCCCATTCCGAGGCGACCGGCGTGGTCAGGGAACGGATGGAGGCGATGGAGGAGATGCGCGACGCCGTAAAGCGCGTCACCCCGATGATGAGCGGGGCCGCGGCCTATGATCCGCAGGCGGTGCGCGCGGCCGCGCGCGCGATCGAGGGGCATTCCGGTGAGGCGCTGACGAGGCTCTTCCCCGAAGGTTCCCTTCAGCCGGTCTCCGAGGCCCGGCCCGAGATCTGGTCGGACTGGGCGCGGTTCAGTGCCCTGGCCGACCAGCTCGGCGTCGCCGCACGGGGGCTGGATATGGCCGCCGGGAATGGCCGCCACGGCGGCCCCGTGGGCGGCATGATGGGCGGCGGCGGCATGATGGGCGCGGGAATGATGGGCGGGCAGACCGCCCCCGGCATGGGCATGAGCGCCGAGGCGATCGGGCAGATGCCGGCCGACGCGGCCTTTGCCATGACCACGCAGGTCTGCGCGGCCTGCCACGACCGCTTCCGTGCCGAGGACGACTGACATGCCCCGGTTTGCCATTTGGGGCCTCGCCGCGATCGCCTTGGTCGCGGCGGGCGGGGCCGGAGTCGTGCAATGGCCGGTGGGCCGGCCCGTTGCCCCCATCGCGCCCGATGGTGATGCCGCGCGCGGGGCCTACCTGGCCCGCGCCGCGGGCTGCATCGCCTGCCATACCGACAGCGGGGCGGGCGGCGCGCCGCTGGCGGGCGGGGCGCCCATCGAGACGCCCTTCGGCCGCTTCGTGCCGCCCAACCTGACCACCGATCCCACCCACGGCATCGGCGCGTGGACGGCCGAGGAATTCGCCCGCGCGGTCCGGCAGGGCCTTTCGCCCGGGGGCGAGCCCTATTACCCGGCCTTTCCCTATGCCTTCTACGCGGACCTCAGCGACCGGGACATCGCGGACCTCTGGGCTGCGTTCCGGACGGTGCCCGCCGTGGCCGAGCCCGCACCGGAAAACGAAATCGCCTTCCCCTTGGACCAGCGCGCGGGGCTGAAGCTGTGGCGCGCGGCCTTCCTGCAACCGGCGGAAACCGCGCCCGTGCCGGGGCGGTCGGAGGCCTGGAACCGGGGCCGCTGGCTGGTCGAGGGGGTGGCCCATTGCGGCGCCTGCCACACCGACCGCAATGCGCTCGGCGCGCGCCGGGCAGAGGAACGCTTGGGCGGCAGCGACGATCTGCCGGGTGGCAAGCACGCCCCCGCGATCACGCCCGCCGCCCTGAGACAGGCTGGCTGGCGCGTGGAGACGCTCTCCTATGCCCTTCAGTCGGGTGTGGCGCCCGATGGTGACGTTTTCGGCGGGGGCATGGGCGAGGTGGTGCAACAGGGCACGGCCTGGCTCGACCCGGCGGACCGCCGGGCCATGGCGATCTATCTTTTGGACAAGCGCGCCGGAACCGGCGCGAGACGGAGTGACAGCGAATGAAAATCACACGACGACAGTTGATGGGCGGCGCGCTCGGCGCGGTTCTGCTGCCCGCGGGGGCCAGAGCCGCCGCGCCCGCCACGCTGCGGGCCGGCCCGGTCGAGCGGCAGCTCGCGCCCGAGGGCTATCCGCCCACGGCGCTCTGGGGCTTCGAGGGCAGCGCGCCCGGGCCTGAAATCCGGCTGCCGCAAAACGCGCGGCTGGAGCGGCGGCTGGTCAACGGCCTGCCGCAGGCGACCTCGGTGCATTGGCACGGCATCCGCATCGACAACGCGATGGACGGCGTGCCGGGCCTGACGCAGGAGGCCGTCGCGCCCGGCGGCCAGTTCGACTATGCCTTCCGCCTGCCTGACGCGGGGACATACTGGTACCACTCGCATAACCGTTCGACGGAACAGGTGGCACGGGGCCTTTACGGCGCGCTGATCGTCGAGGAGACCGAGGGCCGGCCCGAGATCGATGCCGAAGAGGTGCTGTTGCTCGACGACTGGCGGATGACGCCGGAGGCCGTGCTGTCCGACGATTTCGACAACCTGCACGACCGTGCCCATGGCGGGCGGATCGGCAACTATGTCACCACCAATGGCCGCGGCGACTGGAGCCGGACTGTCCGGCGGCACGAGCGGCTGCGCTTGCGGCTGGTCAACGTGGCCAACGCCCGGATCTTCGAACTGACGCTTCTGGGGCTGGAGGGCTGGATCGTGGCGCTGGACGGCATGCCACTCGACCGGCCCCGGCCGGTTCAGGAAACGCTGGTGCTGGCGCCGGCGCAGCGGGCGGACCTGATCGTGGACGTCACCGCCGAGGCGGGCGAGACCGCCTATCTGGTCCAACTGACGCCTCAGGGCGGCATGTCGCAGGCCGCCTTCGAGGTCATGGGGCAGGCGGCGAAGACCCGCCGGCCCGCGCCCGACGCCCTGCCGCCCAACCCGAATACCGGCCTGCCCGGGCTGAGCGGCGCCCGGCGGCTCGACCTGCGGATGGAGGGTGGCGCCATGGGGCGGCTAAGCGATGCCATGACCGTGCAAGGGCCCAAGACCATCCAAGGGCTCATGCAGGAGGGGCTGGTCTGGGCGCTGAACGGTTTCGCGGGCCTTCCCGAGGCCCCGCTGACCGAGGCCGCGCTTGGCGAGACGCTGCGGATCGCCCTGATCAACGACACCGCCTTCCCGCACGGGATGCACCTGCACGGCCACCATTTCCGCGAGATCCTGCCCGACCGCCTGGGCCCGCTGCGCGACACGATCCTGGTGGACCGCGGCGAGCGGCGCGAGATCGCGCTGGTCGCCGACAATCCCGGCGACTGGCTGTTCCATTGCCACATGCTGGGGCACCAGGCCGCCGGCATGAAAACCTGGATGAGGGTCGCGTGATGAAGAAACGCTATATTGCCGCCGTCGCCTGCGCCGTCGCCGCCGCTGTCGCTGTCGCCGCCGCCCTGTTCTGGCCGCGGACCGAGGGAGGGGACGCGATCTCGATCGACGCGGCCGACCTGGGCCGGGGCGAACGGCTCTATGCCGAAACCTGTGCGAGTTGCCACGGCGCCCGGCTCGAGGGCATGCCGAACTGGCGCCAGCCCGGCCCCGACGGCGTTCTGCCCGCACCGCCCCACGACCGCAGCGGCCACACCTGGCATCACGGGGACGGCTACCTGTTCGATTATACGAAATACGGCGGGCAGGCGGTGCTCAAGCAGCTGGGCATCTCCGGCGTCCGGAGCGGGATGCCCGGCTTCGAGGGAAAGCTGAGCGATGCCGAGATTCGGGACGTGCTGGCCTGGATCAAGTCGACTTGGCCGGAAGACATCCGCCAGTCGCAGAAGGCGCAGACCGCGGCGGAAAGGCAATGAGCGCAGCATGGACGACCGAGGCGGCGCGTCCTAGCTGGCGACGCTAAACGGACCAAGCTGCGGCAGGTCCGGCAGGGTACTGCTCAGGCCGCGTTGCCCCTTGTCGAGGTCAGTTCGACGAAGACATCCTCGAGATCCGGTTCCTCGGTCGCCACGTCGCGCATGCGCAGCCCGGCATGGCGCACCGCCTCCAGCACCGCGCCGGTGCCGATCTCGCTGCGGCGGTAGGTGAAGGCCAGCACGCCGCCGCGGCGCGTCTCCATCTCCACGCCCGGGGGCGGGGCAAAGCCCTCGGGCACCTCGCCCTCGGGATGGATGACCAGGGTCTTGGCGTCCATCCGCCCGATCAGCGCCTCGGTGCTGTCGCGCGCGATCACCTCGCCGTGGTTGATGATGGCGATCTCGTCGCACATCTCCTCGGCCTCTTCGAGGTAATGTGTGGTGAGGATGATGGTCATCCCCTCTTCCTCGTTCAGCCGGCGCACGTTGTTCCACAGCATCTGGCGCAGCTCGATATCCACGCCCGCGGTGGGCTCGTCGAGCACCAGGATCTGCGGGGAGTGCACCAGCGCCTTGCCCAGCAGCAGCCGCCGCCGCATGCCCCCCGAAAGCGAGCGGGCATAGGCCTCGGCCTTGTCCTCCAGCCCGATCATTTTCAGGATTTCCTCGGTCCGGCGCTGCTTGCGCGGCACGCCGTAAAGGCCCGCCTGCACCTCCAGCGCGCCGCGCGGGGTGAAGAACGGGTCCATGTTCAGCTCCTGCGGCATCACCCCGATCGAGGCGCGGCTTTGGCGCGGGTTCACGTCCTGGTCGAAGCCCCAGATGCGCACCCGGCCCGAGGTCTTGATCACCAGCCCGGCCAGGATGTTGATCAGTGTCGACTTGCCCGCGCCGTTCGGCCCTAGAAGGCCGAAGATAGAGCCCGCCGGGATCTCCAGATCGACGCCTTTCAGCGCCTCTTTCGGGGGCTGGTTGCCGCTGGCGGCGTAGGTCTTTCTCAGCCCTTCGATCTCGATCGCATTGCCGCCCATGATCAACTCCTTCCCGCTTGCCCGTGCGCGCCCATCCGCTATCATGCCCGCCGACATAAGGCCACCGCATTGGCCACCCAAGATACGGAGCCCCGCGACATGACCATCGAAGCCCCCGAGACCGAAATCGTCAGCACCTGGCGCGTCGCCTGCGACGGCGGCGAGGGCGCGCTGGGCCACCCGCGCGTCTGGCTGACGATTCCGCACGACAAGGGCTATGTCGAATGCGGCTATTGCGACAAGAAATTCGTCCATGAAAGCTGCGCCGAAACGGCGAAGTAAACCCGGGCGCGCACCCCCGCGCCCCGCTGTCCGAATGCCCCGGCCGCGCCCCCGCGCGGCCGCCGCCGTCAGAACGGAGCACCCCCATGTCCTTTGGAAAAGGCTGTCATCTGCACCTGATCGACGGCTCGGCCTTCATCTTCCGCGCCTTCCACGCGCTGCCGCCGCTGACGCGCAAATCCGACGGCCTGCCGATCGGGGCCGTGGCCGGGTTCTGCAACATGATCTTCAAGATGGTCGAGGACAACAAGGGGTCCGACGCCCCCACCCATGTGGCGGTGATCTTCGACAAGGGCAGCCACACCTTCCGCAACGACCTCTACGACCTCTACAAGGCCAACCGCGAAGAGATGCCCGAGGCGCTGCGCCCGCAGATGCCCCTGACCCGCGAGGCGACCCGCGCCTTCAACATCGCCTGCATCGAGAAAGAGGGTTACGAGGCCGACGACATCATCGCCACCCTGGCCCGCGAGGCGCGCGAGGCGGGCGGCCGCGTGACCATCATCAGCTCGGACAAGGACCTGATGCAGCTGGTGGGCGGCGGGGTCGAGATGTTCGACGCGATGAAGAACAAGCGCATCGGTGTCGAGGAGGTCGAGGCCAAGTTCGGCGTCGGCCCCGACCGCGTGATCGATGTGCAGGCCCTGGCCGGCGACAGCGTGGACAACGTGCCGGGCGCGCCGGGCATCGGGGTCAAGACCGCGGCGCTCTTGATCAACGAATACGGCGACCTGGAGACGCTGCTGGACCGCGCCGAAGAGATCAAGCAGCCCAAGCGCCGCCAGACCCTGGTCGAGAAACGCGACCAGATCGAGCTGTCGAAAAAGCTGGTCACGCTCGATGCCGAGACGCCGCTGGACTTTGGCCTCGACGACCTCGAACTGCGCGAGCCCGAACCCGATGCGCTGCTCGGCTTTCTGGCCGAGATGGAGTTCCGTACCCTGTCCAAGCGCGTGGCCGAGGCGATGGGCGTCGAGGCCCCGGCGATCCCCGACACCAACCCCGCGGGCGCCAACCCCAGCGAAGAGCCCGACGCGCCCGATAACCTGCCCTTCAAGCCGGAAGAGTATGAATGCGTGCGCGACGCGGCGGCGCTGGACCGCTGGATCGCGCAGGCCAACGCCCGCGGCTGGGTCGCGGTGGATACCGAGACCACCAGCCTGAACGAGATGCAGGCCGAACTGGTCGGCATCTCGCTGTCGGTCGAGCCGGGGCAGGCCTGTTACATCCCGCTGGGGCACAAGGATGGCGCGGACGACCTGTTCGGTTCGAGCGACCTGGCCGAGGGCCAGATGCCGCTCGACGCCGCGCTCAAGATGCTGAAGCCGCTGCTGGAGGATCCGGCGGTGATGAAGATCGGCCAGAACATGAAATACGACGCCAAGATCTTCGCCCGCTACGGCGTGCAGATCGCGCCGATCGACGACACCATGCTGATGTCCTATGCGCTGAATGCCGGCATCCACGGCCATTCCATGGACACGCTGTCCGAGCATTACCTCGAACATAAGCCGATCCCGATCAAATCGCTGCTGGGCAGCGGCAAATCGGCGATCACCTTCGACCGCGTGCCGATCGACGAGGCGGTGAAATACGCCGCCGAGGATGCCGATATCACCCTGCGCCTGTCGCAGCTCTTCAAGCCGCAGCTCCACCAGCGCCGGGTCACCACCGTCTACGAGACGATGGAGCGCCCGCTGGTGCCCGTGCTGGCCGAGATGGAGATGGCCGGGATCAAGGTCGACCGCGACACGCTGAGCCGCATGTCCAACGCCTTCGCCCAGAAGATGGCGGGACTGGAGGACGAGATCCATGAGTTGGCGGGCGAGAAGTTCAACGTCGGATCGCCGAAACAACTGGGCGAGATCCTGTTCGACAAGATGGGAATCGAGGGCGGCAAGAAGGGCAAGACCGGCGCCTACGCCACCGGCGCCGACGTGCTGGAGGACCTTGCCGCCGAGGGCCACGACCTGCCCGCGCGCGTGCTGGACTGGCGGCAGCTGAGCAAGCTGAAATCGACCTATACCGACGCGCTGCAGGACCACATCAACCCCGAGACGGGGCGTGTGCATACCTCCTACGTGATCGCGGGGGCGAACACCGGGCGTCTGGCCTCGACCGATCCGAACCTGCAGAACATCCCCGTGCGCTCAGAGGAAGGGCGGCGCATCCGCGAGGCCTTCGTCGCCGAGGAGGGCAAGGTGCTGCTCAGCCTCGACTATTCCCAGATCGAGCTGCGCATCCTCGCCCATGTCGCCGGGATCGAGGCGCTGAAGCAGGCCTTCCGCGACGGGCAGGACATCCACGCCATGACCGCGTCCGAGATGTTCGACGTGCCGATGGACGAAATGACGCCCGAGATCCGCCGCCGCGCCAAGGCGATCAATTTCGGCGTGATCTACGGCATCTCGGGCTTTGGGCTGGCGCGCAACCTGCGCATCTCGCGGGTCGAGGCGCAGGGCTTCATCGACCGCTATTTCGAGCGCTTCCCGGGCATCCGCGCCTACATGGACGACACCGTCGCCTTCGCCAAGGAGCACGGCTATGTCCAGACGCTGTTCGGCCGGCGCATCCACACGCCCGAGATCGGCGCCAAGGGGCCGCAGGCGGGCTTTGCCAAGCGCGCGGCGATCAACGCGCCGATCCAGGGCACCGCGGCCGACATCATCCGCCGCGCCATGGTGCGCATGCCGCAGGCGATCGACGGGCTGCCCGCGAAGATGCTGCTGCAGGTCCATGACGAACTGATCTTCGAGGTAGACAAGGCGGCGGTGGACGACGCCATCCCGGTGGTCCGCGACGTGATGGAGAACGCCGCGCTGCCGGTGGTCAAGCTGGACGTGCCGCTGACCGTGGATGCGGGGCAGGGCGCCAATTGGGCCGAGGCCCACTAGGGAGGGCACGATGCGGGCGGCATGGATCGAACGATACGGCCCGCCCGACACGGTCGAGATCCGCGACCTTCCCATGCCCGAGCCGGGCGAGGGGCAGGTGCTGCTGCGGGTGCGGGCCTGCTCGGTCAACGCCTCGGATGTGGAGCTTGTCACCGGCCGCCCCGTCTATGCGCGCCTCTTCGGCCTGACACGCCCGCGTTTCCATGTGCTGGGCTCGGACGTCGCCGGCGTGGTCGAGGCGGTGGGGCCGGGGGCAAGCCGTTTCGCGGTGGGCGACGCGGTGTTTGGCGACGTTTTCGAGAGCTTCGGCGGTTTTGCCGAATACGCCGCCGTGCCCGAGGACCGGTTGATCGCCAAGCCGGACGCGCTCGATTTCGCGACCGCCGCAGCGCTGCCGCAGGCTGGCGTCATCGCGCTGCAGGCGCTGCGTCCGGCGGGGCCGGGTGCGCGGGTTCTGGTCAATGGCGCGGGCGGCGGGATGGGCAGTTTCGCGGTGCAGATCGCCAAGGCGCGCGGCGCCCATGTCACTGCCGTGGACAGCGCTGGGAAGGCCGGTTTTCTGCGCGGGCTGGGTGCCGACCGGGTGATCGACTACCGCGCACAGGACTTCGCCGCGCTGGGCGAGCGCTGGGATCTGGTGCTCGACCTCTTCGCCACGCGGGGCATGGCGGCGATCCGCCGGGCGCTTGCCCCCGGCGGGCGCTACCTGCTGGTGGGCGGGCATATGGCGCCGATCCTGTCCGTGCTGACCCTTGGCACGCTGATGTCCATCGGCCGGCGCACGCTGCGCCTGCTGGCCGCGCGGCAGAGCCGCGATGATCTGGCCGAGATCGGCGAAATGGTCGCGGCGGGTCAATTGCGGCCCGCCGTGGACCGCAGCTATCCGCTGGAGGAAACCGCGCGGGCGCTGGCCCGCGTGGCCGAGGGGCGGGCGCTGGGCAAGGTCGTGGTGGTCATGGGCGGCGGGGGTTGAGAGGGAAAGGCGGCTTGCACCGAATGCGCTCGGCGGCTTAGCTGGGCGGGAACCGACCCGAGGGGGCGCGCATGCCGCACGACCATCATCACCACCACATCGACGCGCAGGCGGGCGACCGGCAGGTGGCCCTCGCCGTGGCGGTGAACATGGCGCTGACGCTGGTGCAGATCGTGGGCGGGCTGGTGTCGGGTTCGGTCGCGCTGATCGCGGATGCGGTGCACAATTTCTCGGACGCCGTGTCGCTGATCATCGCCTATGGTGCGCGGCGCATCGCGCGCCGTCCGCGCGACACCCGGATGACCTTCGGCTATGGCCGGGCCGAGGCGGTGGCGGCGCTGGTCAACTACACCACGCTGATTGTGATCGGGGTCTACCTGGTCTACGAGGCGATCCTGCGCCTGATCGACCCGCCGGGCGTCCAGGGCTGGATCGTGGTGGTCGTGGCCGGCGTGGCGCTGGTCGTGGACGTCGTGACGGCGCTGCTGACCTACCGGCTGTCGAAGCACAGCATGAATATCCGCGCGGCCTTCCTGCACAACCTTGCCGATGCGGCCAGTTCGGTCGCGGTGATCGTGGCGGGCAGCCTGATCCTGCTTTACGACTGGCGGCTGGTCGATCCGCTGGCGACGCTGGGCATCGCCGGCTTCATCCTGTGGAGCGCCGTGACCGAGATCGGCCCCGTCATCCGCCTGCTAATGCTGGGCGCGCCGCCCGCCCTCGACCTCAACGTCATCCGCGACCGCGTCCTGACGGTCGAGGGGGTGGACAGCCTGCATCATCTGCACCTGTGGCAGATCGACGAGCACAAGACCTCGCTCGAGGCGCATCTGGTGATCAGCGACGGCGCGGTGGCGGATTTCGCGGCCGTGAATGCCCGGGTCAAGGAGTTGCTGGCCCGGGAATTCGGCATCCGCCACGCCACGCTGGAACTGGAAACCAACGCCTCGGGCTGCGCCGATCAGGCCTAGACCAGCTCCTCGGACGGGATGATGGGGAAGAACTGCCCGCCCGACCACAGGCCGAACCAGCTTCTCCCCTCGTGCTGCTCGTGGCAGCCAAGCTCGATCAGCCGGTAGAAGCTCTTGCGGTCGATCAGCGCCTCGAGGTTTCTGCGGACGTTGACGTAAGGCGACGGCTCGCCCGTCTCGGGGTCGCGCGCCACCCGGATCGGGTGGTCGGGCCCGGCGGTCACCGCGTCCTCGACATGGGTGAAGAAGGTGATGTTCTGATCGCGCCCCTTGCCCTCGACCTCGAAATCCAGCGCCACGAAGGGGGCGTCGTCGACGGTGATGCCGACCTTTTCCACCGGCGTGACCAGGAAATAATCGTCGCCGTCCTTGCGGATGATCGAGGAGAAAAGCTTGACCAATCCAGGCCGTCCGATCGGCGTGCCAAGGTAGAACCAGGTGCCGTCCCGCGCGATCCGCATGTCCAGATCGCCGCAGAAGGGCGGGTTCCATTTCTCAACCGGCGGGGGGCCTTTCTTGCCGGCGGCACGCGCCGCTTCGGCCAGGTTTTCCACCGTCGGTTTCACGATCATTTGTCCCACCCCGTTTTTTGCCATTTGTGCCCGGCGCGATATCTGCCTTTAATGACCATATAAGATCGTAGGGAGTATTGTCATGACCGAGGGCCCCGAACTGGTGGCGGAGATCGAGGCGCTGGGCGACCGGCTGGCCGAGGCGAAGGCCAGCATCGGCAGGCGCTTCATCGGACAGGACCGGGTGGTCGAGCTGACGCTCAGCGCACTGCTGTGCGGCGGGCACGGGCTGTTGATCGGCCTGCCGGGGCTGGGCAAGACGCGGCTGGTGGACACGCTGTCCACCGTGATGGGGCTGAAGGGCGCGCGCATCCAGTTCACGCCGGACCTGATGCCGGCCGATATCCTGGGCTCGGAGGTGCTGGAGACGGCCGCCGACGGCTCGCGCGCGTTCCGCTTCATCGAGGGGCCGATCTTCTGCCAACTGTTGATGGCCGACGAGATCAACCGGGCTTCTCCCCGGACCCAATCGGCGCTGTTGCAGGCGATGCAGGAGAAATCGGTGACCATCGCCGGGCAGGAGCACGCGCTGGAACAGCCCTTCCACGTGCTGGCCACACAGAACCCGATCGAGCAGGAAGGCACCTATCCGCTGCCCGAGGCGCAGCTCGACCGGTTCCTGGTGCAGATCGACGTGCCCTATCCCGACCGCAAGACCGAACATGACATCCTTCTGGCCACCACCGGCGTCTCCGAGGATGAGGCGACGGCTGTCTTCACCGCCGAAGAACTGATTGCCGCGCAGCAGACGGTGCGCCGCATGCCGGTGGGCGAGGCGGTGGTCGAGCTGATCCTCGACCTGGTCCGCGCCTGCCGCCCGGGCGCGCCGGAGGCGCCGCAGGCGATCACCGACAACGTGGCCTGGGGGCCGGGGCCGCGCGCCGCGCAGGCGCTGATGCTGACGGTGCGTGCGCAGGCGCTGCTGCAGGGGCGGCTGGCCCCCTCGGCCGAGGACGTGGCGGCGATGGCCGGGCCGGTGCTGAAACACCGCATGGCGCTGAGCTTCGCCGCGCGGGCGCGGGGCGAGGACCTCGATGCCATCATCGCCGCCGCTGTTCAGGACGTCGCAAGGATCGAGGCCGCCGCGTGACCCATCCCGCCGCCCTCCGCTCTGCGGCCGAGACGCTGGCCGCGCCGCTGCCGCCGCTCTTGGCCGAGGCCGAGCATCTGGCGGCGACGGTGCTGCTGGGCGAGCACGGGCGCAGGCGCGCGGGGATGGGCGACGAATTCTGGCAATACCGCCCGGCCGTGCCGGGCGACGAGGCGCGGATGATCGACTGGCGCCGCTCGGGCCGGTCGGACGCGCATTTCGTGCGCGAAAAGGAATGGCAGGCGGCGCAGAGCGTGGTGTTCTGGGTCGACGAGGCGCAATCCATGCGGTTTTCGGGCGATGCCAAGCACGAGACCAAGCAGGACCGCGCGCGCCTTCTGGCGCTGGCCGTGGCGGTGCTGCTGATGCGCGCGGGCGAACGGGTCGGCCTGGCCGGTCTCAGCCTGCCCCCCCGCACCGGCGCGCTGCAGCTGCTGCGCCTGGCCGAGGCGCTGAGTGCGGACGGCGAGGCCGCCGATTACGGCACGCCCGAGGCGCGGGGCATGCTGCCGCATTCGCGCGCCCTGTTCCTGTCGGATTTCCTGGGCGACCTCGCCCCGGTCGAGGCCGCTCTGGCCAAGGCCGCCGACCGCGGGGTTAAGGGGGTTCTGTTGCAGGTGCTCGACCCGACCGAAGAGCTGTTCCCCTTCGACGGGCGGACGATCTTTGAAAGCATGGGCGGCAGCCTGCGGCATGAAACCCTGAAGGCGGGCGAGCTGCGCGACCGCTATCTGGAGCGGCTCGCCGGACGCAAGGCGCGGCTGGCCGACCTCGCCCGCATGGCCGGATGGCACTACCAGTGCCACCACACCGGCGACAGCGCGCAGGCGGCGCTGCTGTGGCTGTTCCGGGCGCTGGAGCCCGTGCGCTGATGTTCATGCTGGGCCCCATAGGCTTCACCGCGCCCTGGCTGCTGCTGGGGCTGGTGGCGCTGCCCATCCTGTGGCTGCTGCTGCGCGCGGTGCCGCCCGCGCCGATCCGGCGACGCTTTCCGGGCGTGGCGCTGCTGCTGGGGCTGACGGATGACGAGACCCAGACGGATAAGACGCCGTGGTGGCTGCTGCTCTTGCGCATGCTGGCGCTGGCGGCGGTGATCGTGGGGTTCGCGGGCCCGGTTTTGAACCCGCAGGAAGAGCGCGGGGGCACAGGCCCGCTGCTGGTGCTGATCGATGGCACATGGGCCGATGCCCGCGACTGGCCGCGCCGGATCGACCGCGCCGAGGCGCTGCTGGAAGAGGCGGCGCGCGCCTCGCGCCCCGTGGCGGTGGTGCTGTCCACCGACCTGCCCGAGGCAGGTCTGCCGTTCCAGGCGGCAGATGCCTGGACGGCGCGCGTGGCGGGGCTGGAACCCATGCCGTGGGAACCGGACGCCGCCGCCCTGACGGCCTGGGCCGAGGAATTGGAGGGCGGGTTCGACACGTTCTGGATGTCGGACGGCGTGGCGCGTCAGGGTCGCGACGGCGTGCTGGCCGCGCTCGAGGCACGCGGCGCAGTGACCGTGTTCGAAAGCCCGCGCCCCGTCTACGCCCTGCGCCCGGCCGCGTTCGCGGACGGGCGCATCACGCTGAGCGCCCTGCGCGCCGGGCGGGGCCTGCCGGCGGAGATCACCCTGTCGGCCACCGGGCTCGACCCCAACGGTGTGGAACGCGAACTGGCCCGTGCCACCACGGAATTCGCCGCCGGCGAAGGGCTGGCCGAGGCAGAGCTGGCCCTGCCGCCCGAGCTGCGCAACCGCATCACCCGCTTCTCGGTGGCCGGGGTCCGCTCTGCCGGGGCCGTCACCCTGACCGACGACAGCCTAAAACGCCGCGAGGTGGCCCTGATCGCCGGCCGCGAGGACCGCGAAGGCCTGGAGCTGCTCTCGCCGCTGCATTACCTGCAGCGCGCCCTGGCGCCGACCGCCGACCTGATCGACGGCACGCTCTCGGACATCCTGCTGGCCAACCCCGACGTGATCGTGCTGGCCGACGTGGCCAAGCTCACCCCGGACGAAGAGGCGGGCGTGCTCGACTGGCTGGAGCAGGGCGGGTTGCTGCTGCGCTTTGCCGGGCCGCGGCTGGCGGCCAGCGACGTCGCCCGCGCCGAAGAGGATCCGCTGATGCCCGTGCGCCTGCGCGCCGGCGGGCGCAGCGTGGGCGGCACCATGAGCTGGGGCGAACCCAAGGCGCTGCGCCCCTTCGCCGAAACCTCGCCTTTCTATGGCTTGCCCGTGCGCGACGAGGTGCGCGTGAACGCTCAGGTCATGGCCCAGCCCGGCCCCGATCTGGCCGAGCGCACCATCGCCGCGCTGAGCGACGGCACGCCGCTGGTCACGCGCAAACGGGTGGGACAGGGCCAGGTGGTGCTGTTTCACGTCACCGCGAACGCCGAATGGTCCACCCTGCCGCTGTCGGGTCTCTTCGTGCAGATGCTGGAGCGGCTGGG
>Ga0207799_100265_pt1 | contig 32686 bp, 24 predicted proteins | sample TtanPargueraPR_4_FD_187742 | JGI IMG/M metagenome (GOLD analysis project Ga0207799, IMG submission 187742) | Aerobic enrichment media microbial communities from Bioluminiscent Bay, La Parguera, Puerto Rico - Tt and M2 (SPAdes) | ecosystem: Environmental > Aquatic > Marine > Unclassified ...
TACTCGGATCGCCGCGCGTCCTGATGCTCGACGAGCCGACCAGCGGTCTCGATCCGGCGTTGCGCCAGTCCTTCTACGAAATCATCCGGGAGCTTGGCGAAACCGGAACGACGGTGCTGCTGTCGTCCCATCTGCTGACCGAACTGGAGGCGCGGACCGACCGGGTCGCGATCATGAACCGGGGCCGTATGGTCGCCTGCGACACCTTGACCGCCTTGCGCCGGCAGGCCGGGCTCTCGGTACGCATCAAGGTGGCCGTGCCGCCGGGACAAGCCGGATCGGTTGCCGCGCGTCTCGACGGCCATGCCAAGGCGGTGCGGGTCAACGACCACGCCCTGGAATTGGCCTGCGAGTTGGACGGCAAGATGACGGTGCTGCGCGAGATCGCGGCGCTGGGACCGGAAATCGACGACGTCGAGGTCGCGCCGCCGTCCTTCGACGACGTCTATGCTTTCTTCAGCCGGCGGGAGGACTGACGTTCATGAATGCGATCCTGACCATTGCCGGGAAGGAATTCCGCGAGGCCCTGCGCAACCGCTGGGTGCTGGCGACCACCGTCCTGCTGGCCGTGCTGGCCCTGTCCCTGGCGCTGCTGGGCAGCGCCCCGACCGGGACGGTCGGTGCCGACCGATTGTCGGTGACCGTGGTCAGCCTGGCCAGCCTGAGCATCTTTTTGCTGCCGCTGATTTCGCTGATGCTGTCCTACGATGGGGTTGTGGGGGAGGCGGACAGGGGAACCCTGCTGCTGATCCTCGCCTATCCGGTCTCGCGCTGGCATCTGATCCTCGGCAAGTTCGTCGGGCATGTCGGCGTGCTGGCGCTGGCCACCGTCGCCGGCTACGGCGTCTCCGGCCTGATCGTCGGCCTGATCTTTTCCGACACCGATCCGGCGGGGCTGCGGGATTTCGCGATCCTCACCGGCTCTTCCGTCCTGCTCGGGGCGAGCTTCATCGCCATCGGCTATCTGCTGAGCGTCCTGGTCCGCGAGCGGGCGACCGCCGCCGGACTGGCCGTCGCCGTCTGGCTGGTGTTCGTGCTGGTGTTCGATCTGGTGCTGCTCGGCGCCCTGGTGATGGATCACGGCCAGCGGATCGGCGCCGGGCTGCTCAATATCCTGTTCCTGCTGAACCCGGCCGACGTCTTCCGCATCTTCAACCTGACCGGAACGCCGGGGGCGAGCCTGATTTCCGGCATGGGCGCGGCGGGCGCCGGGGCGGGATTCGATCCCGCTATGTTGCTTGCGGTCATGGTCGCCTGGATCGTATTGCCGCTGGGCGCCGCCGGCCTTGTCTTCCAGAGGAGGGAGTTATGATCTGGTCGCGCTTGATCTTGGCGATGCTAGGAACGGCCGGGATTTTCCTGGCGGGCTGCGGGGAAGAGAAGGCGATGACACGCGCCGATCCCGGGACGCCGACGCGGGAAGCCGTCGGCCACTACTGCGGCATGATCCTGGCCGACCATCCGGGGCCCAAGGGACAGATCTTCGTCGAGGGGCAGGTCGACCCCTACTGGTTCAGTTCGGTGCGCGATGCCGTCGCCTTCACCCTGCTGCCCGAGGAACCGAAGCGGATCACCGGCATCTACGTCAACGACGCGGCCAGTCTCGGCGACTGGGAGCATCCGGACATGGGGACCTGGATCGGCGCGAAGTCGGCCTGGTACGTGATCGGAAGCACACGGCGCGGCGGCATGGGCGCGGCCGAAACCGTTCCCTTCAAGGACAAGACCAACGCCGAAACCTTCGCCGCCGAGTACGGCGGCGAGGTCGTCGCGTTCGCCGATATCCCGCGGGATTACGTTCTGGGCAATGCCGACGGCACCCCCCAGACGGCCGGGATGCCGGAGTCCGAAACGCATCCGATGGGACATGGACAACAACCATGACACAGACACTGCCCCGCCGCCGCTTCCTGACCATCACCGCCGCCGCGGCCGGACTGCCGCTGCTCGGCCTGCCCGGCGCGGGATTGGCCCGCGAGACCGCACATCTGCATCGCTGGCAAGGCGTGGCAATGGGGGCGCGAGCGATCGTGCTGCTGCATCATCCGGACGCCGGGAAGGCCGCCGAACTGATGAAGGCGGTGACCGACGAGGTGAGGCGGCTTGAGGCTGTTTTCACGCTGTTCCATGACGATTCCCCGCTCAGCCGCCTGAACCGTGACGGTGTGCTGACCGACCCGCCGGCCGATCTGGTCGTGCTGCTGTCGCGCGGCAAGAGTTTGGCCGAAATCACCGGCGGCGCTTTCGACATGACCGTGCAGCCACTCTGGCGCCTCTACGCCGATCACTTCTCGTGGCCGAGGGCCGATCCCGAAGGGCCTTCGGCGGAAGACATCGAGAAGACGCGGGAACTGGTGGATTACCGGGCCGTCCAGGTGGAAGCCGGCCGCATCGCCTTCGCCCGGCCCGGCATGGCGGTGACGCTCAACGGGATCGCCCAGGGCTACATCACCGACAAGGTGGCCGATCTGCTGCGCCGTCACGGGGTGACGAACGTGCTGGTCGATATCGGCGAGGTGCGGGCGCTGGGGCGTGACGAGGACAGACGGCCCTGGCAGGTCGGAATCGCCGACCCCGACGCGCCGGACCGGCCGATGGACCGGGTGTCGCTGTCCGACATGGCCCTGGCCACTTCCGGCGGCTACGGTTCGCCGTTCGAGGTTTCGGGACGGCACCATCATCTGCTGGACCCGAAAACCGGCCGGAGCAGCAACCGGTACCGGTCCGTGTCCGTCATCGCGCCGGAGGCAACCGTCGCGGACGGCTTGTCGACCGCGTTATCCTCCATGCCGTTGGAAACCTTTTCCTCCTGCCTCGCCGCGACTGGGGCTGCCAAGGCGATGGCCGTGCTGCCTAATGGACGAACGTCATGGAGTGAGCCCACGTGAAGAGTTGACGGGCGGCGGAACTGGGAATTTTACCCAAACATCATCTGTTCAGGGGGCATCAGGAACAGATAACCGATACCGGCAATTCTTGTTGATTGCGGTCGTTTGCCCCATGTCGCTTCTTCCTTCGGGAACGTGTCCGCTTCCGTGTTTCGCATCGAGCAACCTATACGACCGCAATGGGCGCGGAGCCGCTAGACCGCTTTGGGGGCCGGAAACCGTCTGTCCGCTTTCAGGTGCAAAATGGAGAAAGCGGACGCGCCTTGGAGCAGGAGTTGCGGCGGCAATCGAGGCAAGAACTCCTCGGCGTCAGATTGCTATTCCTTCGGCTAGGCGGAGTTCGTCTTCAATATCGACACCAAGATAACGAACAGTACTTTCGATTTTGGTATGACCGAGCCGTAATCTGTACGGCGCGTAGATTTCCCCGTCTGCTTGTAGATGATCGACGCCTTGGTGCGGCGCAGGGAATGCGTCCCGTAATCCTCCCGACGCAGACCAATTCCGGTTACCCACTCATCGACGAGACGGGAATACTGCCGGGTGCAGATGTGATTGGCGTACTCGACTCTGCTGGGAAACACGAAATCGTCAAGCGTCCCTCCTCGACGTTCAGAGCCATGCGAGAAGGCATGTTGCGCGCCGGTTCGAGGATTTCGAACTGAACCGGCCGCCTCGTCTTCTGTTGAATGACGATTGCCCGTGATCGAACTTGGCCGCCTCTCACGAGATCGCCGATTTCACTTTGACGATATCGCACCCGCGAAGTTTGCTGTCGATCGCCAGATCGAACATCGCCCGGCCGTGCAGCCTACGTTCATGATCTAACCAGAATCTGATCGCCCAGACTTGTTGCGGTCTCAACACACGTTTAGCGCCAATTTTCCGGCCCGCATTCCCGGGTCGCCGAGACCCGTATTCAAGCGAACTACGCAAAAGAAACTCGACAGGCAGGGTGTCACCCTGTATCTAGTAGCCATATAATATATTATTGATGAGATTAGTCATGTATCAGATGAGCCCCTTTGCCGGATGGAAAACGCCCTGTCGCCTGGAGAGCTGGTCGGACCTCCCTTTGTTGGCCAATGTGGATGTTCTCGTCGTCGGGGGCGGGGCGGCCGGAGTCGCTGCCGCGACGACCGCCGCCGAGGCCGGGTTGTCGGTTATCCTGATCGAGCGCTACGGATTTTGCGGCGGGGCGGCCGTGGCCGGCATGTCCGGAACGATTTGCGGTATGTTTTTGGCCAGTGACGGACGTGCGGTGCCTGAACAGGTCGTGTTCGGATTTACCGAACGGTTTCGCAAGGATCTCGCGCAACGCGGAGGTCTGACCGATCCGGTTGTCTATGGGAAAACATATACGGTCACGCACGATCCGCTGATGTGGCGGGAGGTTGCCGACGATTTGCTCGAGACCGCGGGCGTGCGTATCCTGCTACACGCGGCTGTCGTCGGCGTCTTGATGACTGGTAACGTCTTCAAGGGCGTCGTTATCGAATCCAACGCGGGCCGTTCGACGGTCACCGCCCAACGCATCATTGATTGCTCGGGCGACGCGGCGGTCGTTGCCCGTGCCGGGCATCGCTGCCTGTTCGGCGACAACGGCGCCATTCAGAATCCGACCATGTTCTTTCGCCTGGGCAACGTCGACATTGATCGGTATCTCGCCTACTACGGAGAGGATACCATCTGCCCGCCGAAGGTGACCGAAGCGATCGAAAAGGCGCATGCAAGCGGTGGATACTTCCTGCCGCGCAACAAGATTTGGATATTCCCGACAACGCGGCCGAAGGAGTTGCTGGTCAACGCGACAAGGCTCAGCGGCCGCGACGGCCGCATGCTTAACGTCGTCGACCCGGGCGATTTTACCGAGGCGGAAATCCTCGGCCGTCGTCAGGTCCGTGAGTATGCGCGCTTTCTGGCCGATACGGTGCCCGGTTGCGAGCGGAGCTATGTCGTCGATACCGGGGTCGAGGTTGGCATCCGCCAAACGCGCTCGGTGGTCGGCGCCGAGACATTGGTCAACGACGATGTGGTGGCCTGCCGTAAGCGGCCGGACGGCATCTGCCGCGTGCCCTGGCCGATCGAGCTGCACGCGGGAGACAAACCGAAGCTGCATTGGCTGCTTGACGATTACTACGAGGTCCCTTACCGGGCTCTGCTGCCGGAGGCCGGCGAGAACATCATCGTCGCCGGCCGCTGCCTGAGCGCCGAGCACCAAGCCCTGGCCTCTGCACGGGTGACGGCGCAGTGCTTCGAGTACGGCCACGCCGCGGCCCTGGCGGCGGTATTGTCGATCGGCCGGCAGACGTCGCTGCGCGACCTCCCCGGCGAGGCCGTGCGGGAAGCCATGCAGAGCAACGGCAGTATCCTATGACCGAAGATCCGTTCCCCATGGCGGTCCGAGAGCCATGCTAGCATGATTGGAGAGACAAGAATGATCGCTGAAATCCAGACTCCCAAGCTGATCCTCATGGGCGAAGGCGCCCTGTCCGGGATCGGCGACGTGCTCGAGAAGGTGGGAGTCTCGCGACCGCTGGTGGTGACCGACAGCGGCCTGGTATCCACCCCTGTTTTCGCGGCCATCCGCGATGCGTTAAACGGTGCCGGATTGCCGTTCGATGTGTTCTCGGACACTGTCCCAGACCCAGTTCTAACGGACATCGAGGCCGGTGCGAAAGTGTTTCGAGAGGGGGGATTCGACGGCTTCATCGGCGTTGGCGGCGGCAGCGCCATGGATACCGCCAAGGCGATCAACCTGATGGTCCATGCCGGGGACATCCGCCAGTGGAAAGTGCCGCAGGCGCCAAGCATGGCGGTCGCACCGCTGGTCTGCATCCCGACCACGGCCGGCACCGGGTCGGAAGTCACCCGTGGGATCGTCGTGACCGATCCCGAGACCCACGAGAAGATGGTATTCATGGGCCTGGCCTGCCTGCCGGAGGCGGCGATCGTCGATTCCGCCCTGACCGCCCAGTTGCCGTCGCGCATCGCCGCCGACACCGGGCTCGACGCCCTGACCCATGCCCTAGAGGCTTTCGTCAGCCGTAAGCGGAGCCCGCATACGGATACCATGGCGGTCAGCGCCTTGAGATTGATCGGTCCCAACATCGTCAAAGCCGCCATGGCTCACGACCCATCCGCCCGCGAGGCGATGATGCTGGGGGCGACCCACGCCGGCATGGCGTTCTCCAATTCCTCGGTCGGTCTGGTCCACGGCATGAGCCGGCCGCTCGGCGTCTACTTCAAGATGCCGCACGGAACCAGCAACGCGGTTCTGCTGCCGGCGACCGTCGCATTCATGTTGCCGTCGGCGCCCGGCCGCTTCGCGGAAGCCTCCCGTATCATCGGCTTTGCCGATACCGCCGACAGCGACGATGCGGCCAGCGGGAAGCTGATCGAGGGGCTGCGGGAATTGCTGGTGGAGCTGAAGGTCCCGTCCTTGACGGAGTTCGGCATCGACCGGGACGACTATTTCGCCAAGATTCGAGTGATGTCGGAACAGGCGATCGCCAGCGGCAGCCCGGCCAACAGCCCGCGGATCGCCGATGCTATCGAGGTCGCTGGATTGTATGAAGAGATTTGGAGTTAGCCGGCCCGAACCGAAAACGGTGACCGGCAGACAAAGGGAAAGGAAAAGAAGATGAGCGCGAAGCTTCGCAGCAATTTCGAGCCCGGCAGCACCCGTTGGGCGGTTCGCCGTGCGCAATGGATCGCCATGGGAATCCGCGAGGAGGATTTCGAGAAACCGAAGATCGCCGTTGTCAATTCGTCGAGCGGCCTGTCGATCTGCTACCAGCATCTCGACGACGTCTCCAAGGTCGTCCAGAAGGCGATCCGCGACGCCGGTGGTCTGGCCTTCGAGGTCCATACCGTGGCGCCTTCCGACTTCGTCACCAGCGCTGGCCGCAAGGCACGCTACCTGATGCCGAGCCGCGATTTGCTGGTCAACGACATCGAGGTCCAGGTCGAAGGCGCCGAGCTCGACGGCATGGTCCTGCTCGCCTCCTGCGACAAGACGACCCCGGGCCAGCTGATGGCCGCCGGGCGGCTCAACATTCCTGCCATCGTTCTGACCTGCGGCTATCAGCTGGGCGGCCAATGCTGCGGCAAGCATGTCGACATCGAGGAACTGTACAAGGCGGTCGGCACCGTCAAGGCGGGCAAGATGAGCCTTGGCGATTTGACCGAGATGTCTCGCCACGCCATTCAGGGGCCAGGGGTCTGCGCCGGCCTTGCAACGGCCAACACCATGCATGTGATGGCCGAGGCGCTCGGCATGGCGCTGCCCGGCAACGCGCCGATCCGCGCCGCCAGCCCGTCGCTCGACAACTATGCGAAGCTGGTCGGTGCGCAGGTCCTCAAGCTGGTCGAGGCCGACATCCGCCCGCGCCAGATCATGACGCCGAGTGCCTTCCGTAACGCCATCGCGGTTGCCCAGGCGACCGGGTGTTCGGTCAACTGCGTGCGCCACCTGACGGCGGCGGCGATCGAGGCCGAGTGCGACATCGACGTTATCGCCGAGTTCGAGGAACATGCGAAGAAGGCGCGGCAGATCACTCAGGTCCGTCCCAATGGGCCCGATCGTATCGAAGATTTGGATGCCGCCGGTGGTTGTGCCGGCGTCATGCTGCGTTTGCGAGAAGAACTCGACACGTCGGTCAAGACGGTGTCGGGCAAGACGCTGGGAGAAAATCTCGACGACGTGCCCGAGCCGGACGACAAGGTCATTCGTCCTCTCGACAGGCCATTCCGCGATGAACCCGGCCTGATCATCGTGCGCGGCAGCCTTGCGCCCGACGGCGCGGTGGTCAAGCTTTCGGCCGTGCCGTCCGAGGTCCGCAAGTTCGAGGGCGTCGCCAAGGTCTATGAGACCGAAGACGATGCCATCAACGGGCTCGAGACCGGCGAGATCAAGGAAGGCCAGGCGATCATCCTGCGCAACATGGGACCGAAGGGCGGGCCGGGCACGGTATTCGCCTGCAGTTTCATGGCGGCTCTGGTCGGCGCCGGTTTCAAGAGCGGCGTGGCGGTGATCACGGACGGCGAACTGTCGGGTCTCAACAGCGGCATCACCATCGGCCAGGTCATGCCCGAGGCCGCCGAGGGCGGGCCGCTAGCCATCATCGAGGACGGCGACATCATCGAACTCGACCTCAACGCGCGGACCGCGAATATCCGTCTTCCGGCCGAGGAGATCGAGGCGCGCCTCGCCGCTTGGGCGCCGCCCGAGCCGTCGACGACACGCGGTTGGCTGGCGCTTTATCGCGAACTGGTGCAGCCCCTGTCGAAGGGCGCCGTACTCGGCAATCGGGGCTGGTAACCCCGCGCACGACCTCTTGCGGTCGAGGGGCGGCAAGGCGTGCCGCCCCTCGTCTGCGAAGAGAAGGTGGTAACGGCGAGGGTACCTCCGGCGGTCTTCCGGAAGCCGCCGCGACTTCGTGATTAAGCCGCGATCACGCGATTTGTGTGTCGCTATTTTCCCTCTGGGCGAAGCGTTCGGTAGGCGAATTCGGTAAGGTAGTCGTTGAGGGCAAGGGAGGCTGCGGCGGCGCCTTCTTCGTCGCCGTGGCAGATGGCGCGTAGAGTTGCCGCGTGTAATCGTGTCCCGTTGCGCAGTTCCTCGCTCAGATCACGGATATTGGCAAACCAGAACCGGCGGGACAGCCCTTGCAAGGGGGCCATGGCAAGCTGAAGATACTCGTTCTGGGCCGCCTCCACGATCAATTCATGGATGTCCTTGAGGCGTTCGCCATAGGCAAGGACGTCGTCCGTACTCTCAAGCCCCTCGAGGCCGTCGGCGAGTTGCAGCATGGATTGCTTCTGGGCAACGGTTGCGCGATGCGATGCCATGCGGACGGCCAATTCCTCGACCGTGCGCCGCAGTTCGAGCAGCTTGAGTTGGACCTCGACCGAGATCAGGGGAATGAAGGCGCCCCGGCGCGGATGAATTTCGACCATTCGCTCCCAGGCCAGCTTTTGCAGGGCTTCGCGTACGGGCGTGCGGCCAAGGCCCGTGATTTCCATGAGGGTCGATTCGGAGACGATGGTTCCAGGCTTGAGTTCCTGGAATGTGATCATGCGCTGGAGTTGATCGTAGGCCTGGCTGGATTTGTTGGGCATCGGTCGTGGTCGGAACCTCGCTATCTGATCTCCGTCCTCACGCTGGGTATACGAAGATGGCCAAACACCGCCCCTGCCGTAATAGAGACAGACGTCCCATATTGCAACACTGATATATCATTTGTCGCTCTGCTGTGTATGACGGGGGGACGCCAGGCGCGGGGCCGAGGCCTCCTTGGACGTATCCCGTCCCAAGCGGTTTCCGATGAACGCGGGGCGGCGCCGTTGGTGTGGCGTCGATTCCGAGATCGGCAAGTCTACAACCGCTCGACCATGATTAGGGCACGACGTCCCTGAACCGATCTCGCAGGGTTTCGCTTCCGCGGGCCAGCAGCCCCATGTCGGAGCCGACGGCAACATAGGAGAATCCGCCTTCGAAACAGGCGCGCGCATGTTGTTCGGCACCGGCCAGAATGCCGATCGGTTTGTCGGCGGACTTGCTGATTGCCAGGGCACCGTCGATGGCCGAGGCGACATCGGCGTGACCGGGGTCGCCAAGATACCCCAGACTGGCCGCCAAGTCCGACGGGCCGATGAAAACGGAATCAATCCCTTCGATCTGGAGAATCTCCGGCAGTGCGGTGAGCGCCTGCCGCGTTTCGATCTGTGCGCAGATGCAAACCTCTTGGTGGGCGGATTGCATGTAACCCGATATACGGCCGAAAAGGTTTGCCCGGTTGGCGACCGAAACCCCTCGTGTGCCGAGCGGCGGATAGCGTGTCGCGGCAACGGCCTGTCGAGCGTCCTCGACTGTTTCGACGAACGGGATGAGGAATGTCCGGACGCCGATATCCATATACTTCTTGATGATGGTCCGGTCGTTTTTCGGCACCCGAACCATCGGTTCGACATCGTAACGCGAGATCGCCTGCATCTGAGCGAGGATGTCGGTCAGTTCACTCGGCCCATGTTCTGCATCGAGCACGACCCAGTCGAACCCGGCCCCGCCGATGATTTCCACCGACAACGTACTGGCAATATTGCTCCAGATTCCGATTTGCTGCTGGCCCGAGAGAAGCTTTTTTTTGAATTTGTTGACGTCTACCATAATGCCCTAACATGAAAATAATACCGACGGGATAGATGAGGTGGCTGATCCGGGTTCCGGCGGGATCGCGGCCGGTTTTCCGAAGCCGGGGACACCCTATCCGTCGGGTCCCCGCACCGGAACCATGAATTCGATCCGGTTCGGGAAAGAATCTCAAATAGTGGGCATGCGGTGCCTTCGTTTCGGATTGAACAAGAAGGCAGGGCGATACGTCAGCAGCCGAGCGCCGTCAAATCGGCCATCGGTTCCGGCATCCCCTTTATTCCGATATCTCCGATCAGAAGTCTGCCCGACAGCGGCGCATTGGACAGGCTTTCGATCGGAAGCCCGACGCTTTCGGAAGTGACATACAGAGACGACAAATCGGGGCCGCCGAACGCAAGGCAGGTGGGCGCGGGAACCGGCAGCGCGAGAACCTGTGCGAAATCACCGTCTTGGTTCAGCCGGGCCGCACTCCAACCTTCCCGAAGGGCGACCCACAGGCGGTCGTCCTGGTCCACCGTCAGACCCGCGGGCATCCCGGATCCTTTGGGGATTTTCGACAGAACACGCTTTCTGCCCGTTCGGGATTCCAAGGAATAGATGAGACCGCGTTCGCCCACCGAAGCATACAGTACGTCGCCCTCTGCGGAGAATGCCATGCCGGAAACTTGTCCGGGCAATTCCCACATCGGCTGCAGGCATCCGTCTCCAATCAAAGGCCCGATCGAACTCAAAATCTGTCGTTCATCGAATGTCGCGGCCCATATCACGCCGCTAATATGGGTGCAGAGGACACTCAATGCCGGGGGCAATGGAATCCGGATATCGGCGGCGATCTGATCGTTCTCGACCTTGATCAACTTGCCGCCGATGGCTAGCGCCGCGCCGGTTGGATGAAGCACGGCGCCATCGATGGAGGCGGATTGATGCTCGAGGATGATCTGGCGACCGTTATCGGTATGCAGCGCGGGAGCCAGCTTGTCCAGCCAATAGAGCTCGCCTCTGCCGGTGTGCCAAAGGGGAGACGAACCCAAAAAGGCCCTGTTTTTGGAGAGCGGTACGAAAACGGATTCGCCTTCCGTGGAGAGCGTGGTGGTGGGTGTGGATTTCAACTGGGCGGCGACGCGCGTCGCCGCCTCGGCGAGTTCGGGCCCCAGTCGCTCTGCCCGTTCCGGGGTGATCCGGAACGACGGCCCGGCGACGCTGATCGCGCCGACGGGGCGTCCGGACGAATCGAGGATCGCCGCAGCCACACAGCAGGTTCCCGGGAGGATCTCTTCTTCATCGATGGCGAACCCGCGCGATTTGATAATCCGCAGTTGCGCCTTGAGGATATCGGGGTCGGTTATCGTCCTTTCGGTAAAAGATTCCAGTGGCGCCTTTGACAGAAGGGCGTCGATCTGAGGATCGGACAAATGCGCCAGGATGGCCTTGCCCTGACCGGTGCAGTGGACGGGTTTCGTCGCGCCGAGTTCGGCGGAAGACCGCCGCGAATGGGCGCCCTCGAATCGGCCGAGCGAGAGCACGGAGGCGCCTTGCAACGCCGCCAGATAGCACGTCTCTCCAGTGATGTCCCGGAGTCTCCGGAGCTCGCCGGCCGCCATCGAAACCAGGTCGGAAGAGGTCCAGCCGGTCTGGGCATATTCAAAAATCCGGTATCCCAGGGAATAGCATTGGGTCAGCGGATCGTTGCGGATGAGCCCCCTTGAGGCCAGCGCGCTTAGGATTCTGTATAGGGTGGCGCGGGGGATTCGCGTCTTTTCCGCGATCCGTGCCTGGCTGAGGGGCTCGCTCGCCGAGCCGACCGCATCAAGAACATCGCAGGCCTTGCCGATCAAGGCCGTTCCGGCAATGTTCCGTTGTCCGGCGCTGATTTCCTGACTGTCTTGTAAAAGGGGGGGCACTGTCGGAAAAAACCTCCATCTTATCAGCGGATTAACGGATTTCCGTGGGCTCGTCCCGGCGCTGGTGGCGCGGGCCATGGATTTACCGTCTTTCATTTATCAGCTGGAGCCGATCATTGCGCTGGCGAAAGGCCGTTGTCCGCCGCGTGCCTGGATCTCTTTCCAACTCGAAGAGTTTTGTAGTTTAGTCTCACAATATGAGACTGTCTATGGGGGAAGGCTTTGCATCCGCGCGGCTCGGTGTTAGAAATCCACATCAGGTCGAAACTACGACCGAAGAGCCTACAGGGAGGTTGACTTATGAATAGGATTCTCGCGGCAGCCATGGCCGCGCTCTTGGGCCTAATCGGAGCCCAACATGCCATCGCGGCGGATTTCAAACTGCGTATCGGTTCCGTGCAGGCGGAATCCGACCCGATCATCAAAGGGTTTCACGAATTCAAGCGTATCGTCGCCGAGAAGACCAACGGACGCATCGAGGTGCTCGTTTACCCCAACGGCCAACTCGGCAAGACGCAGGACATGATGGATCAGGCGCAGGCCGGCGCCAATGTCGCGTCATTCACCGATCCCAATCTGCTGGCGGCATTCAAGCCGGAAATGGGCATCATCGGTGCACCTTATGTTTTCGACAACTACGAGCAGGCCGATAAGTTCACTTCCTCGGACACCTTCATGCAATGGGCCGAGGACCTGCGTCAGAACAGTGGCTTCGTGATGCTGTCGTTCAACTGGTATCAGGGGCCGCGCAACCTCCTGACCAACAAGCCGATCAAATCCCGCGCCGACACGGAAGGATTGCGGATCAGGACACCTGGCGCCCCGGTATGGGTCGCCGCCGGGCGCGTGCTGGGAGGTGTCCCGACGCCGATGGCCTGGGCGGAAATCTATTCCGCTTTGCAACTCGGGGCGATCGACGCGGTCGAGTCGCAGCCGGCAGGCGTCATCGGTTCGCGCTTCTATGAGGTCACCAAGTATCTGACGAAAACCGGTCATATCCAGCTGATTACCGGGATCGTCGTCGGCGAATCCTGGTGGAGCAAGCTGGACCAGGCCGATCAAAAGATCTTGCGTCAGGCTTCGGTCGAGGCCGGCCGCTTCATGTCGGAAATGGTCATCGATCAGATGGCCGCCGACTACGCGACGATGGAAGAAAATGGCATGACCATATCCGACATCGACACCGGCGAATTCAAAGCTGTCGCGAAGTCCGAGATCGAGAAACTTGGCCTCGGTGAAGCACTTGCGGCCGTGAACAAGGAACTCGGCAAGTAGAACGATCGGTAACGGCCCGGCGGCGCTCCCCCTTACGGGGGGCGCCGGGCCTATCCGAAGGCAATACAATGAAAAAACTCTATGACGTCTTTCGTGCCGTCGAAAAGTGGGCGGCGGTCGCTTCGCTGCTTTTCGTCATTCTACTGGTTTCATGGGCAACGGTGACACGGGTCTTCGGCGTCCCGAACGTATGGGTTCTCGAAGTGACCCAAATGTTCTTCGCCTGGACCTGTCTGCTGGCGGCGAGCATTGCCTTCCGGCAATCCAGCCATTTTTCGGTCGAGTTCCTGAGTCAGTTCCTGCCGGGGCCGCTCAGGAAGTGGAACCAAGTCCTTCAAAATCTGCTCATTCTGGTCCTGGTTCTCGGCGTGGCCTGGGTTTCGCTCGACTTCGTCGACCTTGCGTCCCGGCGCCCCATGCCGCTGTCGGGGATCAGGTTTTCCTGGGTCGTCGCATCCATTCCTGTCGCTTTCGTCCTGATCGCACTGACCTGTGTCGAGAACATCATAAGGCTGATCCAGGTGGGGCCCGCCCAATCCGATTCTGACAATCTGGAGCGCCACTGATGCTGCTGCTTGGGGTTCTTCTGTTTATCGCCGCGGTTATCCTCGGACTGCCGGTTTCCTTTTCCCTGCTTCTCGCGAGCGCGCCGACATTTCTTACTGGCGACTATCTGCCGACGTCGATCGCCGTCCAGAAGATGGTCGCCGTCACGCAATCCTATCCGTTGATGGCCATTCCGTTCTTCGTCATGGCCGGCAATATCATGGTGGCCTCGGGCATCGCCGATCGGCTGGTCAACTTCTCGCGTGTCCTGGTCGGCTGGACGGCCGGCGGTCTGGCTCAGATATCGATCGTTCTTAGCCTGCTGATGGGCGGCATCTCGGGGTCGGCGGTGGCGGACGCCGCGATGCAGGCCCGATTGCTCGGTGGCCCGATGATCGAACGACGCTACGCGAAGGGCTTTACCGCAGGTGTCATCGCCTATTCCTCCATCATCACGGCGACCATTCCGCCATCGATCGGCCTGATCGTTTTCGGTTTCATCGCCAATGTGTCGGTCGGCAAATTGCTGCTTGCCGGCATCGTCCCGGGGCTGATCCTGACGGTGGCACTGATGGGGTACACGTACGCCGCGTCGCGCAAGCACGGCTATGGGGCGGACGACATCCAGCCGCCGACGTGGCGCGACGTGGGGAAGGCCACGCTGAGCGCCTTTTGGGCACTGATGTTCCCGGTGATCCTTCTTGTTGGGTTTCGTTTCGGCCTGTTCACGGCGACCGAGGCGGGGGCTTTCGTGATCATTTATGCCACCGTGATCGGCGCCTTCGTTTATCGCGAATTGACTTGGGATAGGTTCTTCAAGGCCGTCTACCAATCGTTGTCGGATATCGGCATGATCATGCTGATCGTCATCGTCGCGGCGGTGCTCGGGCATGTGATCGTTCTGGAGCAGGCCCCGACACGGCTGGCCAACGCCCTTGCCCATATCACGTCGAATCCCACCGCGACCCTGTTTTTGATTCTCGGCTTTCTCGTTGTTGCCGGCACCATCATGGAAGCAACGGTCAATGTGTTGTTGTTGACGCCCTTGTTCCTGCCGATTCTACAGGCCCAGGGGCATGATCCCATTCACTTCGGCGTACTCATGGTGACGCTGGTGACCATGGGCAGCAACACGCCGCCGATCGGCGTGTCGATGTTCACGGTTTGCGGGATGCTCGGTTGCTCGCTGCGCGAATACATCGTCGGCAGCACCCCATTCCTGATCGTCATGCTCTGCGTGTTCACGCTGCTCGCACTCGTGCCGGATCTGGTGACTTGGCTCCCCAACATGGTGATGAACTGATGGCGAAACTCCTGATTACCGGCGCGAGAGGTATCGTGGGGACGGGATTGCGCCCCCTCCTGAGCCAGCGCCATGAATTGCGGCTCTCCATTCGAAACCACAGGGAAGGAGAGGACTACGGTTCCCACGAAGTGATCGTGGGCGACATCTGCGAACCGGAAGTCATCGACCGGGCCGTGGCCGGATGCGATGCGATTATCCATCTGGCGGCAAGCTACGGCCTTTCAATTCCCTTCGAGGAAACCGTGGCGGTCAACTACCGGGGACTGGTGGCACTGATGGAGGCCGCCGTGCGGCACGGCGTCCGCAATGTCATCTTCGCCAGTTCGAATCACGGATGGGGCTTCTATCCACGCACCGCGGCGCCCCTGCCGGACACGGCCCCGCCTCGGCCGGACGGCTGGTACGGAGTCTCGAAGATCTTCGGCGAGGCGGTCATGGCCTATTACGGCGATGCCCATGGAATGACGACGACCAGCCTGCGGATCGGGAACAGCGACACGGCCGTGCCCGACGAGCGCCGCCGTCATATGTGGATCAGCTTCACGGACCTGGCCCAACTCGTCGAGTTATCCTTGGCGCGCCACGATGGCGGTCATCGAGCGGTCTATGCGACGGCGGATTGTCCGGATCCGTTCTTCGACAACGCTTCGGCCAAGGACATGGGGTTCGTCCCGATGGACCGGCCCGACGATCACCTGGCATCGCCCGATGTCGCTTCGCAGCCTCCGGCTTCCGGGATCGCGGGGCTGGCGATCGGGGGCGGTTATGCCGAAGCGAATCTCCAGATCGCCATCGAACAGTGGGAAAAGCAAAAATGAAGATCATCGCTGCTGAATCCGAACTGATCTCGATTCCGTTCAATGACGGCGGGCTCGGCGAGGGGCTGACACCCGCAACGTGGAACCGCCTCGAAATGATGCTGGTGCGGATCGAGACGGAAGACGGGCTCGTCGGCTGGGGCGAAGGCTTCGGGTATTTCTGCGGTGCGGCGGTCAAGGCCATGTTCGACCGCACCGTTGCGCCGATGCTGATCGGTCTCGATGCCGGCGATCCGCCCGCCATCTCCGACATGCTGCAGCGGCGTCTGGCCCTGTTCGGCCGATACGGCATCACGATCTTCGCCCTGTCGGGCGTCGATCTGGCGCTTTGGGATCTCAAGGGCAAGCGCGAGGGGAAATCGTTGTCGGCACTTCTCACCGATACCCCGGCGCAGACCGTCGCGGCCTATGCCAGCCTCGTGCGTTATGCCGATCCGGATACGGCACGGAAATACACGGCACGCGCCCGCGCCGAGGGTTTCGACTACATCAAGCTGCACGAACTGACGAAGGACGAAATCGCGCCCTGCCACGAGGTTCTGGATGGGGCGGAACTGATGGTCGACGTCAACTGTTCCTGGTCGGCCGAAACGGCCCGTTCGATGATGGCGTGGTTGGCAGGAATCGGCGTCAAATGGCTTGAGGAGCCGACATTCCCACCGGAAGATGTCGAGACGCTGTCGGCCCTCGCCCGCACCAATCCGGACGTCGCCCTTTCGGCGGGCGAGAACCTGTGCACGTCCTGGCAGTTCAAGACGCTTATCGAGTCGGGCGCTGTTCTTTATCCGCAACCCAGCGTGACGAAGGTGGGCGGGGTCAGCGAATTCATCAAGATCATGGCGCTGGCCAAGGCCCGCAACATGCCGCTCATGCCGCATTCACCCTACTTCGGACCGGGTTACCTGGCGACGCTCCATCTGTGCGCCGCGCTCCCCGATCCGGTGGTCTTCGAGTATCTCTATGTGTGGCCGGAAGCGTATCTGTTTTCCGGCATGCCGCTGCCGGAAAAGGGGCGCATCACCGTCCCGTCGTCCCCCGGACTGGGGTTCGAGCCCGACCCCGACGTTATCGCGCGGTACAGAACCGCTCTATAAGCACGGGTCGCCCCTCCGGGCCCGGACCGTTACGTCCGTTTTGAATTGGCCTCATGGGAACCGGGCATAGCTCTTCCGAGAACGAAGATATCTCGCTCGACAACGTCCGCTTTCGGGCGTCGCGTCGATAAGCCTATGCGACCGCGAAGGGCGCGGAGCCGCTCGACTGCTCTCCTGCTCTGGGGCCGGAGGTCGACGGGCGGCTTCTGAGAGCGGGACTAGGCATAACGAACACTACTCTCGGCATGTGCTGCCCCTCGCCACAAGGGAGGTCGCAGCTTCGGCTTTGCCGTGATCGGCGGCGTCGTGAAGGCCGGAGATTAGGAGATCTGGGTAGCGAGCCGTTGACGTTTCGGTACGATCAGAGGCGTGCCGGAAACCGGATCGGGAATGATGACGGCGGGAAGACCGAAGACCTGTTCGACCAACTGCTCCGTAACGATCTCGGTCGGCTTTCCCTCGGCAATAATCGCCCCATCCTTCATCGCGACAAGGTGCGAGGCATATCGACAGGCATGATTAAGATCATGCAGCACAGCGACGATGGTGCGGTCTTGCCTGTTCAAATCGGCGAGAAGATCGAGCAACTCAATCTGATGGGCGATGTCGAGAAAGGTCGTCGGTTCGTCCAACAGTAGGATAGGTGTTTCCTGTGCCAGCGCCATCGCCACCCAGACGCGTTGACGCTGACCGCCCGACAACTCGCCCACAGGGCGCCCCGACAACTCCGTTACGTGCGTGGCTTCCATCGCATCGACGACGGCGTTTTCGTCGGCGCGGGCCCATTGTCTGAAGAAGGTTTGATGCGGATAGCGCCCACGAGCCACTAGGTCGGCGACCGTGATGCCCTCCGGGGCGATCGAACTTTGCGGTAGGAGCCCGAGCCGGCGCGCGACCTCCTTGGCGGGGAAGTCGGCAATGCTTTGCCCATCGAGGATGACTTGTCCGACCGACGGGGCAAGCAGCCGCGACAGGGCCCGCAGCAGCGTGGACTTGCCGCAGGCGTTCGGTCCGACGACCGCCGTAAAGGCGCCGTTGGGAATCGACACGGACAGGTTCTGTGAGATCGCCCGCTCATCGTAGCGGAGGGTTACGTTGTCGGCACGGAGGCGGTGCGTCATTTGCGGCCTTCCCGGACAAGCAGCCAGACGAAGTAGAAACCGCCGATACTGACGGTCACGACGCCGACCGGAAGTTGGGCGCCGAGCGCGTGCTGCGCCCCCCAGTCGGCGGCGGTCAGCAACACGGCTCCCACCAGCGCAGACGGAACGAGAGCCACGCCGGCGGCGCGCGTCAGACGTCTCGCGATTTGCGGGGCGGCGAGTGAGATGAAGGAAATCGGTCCGGCGGGCGCGGCGTTTTTGCGTTTGGGGCGTGGGGGAAGGTCAGGTCAACAGATATGTCATCTCGCCTGCAATGGTCCAGGAGGCGGGGTCCAGAAAGCGGCCCTCGGCCCGGATGGTGCCGTCGGCGCCGAACACCACGCGGCCGTATTCCGGATCCTCGATGACGAGGGAACCGTCGGTGGCCTCGGTGAACCCGAGCGAGGCCAGGCCGTCGGAAAAGGATTGCAGCGTCTGTCCGCCGCCGGCTTCCCCGAGGCGAATCAGCCACGTCGTCCGGCGGCCGTTCTGACGAATCTCGTTGCCGGCGGTCGGTCCGCTTTCCACGCGCTCCAAGGGGGCCGCGCCGATCACCTTCACCATGCCGCCGCCGCACCGCGCCGCTACGAAGCGTTCGCCGGGCAGGGTCTCGTCGAACACGGCGCGCGGGAACCAGATATGGCTGAAATCCGGCTGCTCCTCGCGCACGTCGAACAGGATCACGGCGAGGTTCCGGTACTGGTGCACACGGGGGATGGTGCCGCAGCCGCCCCAGTAGGACGGGCGGCCGAAGCCGCAATGGATCGTCTCGCCCGGGTGATTGACCCAGATCTGGGCGTCCGGGTTCCGGCCCAGGCGCAGATGCAGCACGGTCTCCTGATAGCCCCACTCGTTCCACCGGTAGCGGGCCAGGGACCCCATGGCCGTCTCGCTTGTCTTGTAGTGATACAGATGGGCAAACCGGTTTTCGCCCTGTGAGAACGTCCATTCCTGCTTCCGGCCCGGCGCGATACAGGCCAAGTCCCGGAAGGTTTCCGGAATTTCCAATCCGCCATCGCGAAGACACAGCAAAAACTGCGGCAGGGCCTGGAAACTCCGTCCATACCAACCGCGCGACCACAGGACACGGGCGATGGCGGAGAGCTCGCTGGTCCGCGCCGCCATCAGGGTGTGCTCGTAGGAACGGCCCTGCGCGCCGGTCAGTATTCCGTGGTGGGCGGAGGCCGCGACGATCTCGATCAGGTTCCGAATGGCGTTGCCGGCGCGCCGCTTGATGCCGGTGTCGGCCGCCAGGGCATGGAGCGCCGTCAGGCCTTTCAGGTCGATCGGAAAATACGGCACCGAGTTGAACTCGGCCATTTCCCATGTCTCGAAATGATCGAACCAGGCACGCAGCCGCTCGGCGCCGCGCCGGCTCTGCTCGGCCCCCGAAACGCCGGAGCGGGTGAAGGTCTCGCCGGCATGGAACGCCCCGGCCAGATAGGCCGCGGTATGGAACAGCAGTGCATGATTCTCCGAATAGTACCACTGCACGTCGTTGCCCGGCTCGTCAAGCCAGAAACGGAAATCCAGGGTCGCCTTGTCGATCCGACGTTTGAGGCCGTTGGACAGCAGGTGCCCGTAGCGGATACGACAGAACAGCAGCGGTACCAGGTGGAAGTCGGCGCAGTCGTGGCAGCCCTCGATGTGCGGCAGCGAGGCGGCGATCATCCGTTCGGTCACGGCGCCGCCGAGGCCGTTGGCCAGACGCGCCAGGGCGGAAACCGCATCGTCGCCGCCGTTTTGCGAAATCCAGTCGAGGGCCTCCTGGATGCGCCCGCCCAGTGTCGGCGGCGGTTCGCCCTGCTTCCCGCACTGCGCCACCTCGATGGTGAACGGCCGTGCCGCCTCGAACCCGTCGGCCGCTAGCCGGACCTCGACGTGCTGGAAGTCGCTGTGGAAATCGGCGACGGGGCCGATGTCGATCCGCCGCTGCCCCTTGGCCAGGGTCTTGCGGAACATCTTGCGTTCCCGCGCCAGGAAATCCCCCTCGACGATAAAGGTCGCGTCGACGTCCTTGCCGGCATCGACCGGACAGACCATGGAAACGGTGCCGCCGGAATAGCCCGGCCGTTCGAAGTGCATCCGGTCGAGCAGCCGCTCCATCCCGTCGGCCAGGTCCGGGGCGCAGGCGATCGGCAGGGCGACGGCGGCGTCCGGGCCGTCCATGTAGGTCAACAGGAAAAAATAGCGCGCGTCGCGCTCGGCCAGGTCGTCGAAAAACACCGTGATCTCGTTGAGCCCGGCGTTCAGGCCGACGGTGAAGTCCTCGGCCGTTTCGTAGTTCCGCTGGTAGGCGCTCATCGTGCCGGTCTCGACCCCGTTGACCCAGAGGATGGCGCCGCCGCAGCAACTCAGGCGCAGCTTGGCCAACCCTGCGGCAACGGTCTCGATCCTGGTTTCCGCCCAGGCGGAGATCGCCGTCGCGCGGAACCAGAACCCGGACAGGTCGACCCGGGGGGAGCCGAACGGCAGCCAGTTGCGCTCCGGCCCCCGTTTCTCGACGACCACCGGCCGCCGGCCTCGGCGTTCCTCGATGAACTGGGTTCGGCACGGATATTCGTGCGGGATGAAGTTCTTTTCCTTGGTCAGGAAGAACCGTGCGTCCATGTGGCCGGACATGGTGGTGTCGGCCACGTCGTATTCGCGCTCGGCGATCGACGAGACCCGCCAATAGCAGACCGGATCACCGGGAGACAGAGGACGGCGGAGGAAAAAGTCCGGCATCGGATCACTCCCCTAGATCGGGCCGCCGCTAGGCCGAAAGCGGGGGCAGGGCGTGTCCGTTGGAATCGAACAGGTGTATCAGGCCGGACGGGAAACCCATGTCGATGCCGTCGCCCCGCCGGGCGCCGGTCTGCCCGGCGGTGTGGATGATGATGTTCTCGCCGTTCGGCAGGCTGCAATACAGGTACGATTCGCCGCCGAGCTGCTCGGAAACGGTAACCGCGCCCCGGACGGCCGAATTGCCGGCCTTGCCATGCTCGATGTGTTCGGGGCGGATGCCGAGCGTCAGGGGCTGTCCGGCCGCCAGTCCTCGGCCGTCCGCCGGCACGGCGAATTCGGCGAGCCCCTCGATCTCGGCGACGACGCCCTTGGCATCGGCCGATTTCAGCTTGGCCGCCAGGAAGTTCATTTTCGGCGAACCGATGAACCCGGCGACGAACTGGTTGTCGGGACGGTTGTACAGGTCCAGCGGCGCGCCGATCTGTTCGACCCGCCCGTCGCGCAGTACGACGATCTTGTCGGCCAGGGTCATCGCCTCGACCTGGTCGTGGGTGACATGGATCATCGTCGCCCGCAGCCGCACATGCAGGTTGGTCAGTTCGGCCCGCATCAGCACCCGCAGTTCGGCATCGAGGTTGCTGAGCGGTTCGTCGAGCAGGAAGATCTTCGGTTTGCGGACGATGGCCCGGCCGATGGCGACGCGCTGCCGCTGGCCGCCCGACAGTTCCCTCGGCTTGCGCCCCAGGTATTCCTCGATGCGCAGCATCTGCGCCGCGTCGTGGACGCGCTGCCGGATCTCGTCCCTCGGCATGCGGTTGTTCTCCAGCCCGAACGCCATGTTCTGAAAGACCGTCATGTGCGGGTACAGGGCGTAGGACTGGAACACCATGGCCAGGCCGCGCTCGGCCGCCGAAATGTCGTTGACGACCTCGCCGTCGATCTCGATGTCGCCGCCGGTCGTCTTTTCCAGCCCGGCGATCATCCGCAGCAGGGTCGACTTGCCGCAGCCGGACGGCCCGACGAAGACCACGAACTCGCCGTCCTGGATTTCGAGGTCGACGTCGTGGATGACGTGGAATTCGCCGAAAGCCTTGTTGACCTTGTTGAGACGAAGTGTCGCCACGTCCGCTCCTCCGTTCTTTCTATTTCATGCCGGTGCTGGCGATGCCGGTGGTGATGAATTTCTGCAGGAACGCGAAGACGAAGGTGATCGGCAGAAGCGTGACCACGGTCATGGCCAGCACGTAATGCCACTGCACCTGCAATTCGCCCTGGAACGCGTTGAGGCCGACCTGCAGCGTGTAGAGTTCGTTGCGGGTCAGGATGACCAGCGGCCACAGGAAGTCGTTCCACCGCCACATGATCGAGAAGATCGCCAGCACCGCGAGCGCCGGCAGGGCGAGCGGCACGATGATCCGCCAGTAGATCTGCCATTCGCTGGCGTTGTCCATGCGCGCCGCGTCGAGCAGTTCGTCCGGGATGGTCAGCATGTACTGGCGCAGCAGGAAGACGCCGGTGGGCGTCGCCGCGCCGGGCAGGATCACCCCCCACAGGCTGTTGACCATGCCGAATTTGGTCACCACCAGATAGACCGGCACCATGATCACCGAGATCGGGATCATCAGTGTGCCGATGATGAACACGAGGATCGAGGTGCGCCCCCGGAACTCGTACTTGCTGAGCCCGAAGGCCGCCATGCTGTTGATGATCAGCGTGATGAAGGTGGCGACAGTCGTCACGACGACCGAATTCCACAGGTAGCGCAGGAAATTGAACTGTTCCAGCGGGGTGATGTAGTTTTCCCAGGCGAAGCTCAGTTCGCGCACCGGCGTCCGGTCCTGGAACCGCACCTTGATCGGCGGGCCCGGATTTTCCGGGTCGACCATCTGCGAGACGATGCCGATCCGGCGCACCTGGGCCATCACCTTGGCCGACCCGTCGGGCATCTTCACCTCGAACAGCGGCAGCGGCTTGTCGTATCCCTCGACCGCCACCTCCTGCTGGGAATAGGGCAGGAAGGTCGGCGGGAATTCGACGAGGCCGGCCTGGGTCTTGAACGAGGACATGACCAGCCACAGCACCGGGCCGAACATCATCAGCACGCCGAGCAGCAGGTAGCCCCAGGTGAGGATATCGGTTATGTGCCAGCGCTTGCCGCCGCGCCGCCGCGTCAGGAATGTCAGTGTCCGGTCGAACATCGTTCCGTCTCCCCGCCTACCATTTGCCCTTGCCGGACCCGATTTTCATCTGGATCAGGGTTAGCACCAGCAGAACGACGCCGAGCACGATCGAGGCCGCCGCCGCCAGGCCGAAGTTCTGGATCTGCGTCGCGAAGCCGGTTTCATAGATGTACTGCACGATCAGTTGGGTCGCCGTTCCCGGTCCGCCGCCGGTCAGGACGAAGACCTCGTCGAAAGTCTGCACCGACTTGATCAGCGCCAGCACCAGGACCACCAGCATGGTCGGCCACAACAGGGGCATGGTGATCCGCCAAAAGGTGCGCCAGCGCGACGTCCCGTCCATCTCGGCGGCTTCGTACAGGTCGCCGGGGATCGATTGCAGGCCGGCCAGCAGGATCAGCGTGTAGAACCCCATGTGGGCCCAGGTCGAAACGGAAATCACCCAGAACATGGCCCAGCCCGGTTCGACCAGCCACAGGGTCTTGTTCCCGATCCAGTCGGAGATGAAGGCGTTCAGCAGCCCCTCGCGCTGCAGGATCCATTTCCAGATCAGCGCGACGACCACGGGCGACAGCAGCACCGGGTAGAAGAACACGCTGCGGAAAAACGCCCTGCCGGGAATCCGGCGGTTCAGCACCAGCGCCGTGATCAGCGAAATGCCGACCATTCCGGCGACCTGGAAGGTCACGAAGAAGGCGGTGTTGTACATCCCCCGCCAGAACCGGTCCTGCCGGCAACTGAACGGGTCCAGGTAGTCCTCGCAGTCGAGCAGCAGGTCGTACTGTTCCGTGCCGACGAACGGCCGGTTGGCCGGGAACAGGTCCGTCCCGCCGGTGATCGAGTAATAGAAGTTGATGAACAGCGGGACGATGACGAAGGTGCCGAAAATCAGCAGGTTCGGCATCACGAAGACCCACGGCATCCGGCCCTGCCCGATGACCCGCTGTACGCCGCGCATGGGCAGTTCGAGCAGCCGCATGGCGAAAGCCCAGGGCAGTTGCAGGACGGATTCGAACCGCCTTTCGCTCTCGGCCGCCCTGCGGCCTTGTCGGCTGCGGAGTGTCATGCGCTCTCCCTGTTCGCGGAGCCGGAGTTCCATGGGGATGCGGCAAGGCATCCCCATGGCTCCATTTTGTTTTTCGAGGGCCTACTTGGTCCGCTTCTGTTCGGCCATCTGCGTGTCGATGTCCTGGACCATCCGCTTATAGGCGTCGTCCAGGGACAGTTCGCCGACGACGGCCTGGCCGAGGCGGCTGATGATCGCGTTGAACAGGACGCGGTTGTACGGATAGGCCTGAAGGTCATAGGCCGTCTGGCTGACCTTCGGCAGATGCCCGAGGAAGGTGTCGAGCGCCTTCTTCGCGAGAGGCAGGTCGGTCTTGAAATCGACCCCCTTCTTGGACAGCCCGATATGGGCCGGCAAGAACAGCGTCCGGGCCGAGAACTCGGCGAGCACGTCCTCGCTGGCCAGATATTCCATGACCTTGGCCACTTCCTTCGGGTGCTTCGAATCCTTCAGCGCCAGAAGGGCGGCCCCGCCCGGCATTCCGGTGCAAGCGGCCGGTCCGCAGGGCTGCGGCACGGCGACCCAGTCGAACGCGTCGCCGATCTGCTTGCTGAACTGACCGACCTGCCAGCTGCCGCTCATGTAGAAGACCACCTGGGCATTGGCGAATTCTTCGTTCGCCCCACGGTAGGACGAACCGCTGACGCTGCCCCACAGCTCCTTCGACATGGTGCCGTCCTGATGCCATTCGACGATCCGTTCGGACATCGCCTTGAACCCGTCGTCGATGATCGCCGGCTCGCCGTTGGCGTCGAAGAACTTCGCCCCCATGCTGATGGCCGGGCCGGCGAATCGGTGGCCGGAACGGTCCATTGCCATCGGGATCGGGATATCCAGCTTCTTGGCGACGGCGTTGGACGCGGCCGCCCAGTCGTCCCAGGTCGCGTCCTCGCCGGGCAACGCGATTCCGGCCTGGTCGAACAACGTCTTGTTGACGTACGGCCCGGTGAGGGTCAACTGGGTCATGAACCCATGGATCGAGGTCTTGTCGCCGGGCTGCCGGAACCACTGCAGGAACGGCCCGACGTTCTGCCGCCAGTACTCGGGATCGCTCAGATAGGGGGTCAGGTCCAGGTAGTATTTGGAAAGCCCGCCGAGGTCGGTGATGCGGGCCATGTCCGGCCCTTTGCCCGCCGCGAGTTGAACCGGAAGACTCTCCAGGATCGCCTTGTAAGCGACGTTGTCGACGACGACCTTGATGTCCGGGTTCTGCTGTTCGAAACGGTCCAGCAGGTCCCGCAGGACTTCGCCTTCGTTGCCGTCGGAATACCAGGTGATTCGCAATTCGGTCGCGGCCGCCGCGACCGACGCCCAGAACATACCCGCCACCGCCAGGCCGGCGATGGTCAGGTTCCTTGTCGAAACCTTCATTGAAGCCTCCTGTTTTTCTTTTAAAGAGCCGGCAAAGTGGTGGCACGGGTCCAGCTCGGAGAAAATTGTGGCCAATCCCCGGCCCGATGACAACCTAAATTATGATCGTTTACGAACATTTCTGTTAAAATTAGAAAGCGAATGAGCGAAAATGCGCTTAACGGAAAATGATTGGTGTTTGGAGGGCGCGAGACGGGAGTCGTGGGTTCGGAAAACCCTCAAGGAACGACAAATTCTTTCTAAGATCGGGGAATTGGCTTTCAGAATGGCTTCATTCCAGCCGATACTTGTGTTTCCGGCGTCCCGCGACTCGTTCCCAAAAGCAGGAAGTGCGCCTGCCGGAAAACCGGAAGGACAATTCCGGAGACAAAAAGTTTTTTATTCACAGAGGCTTGCACATCAAAAAGCATAAGAAAAAGGATTGAGGAGATGATCGCGGCAACCGCCCTTCGGAGCGTCACCGCGTCGGCGTCCCATGTCACCCTGGACACCGACGGCCCCACCGTTCGCATCTACTTCCCGACCGAGGATATCGTCCGCGTCCGGGCTTCCTTCGACGGAAAGTTCGCCGAGGAGTCCTACATCCTGACGACGACCGCCTGGGAGGATCGTCTCGACGCTCTCCTTGGCGATGAAAGGCGCAGGATCCCGCCCAGACCGCCTCGCATGACGGACCGGGGGCAGACGCTGATGTTCGAAACCGAAAATCTGCGAATCGTTGTCGCCAAGGAGCCCTTCGGTTGCGAGATTTTCTCCGCGGACGGCACCAAATTGCATGCCGACCTGAAGGGCCGAGCCTTCGCCAAGGATCATCTGGGCCGGGTTTTCCATTACGCGGAACGGGGGCCGGCCGACCGCTATTACGGCTTCGGCGAAACCACCGGCCCGCTGAACAAGGCCGGGCGGCGCGTCCGCCTCAGCCCCAAGGACGCCATCGGTTACGACGCCGAATCGACCGATTGCCTCTACAAGCACATCCCGTTCTACGTGAAACTCGACGGCGGCAACCGGCGCGCCACCGGTGTCTTCTATCACAACACCTGGGACGCCGAGTTCGAACTGGGCGGCGAGATCAGCGGATACTGGCCGCCCTACAGCTACTATTGCGCGGACGGCGGCGACATCGACCTGTTCTTCATCAACGGTCCGTCGATCGCCGAGGTCGTCGAGCGGTATACCGACCTCACCGGCAAGACGGTTCTGCCGCCGCGAAGCTCGCTGGGATATCTGGGTTCCACCATGTACTACTCGGAACTGCCCGCCGGTTGCGACGACGCCATCGTCGGCTTCGTCGAAAAGTGCCGGGCCGAGGACATCCCCATCGACGGGTTCCAGCTTTCCTCCGGCTATACCGTGGGGGCGCATAACAAGCGTTACGTCTTTACCTGGAACGCCACGCGGTTTCCCGATCCGGAAGGCTTCTTTGCGCGGATGAACGGCATGGGCATCCCGGTGTCGCCGAACATCAAGCCGGGCATCCTGTTGACCCATCCGCACTATGGCGACTTCGCCGGTGCGGACGGTTTCATCAAATCGGCGGACGGGGACGCGCCCTATGTCGACCGGTGGTGGGGCGGCCCGGGTTCCTTCGTCGATTTCACCAACCCGAAGGGCCGGGAAGTCTGGCGATCCCTGATGATCGAGAGCCTGACCGGGAAGGGAGTCTCCTCGATCTGGAACGACAACTGCGAATACGAGATCAACGACCGAGAAGCCCTGTGCGATTGCGACGGCGTGCCGCAACCCGCCGGCGGGGTCCGGGTGTTGCAGGCCAATTTGATGTCCCGCGAATCCCATGTGGCGCTCGGCAAGTCGCGGCCGGACGAGCGGCCCTACGTGATCTGCCGCTCGGGCGCCGCCGGCATCCAGCGCTATGCACAGACCTGGGCCGGAGACAACCGCACCGAATGGAAGACCCTGCGCTGGAACATCGCCACCATGCTCGGCCTCGGCCTCTCCGGCGTCGCCAACCAGGGCTGCGATATCGGCGGATTCGCCGGGCCGTCGCCCGACGAGGAACTGCTGGTGCGCTGGGTCCAGAACGGGATGTTCCAGCCCCGCTTCTCGATCCATTCCTCGAACAACGACAATACGGTGACCGAACCCTGGATGTACGAGGCCGCCACGCCGCTGATCCGCGAGGCGATCCGGCTCCGCTACAGCCTCATCCCCTATCTCTATTCGCTGATGTCCGAAGCGCATGACAGGGGCGCGCCGATCCTGCGGCCACTGGTCTACGAGTTCCAGGACGATCCGAATTGCGACGGCGAGGACATCCAGTTCATGTTCGGCCCCGCCCTGCTGGTCGCCAACGTGGTCGAACCGGGAGCGACGGCCCGCGAGGTCTACCTGCCTGCCGGAACCGGCTGGTACGACTGGCACACCCGCAAGCGGTACGAGGGCGGGCAGACGATCGGGATGGAGGTCGGCCCCGGCTCGATCCCCATGTTCCTGCGCGACGGCGCCATCGTACCGACCGCTCCGGGGCTGACCCGGCTGACCGGCGAGGGGACCGGAACCTTGGCGCTTATCGTCACTCCCCGGCGGAACGGCGCGTTCACGCTTTACGAGGACGACGGGTGGAGCAACGCCTACCGCGACGGGGATTGCCGGAAGACCTGCATCACCCTGACCGCCGGAAAACGCGTCCGCCTCGACTTCCGGCACGAGGGCCGGTTCCCTTCCCCCATCGAAACCGTGGTGCTTGACGTCATCAACGAGGAGCGCGGCGCGTTCTGGGTCGAGATCGACGGCGACCGTCTGCCGCAACATCTCGACCGGGAAAAATGGGAGACCGCCGAGAAAGGATGGATATACGATTTCTCGCGGACGGCGGTTCGCATCAAGTACCCGGCGCCTCGGGACGACTACGACGTCGTCGTCAGCTTCGAGGATTTCGACCTGATCGGCATGGACGACTGACCCTTGGCCGCCGTCCCGGAAACCGGAATCCCGGTCAATTACGACGAAGCGAAGGCCGGCGGTTTCGACCTTCCCGATCCGATGCATTTCGAGGACGGCTGTCCCGTCCGGACACCGGCCGACCGGGAACGCCTCGGGGAAGAAACGCGGGCCGCCTTCGCCCGCCTCCTTTACGGCGAACTGCCGCCGCCGGCCGACGCGACGGAGGTCGTTCGGCGGCGGCTTCCCTGCCGTCTTCCGCGAACCGTCCAAGAGGAACTGACGCTTACGCTCCGTTTCCAAGGCCGTACCCTGGTCCGCCGGGCCTCTCTCTGGCGTCCGTCCGGAACCGCTGGCCCCGTTCCGGCCATCGTCGGGCTTTCCTTTTCCGGGGCCGCCGGAGTCGCCGACGATCTTCTGGACGAAGCGACGGCGGACCGCGCCGACAGTATGCGATGGCCCGTGCCGCTGATGACGGGCGCCGGTTATGCGTTGTTGGTTTCCGGCCATGGGCACTGGACGCCTGACGATCCGCAGCGCTGGGGTGCCGAGGGATTATGGCCGTTCCTGAAGCCGGAGGCGCTCTCCTCTCCACCCGGCGCCATCTCGCTCTGGTCCTGGGCTCTCATGCGGATGATCGACGCCCTATCCGGCATCCCGGAAATCGACATCTCCGGCACGGTTCTCGCCGGCCATTCGCGGTTGGGCAAGGCGGCCCTGTGGGCGGCGGTCAACGATCCCCGCGTCACCACCGTGCTGGTCAACGAGGCCGGGTGCGCGGGCAGCGCCCTGTCGCGCCGGAACTTCGGCGAAACGCTGGCCCATATCACCGCCAGGTTTCCGTATTGGTTCACGGCGGAGGCTCAAAAATCAGCAAAACGGCCGGAGGCCTTGCCGGTCGATCAGCACCAGCTTCTGGCCTGCATGGCACCGCGACGGCTGTACGTCTCTTCCGCCACCGAGGATTTGTGGGCCGATCCGCGCGGCGAATACCTCGGGCTGCGGTCCGCTCTTCCCTGCTGGCGATTCGAGCACGGTTTCCTCGATTTGCCGGAGCCGGACATCGCGCTCCGCCCCGGCAACCGACTGACCGAGGGCCCCATCGGCTGGCATTTCCGGCCCGGCCGCCACGACATCACACCCTGGGATTGGGCAAGGTTCCTCGAGTTCCTGACTCGCAACCGCGCTCAGGGGAAACGCTCCACGGTGACCGCGCCGTCGTCGGGAACCGCCGTGCGCGGCTCGCCGTAAACCCGGACGGCCGCCACCCGCCCGTTGTCGGGGATTTCGCCGGTGTTCCGGACGGCGGGGCCGAGTTTGAGCACCGCCCCGGCCCGGACGAACACGGGTATCCGGTCGAGCGGCATCGCCGTTTCAACCAAACGCCCCCCGGGAACCTTTTCGCCGGACCAGAAATCGTACCAGCCGCCCTCGGGCAGATAGTAGCGGACCTCGCCGCCCGGACGGAGCACCGGCACGACCAGAAGATCGTCGCCCAGCATGTACTGGGTCTCGAAGGTCCAACTCAGCGGCTGGCCGGGGAAGGCGAGGACCATCGCCCGCATCAGCGGCAGGCCGGTTTCCGCCGCCTGGGCCGCCGCGTCCTCGAGAACCGGGATCAACCGGTAGCGCAACGCCAGCCAGTCGCGGGCGATGGTTTCTACCTCTTCGCCGAACGCCCAGGGCTCGCGGTCGCCGATCCCGTGGAACCGGCAATGCGACCCAAGCACCCCGGCCTGCATCCAGCGGACGAACAGTTCGGGCGACGGTTGCTCGCCGTAGAACCCGCCGATGTCGGTCGAATAGTAGGGAACGCCGCTGAGCCCCCAGGACAGCCCGCCGATGATCGAGGCGGCCAGGCCGCTCCAGCTCGACTGGCTGTCGCCCGCCCACTGGATGGGGACCAGCTGGCTGCCGGCCCAACCGGACCGGCCCCACACCAGCGCCTGGTCGCCGAAGGCGTCGCGACAGGCTTCATAGACGCAGCGGTTGTAGAGCAACGCGTAGATGTTGTGCAGCCGCCTGCCGTCGTCGCCGTTGCTGGCCACCATATCGTCCAGCACCTGTTCGGCGAAATCCGCCTTGATGGTATCGACGCCGGCGGCGAAAAGCGCCCGATGCCGGTCGCGCCACCAGGCATAGGCGGCCGGATTGGTGAAATCGAGCAGGCCGCTGGCCGGCAGCGGGGTCAGCACCTCGCCGAACGGCGACAGATCCCATTCGTAGCGGTAGGGAGCGCCGTCCTTGTCCTTGAGCAGGTAGCCCGCCCCGGCCAGTTCGGCATGGATCGGATTCCGTTCGGAAATCAGCGGGTATTCCCAGACACAGAGCTTGGGCACGTATTTCTTGATCTCGGCGCAGAAAACGGCCGGATCGGGAAACCGCTCCGGATCCCATTCGAAGGCGAACCTCGTGTCGGTATCCTGCCAGGCCCGCCCGTCCATGGTCAGCACGTCGCACGGGATTTGCCTTTCCACGAGGGTTTTGGCGACGGACAACGCCTCGTCGGGCGTGCGGTAGTAGGCCTTGGAAATCCAGTTGCCGAAGCTCCAGGTCGGCGTTTTCGGCGCACGGCCGGTCAGATGGGTGTAGCGTTCCAGCATTTCCGCCGGGCTGTCGGCGGCGATCAGGAAAAGGTCGAGCACGGCATCGGCGACATAGGCGCCGTAGCTCTGGTTCGACCACTGCGGATAGCCGACCCCGTGCACCACCCGCGCCGGCGTGTTGACGAAGATTCCCCAGCCGTCCGGGCTCCACATGAACGGGCAGTTCTTATAGCAGCGCTCGCCGTTGACCCCGAGCGCGTCCTCGTTCCAGTTGTCGACCAACTGGCCGCGCCGGTCGAGGCCGGAATACTTCTCGCCGCCGCCGTAGACGGCGGTTCCGAACGGCAGATCGAAGGAAAAGAACCAGCCATCCGCCGTCCGGGCGAACGGCGGCAGACGGAACCGGCGGACGAAGTGGCTGTCCTGGCAGGGCGCGAGGACGGGTTTGCCATCGTGCGACAGGGACAGCGTGACCGGCGCACGGCCCAGATCCACCGCGACGGGGCGTTCGGTCCGGGACGCGAGACGGATGACATCGTCGCCTTCCCGGACGTCGATCGGCGCGGGCGCGGCGGCGGGCCGGATCAGGCCGTAGTCGTTGACCTCGGCATCGCCGAGGCGCAGCCGCAGGATGCCCTCGCCCCAGACGGCAAGAGACAGCTTGCCCTGATCGGTATCGAACAGAACCGCTTCGTCCGTGGCACCGCTGAACCGCAAGCCGGTCAGCGGCGCCAGGCCTTCCGGTTCGGGATAGGGCGGTGGCATCAGGTCATCTCCACGACCGGAATGCCGTTCCGTTTGGCGAAGGCGCGCAATACCGGCCGGTGATCGCCATAGGTCAGCGTGGTGTGATGTTCCAGGCCCTCGGTAAGCAGCGCGTCGAGAAACGCCGCCGCCGGAACATCGAGCCGCGCCGTCCCGGCGGTGCCGGAAAACGCCAGCGGCCGCCGGATCATCTCGCCGCCGCCCAGCATCAGGCGCAACGTTCCGCCGCCCCGGGTCAGCCGGGCCAGGGTGATCCGTCCTGGCTTCAGCGGGAACTCGGACAGCAACGGCATCTTGCGGTTGGAATGGATGGTCGCGCGCGGCTCGACTTCCGGGTCGGCCATGTCGATCGGGGCTTGGCCGCAATGCCAGAAGACCACCGTGTCGTCGGAGGGGTCGACATCGACGAGGTCGGTGTTGAACGCCGCCCCGCCGCTCGCCCATTGCGCCAGCAGCGAGGTGAGCACCCCGTAGACGTCCGCCTCGCAGCCCGCCGGCACGCGATCCTCGTTGAGCAGCGCCAGGGCCCCGCAGACCGCGCAGCCGTAATCGGTGAAGAAGTCGGGCCAGCAGCGCACCGCGATCCCCCGGTAGCCCTCCGCCTCGGCCTTGTCGCGCAGGAGGGCATAGACCTTCAGGGTCTTGCGGGTCGCCGTCTCGTCCATTTCGGCAAGATTGACCAACTGCCTGCTGCGCCGCTCCCAGGCCGGCGCGGCGATGGCGTCGGGCGCCGCCTTCACCTCCTCGATGAAGTCCTTCACCGGCTGGCGGGCGATCTCGATCCCGAACCGGCGGCGCAGTTCATCCGCGTCGAAGTCGCAGGGATCGAACCCCGGCGGATGCTCGCCGACGACCAGCAGCTTGGTTCCGTTCAGACGGCGCGCCAGCGCGGAAGCCCGCGCCGCCGTCCCGATCTTGCCGGCCGCGGCGGGATCGTCCGCCGCCGCGTGGACATAGTCGATGGATCGTCCACGCCGGCTCAGGGCATGGGCGGCCAGGTTGAC
>Ga0207799_100266_pt1 | contig 32527 bp, 34 predicted proteins | sample TtanPargueraPR_4_FD_187742 | JGI IMG/M metagenome (GOLD analysis project Ga0207799, IMG submission 187742) | Aerobic enrichment media microbial communities from Bioluminiscent Bay, La Parguera, Puerto Rico - Tt and M2 (SPAdes) | ecosystem: Environmental > Aquatic > Marine > Unclassified ...
CGCCGTGGCCGTGGTCAAGGCGCCGGTCTGGCTCTTCGACGAGCTCAACCGGGCCCGTGTCGGCCTGCGGGTCCATGACGAACTGCACCGCATGACCGATCGCCAGCTCGAGGACATCGGCATCGCCCGTCACGAAATCGGCCGCTACGTTCTCGCGGCGATGGACGCGGCCGGCGGGGCGGACGAGGCCTCGGTCGAGGCGAAGCTGCAGACCATCCCCGGCGGACGTGCCGCCAAAAAGGCGCAGCCGCGGATCGACATGCCGCGCAAACGTGCGGCCTGACCGGCAGTTCGGGCCAGGGGTGCCGCGGACTTCAAATCCCGCGTCCCCGTTGGGCCTGGCCCCGAACCTGCCGGAAACGCAACCCGACGCCGTCTGACCCGGCCCAGGGCTGCGTTTCCCCGCCGGGGCAGGATACGCCCGGCGGTTCGCGGAAGCCTCCGCACCCTGTAGTCCCGTCCGGGACTTGATTTTTTCCGATTTTTTTCCTATAATTCCGGCCAACAAACCGCTGAACGGGGCGAGGGCCGGCATTCGGCGTTCCGGCATCCGTGAGGGGGCCGCGGTACCGGTTCCCGTCCCGCGCCTATCGGCGAATGTTTACAAATGTTGACGAATGTTGACGCTCAATCGGCGCATTTCTGATAAAATCGTTTAAAATCAGTATGTTGGATGGGATTCGCCTGTTTTGACCGGCACCGCGATGCCGTTCCGGCGGGGGTGCCCGGTCAGGGGGCCGCGTTCCCCGCCGGAGGTTCGCGCTCGGGCGGCGCCGGCAGGTCCGGGGCTTCCGGGACGTCGAACCCGGGGTTGTTCTCCCGGTTCCGCTGGCGGCGCAGGATGTCCTGGATGCCGTCTACGGCGGCGCTGGCGATGTAGCCCGCGACCGGGCCCCACCGTCCGTCCAGGCTGCCGGCGGGCACGGCATTGTTCTGCGTGGCCTCGCCGGCGATTCCGCCGTCCGGCCGCCGCACCTGCCAGCGGATCTCCACCGGCTGGCTGCCGCCGTCCGGCGGGCCGACCGACACCCGGCAATCCAATAGATGTTCGGCCGTTTCGGCGGTCTCGGCCAGGGGAAGGCCGGCATTGGCCAGGGCCCGGCCGATGGCGTCGAACAGGGCGCCGTTGCCGTTCCCCGGCGCGCCGGTCACGCCGCCGACGAACAGCCCGCTGCGAACGGTGGCGGCCGCGCCTTCCGGCAATTCGGCGTCGATCCCGATCAGCCCGGCGATCGCCTTCGCCGCCGTTTCTCCCAGGCGCCGGGCTTCTTCCGGCGGCCAGGCCGCCTGTCCGGGCGGCGGGGTCTCCACCTCCTGCACATGCAGCCCGGCCTCGATCCCTTCGTCGTCGTACAGGGTCCAGGTGACCAGATACGGGGCGTCCGGCGCGGCCGGGGGCTCGGCTTCGCCGCGCAGGACGAACCGGCTCTGCGCGCCGGCCTGCTGCAGGGCGGTGACGCCATGGGCGCCGAGCGCCTCGGTGAGTGATCTGGTCAGGTCCGTTCCCATCGGGGCGGGCAGGCCGTCGATGCCGCCGACCCATACGTCGACGGTCAGGGCGGCCAGCGGATACGCCGCCCGTTGTCCGCCATGTTCGAACGGGTGGGGAATGTCGCAGGCCGCCGCCAGGACCAGCGTCAGCACAACCAGTACAGCCCTCACCGAAGCGTCCTTCACATCAGGGAGCAGGTGACCACCAGGCTCACCAGGAAAAGCATCAGGAAGACGATGATATAGGGCATCGCCCCGGCTATTCCAGAACGATGGCCGACAGGTTGCGTCCGCTGCCCGGCTCGCCGAGCAGGGTGGCGCGCCGGTGGCTGAAGAACCGGTCCGGTTCCCGCAGGGTATCGATCTGCAGCATCTGGACTTCCTTCAGCCCCATGGCGTCGAGCCGCCGGTAGACGTAGGTCGGCAGGTCGAACAGGAAATGTCCGGGCCGCCGCGACGGGGCGAAGAAGGACTCCGAGGTCGCCGACTCGGCCAGGAAGGCCTCGCGCAGCTCGGCGCCGACCTCGTAGGAACCCTGGCGGATGCAGGGCCCCATCACCGCGATGATCCGCTGCGGCTTGGCGCCCAGCGTCCGCATGGCCTCGACGGCCGCCTCCAGCACGCCCCCCTTGGCGCCGCGCCAGCCCGCGTGGGCGGCGCAGATCACCTTGGCCCGCGCATCGGCCAGCAGCACCGGCGTGCAGTCGGCGGTCAGGATGCCGAGGGCGATTCCCTTCTGCTTGGTCACCAGCGCGTCGGCCTCCGGGCCGTCGTCCGGTCCCCAGGGCTTGTCGACGACGACGGCCTTGGCGGAATGGACCTGCCGCGCCGTGACCAGGGCCTCGGGGCTTTGTTCCATCATCCCCATGGCGCGGCCGCGGTTTTCGGTGACGTTGGCGTCCGGATCCCCCGACCCGTAGCCGCAGTTGAGCGAGGCGAAGACGCCGTCGCTGACACCGCCCTGACGGGTAAAGAAGCCGTGCCGGATGCCGGCCAGGGAGTTGAGGGAGGAAGCCGTGATCATGTTGGAGTTATAAAAGGAAAAACCTGATCCCGAAAAGGGCTTTTGCCCAAAACGTTACGGATATTCATAAAAAAGGTTGTATCGCCGTTTCGTCTAGAAGCCCGGCGGCGGCGGCAGATCGGGGTGCTGCAGGACGGCCGCCTTGAACAGGTCGCCCATGCCGCCGGGCGAGGCGAGGCGGTCGCGCGCCGCGCGGATGTCCTCGGCCTGGCGGGATGTCGCCGTGGTCAGCAGGGCCTCGGTCCGCGCCCCGAGCCCGAGCCGTTCGAGGAAAGTCCCTTGGGGCAGCGGGCCAAAGCCCGAAGCGCCGCCTTCGCATCCGGCCCGCAGCAGCGCCGCGAAATCCACGTGCGCGGTCAGGTCCGTTTCGCCGGGCCGGTCAAGGATGTCGCGGAACTCATGGGCCCGCATGGCTTGCAGGGTCTCCCCCGGTTGGCTCGGCGCATAGCCGTAGTCGACGATCAGCGCCGCGCCGCCTTCGCGCGCCAGCCGCGCGCCCAATGCATGCGCCAAAGTCCGCGTCAGCGGACAAACCTCGGCGACACTGCCCGGAGGCGCGTCCTTCAGGTTGGAATCCAATAAGGGCGGATCCGGCTGAACCGGCCCCAGACCGAGCCGCAAACCGGTTCCGGCATCGTCGGCGTCGACCATCCGTTCGCGCCAACCGGCCGGGTCGCGCTGGAACTGCCGAATCGGCAGGGCGTCGAAGAACTCGTTGGCGAAGAGCAGCAGCGGGCCGTCCGGCAGGTCGCCGAAATCATCGTGCCAGGCGGGTGGGGCCGCCAGGCCGGAATCGGCCAGGGCTTCGGCCTGTCTGGTCCGCAGCACCGGGTTCATCTCGATCAGATGCAGCGAAACGGCGTCGTGGAAGCCGGGCACGCGCCGGGTGGCCCGCAGCGCGTCGGCCATCAGGGTGCCGCGCCCCGGTCCCAGTTCGGCGAGGATCAGCCGGTCCGGGCTGCCCATGGCCTGCCAGGCCACGGCGGCCCACAGGCCGATCAGCTCACCGAACATCTGCGAGATTTCCGGCGCGGTGATGAAATCGCCCGCCGCGCCCAGGGGATCGCGCGTGGCGTAGTAGCCGTATTTGGGATGGCCCAGGGCCTCGGCCATGAATTCGGCCACGGTCAGCGGCCCTTGCAGGGCGATCCGGCGCAGCAGGTGGTCGGTCAGCCCGGTCATGCCGGGTTCAGCTTCCGGGCTTGGCGCGCCGGGCCCGCAGGACGAGGAACAGCCCGAAGGCCAGCATGGGCAGCGACAGCCATTGCCCCATGGTCAGCCCGCCGGCCAGGAAACCGAGATAGGAATCCGGTTCCCGGAACAGCTCGACGAAGGCGCGGGCGCCGGCATAGCCGACCAGGAAGACGCCGCTCAGCAGGCCCGGCCGGTCGCGCACCGATTCGATCCGCCACAGGAGGAACAGGATCAGGAACAGCACCAGCCCTTCCAGGCCCGCCTCGTAGAGCTGGCTCGGATGGCGCGGCAGCCGCGATTCGTCGGTTGGGAAAATCATCGCCCAGGGCACGTCGGCCGCCCGGCCGTACAGTTCGCCGTTGATGAAGTTGGCGATGCGCCCGAAAAACAGCCCGACGGGCACCGCGCAGACCACCGTGTCGCCGAAGCGCAGCAGGTCGATCCCGCGCAGCCGGGTGAACAGGATCGTCGCGACGATCACGCCCAGGCAGCCGCCGTGGAACGACATGCCGCCGTGCCAGATCTGCAGGATCGCCAGCGGATGCGAGAAGAAGAAGCCCGGCTGATAGAACAGCACGTAGCCGAGTCGCCCGCCGAGGATGACACCGAGCGTCGCCCAGACCAGGAAGTCGTCGACATCGCGGGCGCTCGCCACTTCCGGCGGCCCCTTGGCCAGGCGGCGGACGTAGCGCCAGCCGATGATCAGCCCGGCGACATAGGCCAGGCCGTACCAGCGGATGGCCAGCGGGCCGATCTCGACCATGATGGGGTCGATGGCGGGGAAGGGGATGACGAAGGTCATGATGTCGGGCTCCCCGGTTGCGGGCGCTCAGCGATAGGGGTCATCCGAATCCAGGAAGTCCCGGACATAGGTGCCGATCCCGTCTTCCAGGGACGTGAAGGGCTTGTCGAAACCGGCCCCGCGCAGGCGGGCCGTGTCGGCCTCGGTGAAGTACTGGTATTTGTCGCGGATGGGTTCCGGCGTCGGCACGTAGTCGATCTGGGCGTTCCGGCCGAGCGCCTGGTAGACCGCCCCGGCCAGATCGGCGAAGGACCGGGCCTTGCCGGTGCCGCAATTGTAGATGCCGTTGACCTCGCGGTGGTCGAGCAGCCAGAGGACCACCTCGACGCAGTCGCCGACCCAGATGAAATCGCGCAGCTGGCCGCCGTCGGCGTAGTCGGGACGGTGCGATTTGAACAGCGTCGCCGTCTTGCCCGCCTTGGCCGCCGGGAAGATATGGGAGACGACGCTCTGCATCGTGCCCTTGTGGTACTCGTTGGGGCCGTAGACGTTGAAGAACTTGAGCCCGGCCCATTGCGGCGGGGTCGCCGCGCCGTCCTCGATCATCCGGACGATGCGCCGGTCGAACAGCAGCTTGCTCCAGCCGTAGGCGTTGAGCGGCCGCAGCTTGGCCAGGGCCCGGGGCGCCGTATCGTCGACGAAGCCCTCGTCGCCGTCGCCGTAGGTGGCGGCGGAGGAGGCGTAGATGAACCGGGCGTTGTTGCCGGCGCACCACTGCCAGAGGTTCAGCGACAGGCGGAAGTTCGTCTCGACGATCAGGTCGGCATCGGTCTCGGTGGTCGCCGAAATGGCGCCCATGTGGACGATGGCGTCGATCCCGCCCCGGTGGCTGTCCAGGAAGGCGAACAGGTTGTCCGGATGGACGATGTCGGCCAGTTCGCGCTTGGCGATGTTCTTCCACTTGCCGCCGTCGCGCAGCCGGTCGCAGACGACGATCGGGCCGAGCCCGCGCGCCTCGAGCGCCGCGACGATATTCGAACCGATGAATCCGGCGCCGCCGGTGACCACAATCATGCTGCGTTTATAGGGCCGCGCTTGCCCGGCCGCAAGCATCGCGCCGGGCCTTCGTGCGGCGGTTGCGCGGGCGGCTTTCCGACCCCATAATTAAGGCATCGGCAACAGGCAGGAATCCCTGCGAGGATATAGATATGCAAACGACCAACCGCCTTTTCGATGATATCGCCCGCGTCGCCAACGGGGCGGTCACCACCCTGGTGGGCATCAAGGACGAGGTCGAGGCCATTGTCCGCACCCAGGTCGAGAAGCTTCTGACCGAGATGGAGATGGTGCCGCGCGAGGAATTCGAGGTCGTCCGCGACATGGCGGCCAAGGCCCGCGCCGAGCAGGAAAAGCTCGAAAAACGGGTTGCCGAGCTGGAGGCGAAGCTGTCGGCCAAGCCGTCCCGCGCGAAGTCGGCGTCGTCGAAGGCGCAACCCAAGGCCGCCGCGGCCAAGACCGCCGCGAAACCCCGGCGGCGGACGGCGGCGCCCAAGTCCTGATCGCTAGGCCTTTCCTTATCCACAAGAAACCGAAGGCATGCGCCATTCCATGCTTGCGCCGTGACTCGGCTTTTGGCAGGCTATAATTGGTATTTAAATTTTTATTCACACACAACATCTCGGAGGTTCTCCAAAATGTTGTGGTTGGTGCCGCTAAGCGCCATATATTACAAACCCCTGCCGGAACGCCTGGCCTGGCTTAAGGAGATGCGGGCATGAGGGCAACAGCTCAAATCCAGAAGATCGAGGCCGCACATCCGCTCGACGTCGTCGAGCAGGTGGTTTCCAACAACGATTGGATGTTCGACCGCCGCAGCGACCAGGAAATGGCCGTGCAGGTGCCGGGCCATTGGTGCGACTACAGCCTGTATTTCGCCTGGAACGACGATATCGGCGCCCTGCATTTCACCTGCGCCTTCGATATGCGGATTCCCGAGGAAAAACGCGTCGCGATCAACCAGCTTCTGGCGCGGGTGAACGAGCGCATCTGGATCGGCCACTTCGGCATGTGGAACGACGAGGGGCTGCCCATGTACCGGCATGCCCTGCCGCTGCGCGGAACCGGCGGGCCGACCTGCGAGCAGCTTGAGGATCTCCTCGATTCCGCGGTGTTCGAGTGCGAACGTTTCTACCCGGCCTTTCAGTTCGTGATCTGGGGCGGGAAGACGGCGGAGGAAGCCATTTCCGCCGCCATGATCGATACCGTCGGCGAGGCCTGATACTTCCGATGACATCTCTTGTTTTGGTTGGATGCGGCAAGATGGGCGGTGCCCTTCTGGCCGGTTGGCTTGACCGCGGTTTCGAGGCCGCGGATGTGACCATCGTGGAACCCAACGCCGCGGCGGTCGCCTGGGCGGCGGAAAAGGGCGTGGCGGTGGTCGCCTCGGCCGATGATATCCCCGCTTCGGCGGCGCCGGACGTGGTGGTCGTCGCGGTGAAACCGCAGATGACCGACGCGGTGGTTCCCGCCTATGCCCGGTTCGCCGGGACGTCGCTGTTCCTGTCCATCGCCGCCGGGCGGACGCTCGGCTATTTCGAGGGCCTGTTCGGCAAGGAGGCGGCCATCGTCCGGGCGATGCCGAACACCCCCGCCTCTGTCCGCCGGGGAATGACCGTGCTTTGCGCCAACGCCCCGGTGACGGCGGCGCAGCGCGAGCTGTCACAGTCTCTCCTGGAGGCCGTAAGCGAGGTTGCCTGGATCGAGGACGAGGCGCTGATGGACGCCGTCACCGCCGTTTCCGGCAGCGGGCCGGCCTATATCTTCCTGCTGGCGGAAAGTCTGGCGGCGGCCGGCGTCGAAGCGGGCCTGCCGGAAGACCTCGCCCAGCGGCTGGCGCGGGTCACCGTGGCCGGGGCCGGCGAACTTCTGCACCTCGCCGATGATACCCCCGCCGTGTTGCGCCAGAACGTCACCAGTCCCGGCGGCACGACGGCCGAGGCCTTGGCCGTCCTGATGGGCGACGAGGGCTGGCAGCCGGTGATCACCCGGGCCATCGCGGCGGCGGCTAGGCGGTCGCGCGAACTGGCGGGCTGAGCGGGCGCCTGATTTCACGGATCATTCTTCCACCGGTTCTTGGCAAGGCCTCCCAAGGGGCCTAGACTCTATGTGATCGAACCGGTTTTTCCGGCGATTTTCCAACGCCCCGATAAGGAGTGACGCGATGGCTGAAGAGTCTTCAAAAGCTGCGTCGACCGGGGAGGACGGAACGGATCAAGCCGTTCTGCGCCGCCGGATCGCGTTCGCCGCCATGGATTTGGCGGGAACCGAGGGGTGGAGCCGTCTGAGCCTTTCCCGGATCGCCGAGGCCGCCGGTGTCGGGCTTGCCGAGGTGCAGGCCGTCTTTCCGGTCAAGGCCGCCATCCTCGACGCCTTCATGGCCGAGATCGACCAACAGGTTCTGTCCGGCGGCGTTGCGGACGCCGACGATGCCGTGCGCGACCGCCTGTTCGAGGTCCTGATGCGCCGGTTCGAGGCGCTCGCGCCCTACAAGGCGGGCGTGGCCGCCGTGCTCCGCGACGTGATCGATCCCACCGTCGGCCTGATCGGCGTGCCCTGTTTCCTGCGCTCGATGGCCTGGATGCTGGAAGCCGCCGGGCTGTCCTCCGGCGGGATCATGGGGCTGGCCCGGCTCAAGGGGCTGGCGCTGATCGACGCCAATACCGCGCGGGTGTGGTTGCGCGACGATTCGCCGGACATGGCCAAGACCATGGCGGCGCTGGACCGGGGGCTGCGCCGGGCCGAATCGGTGATCGGGTTCTGTTGCAGCCGCAAGCCCGGCCCGAAGGCGGCGGAGACGGCCCTCTCCTAAAGCGGCAGGCGGATCCGGGCGCGCAGGCCGCCGCCCGGTGCGTCGTCGAGTTCGATGTCGCCGCCGTGGCCGCGGATGATGTCGCGGGTGATGGCCAGCCCGAGGCCGCTGCCGCCGGTTCCGGGGTTGCGGGATCCCTCCAGCCGGAAGAACGGCTTGAACACTTCCTCGCGCTTGTCCGCCGGGATTCCGGGGCCGTCGTCGTCTATGATGATCTCGATCGCGTCGCCGCGCCTGCCGGCGCGGACCGCGACGTGCTCGGCATAGCGCAACGCGTTCTCGATCAGGTTGACGATCGCCCGTTTCAGCGCGTTCGGCCTTAACGGCAAGGCCATTTGCCCTTCGCAATGAAGATCCACCGCACCGCCCTTGCGGCGGCTCTGCGAGGCGGCCTCGTTGAGCAACGCGGTCAGGTTGGTCGGTTTCGGCTCTTCGGTCCCCTCGCCCCGGGCGAAGGCGAGATAGCTTTCCAGCATATGCTCCATTTCGCCGACATCGGTCTTCATGTCGTCGATGCCGTCCAGGCTGCCGGCCATTTCGAGTTGCAGGCGCATGCGGGTCAGCGGGGTGCGGAGGTCGTGCGAGACCCCGGCCAGCATCTCGGTCCGCTGGTTGATCTGGCGCAGGATCCGGTCGCGCATCGCCAGGAATGCCGAGGCGGCCTGGCGGACCTCCTTGGCGCCCTCCGGCTTGAAGGCGGCGACTTCGCGGCCCTTGCCGAAGTTGTCCGCCGCGATGGCGAGCCGCCGGATCGGCTTGACCTGGTTGCGCATGAAGATCGTCGCCACCCCGAACAGGATCAGCGAGGATCCGATCATCCAAAGCACGAAGACATAGGTCGTCGAACTGAACAGCCGCTTGCGCGAGACGATCGTTTCCAGGACGCCGTCGGAAAGCTGAACGCGGATCAGCACGTAACGGTCGAGCGACACCGTGTCGATCTGGAAGGGCCTCTTGACCCGCTCCCGCAGGGCCTCGATCAGCATGGTTTCCATCAGCCCGCTGCCGCGCGGCGGTTCGTTCGGCAGGATTTCGTCGTCGAGCATTCTCGCCGACAGGGCCATGTCCTTGGCGACGACGCCGAAGATCCACTCGCGGTTCTCCGCGCCGGGGAACTGGCGCAGCAGGGTGATGGTGGCGGACACGTCGCCGGCGACGCCCTCGGCCAGCCGTTGCGTCACCTTGTCCCAGTGGCTTTCGTAGAAGATCGTGCCCGAGATGACCTGCAGCAGGACCAGCGGGGTCACGATGATCATCAGCGACCGCCCGAGCAGGCTGCGCGGCAGAATGCCTTTGATGGTGTCCTTGATGCGGCCCATGGCGGATCAGTCGGGCCGCAGCACGTAGCCCTGCCCGCGCACCGTCTGCAGGTAGCGGGGGAGCTTGGGGTCGGGCTCGATCTTGCGGCGCAGGCGGGTCACCTGGACGTCGATGGCGCGGCCGCTGGCGCCGCCGCCGGTCCGGTCGATCAGATCCTCCCGGCTGAGGATGCTGCCCGGAGTCTCGGACAGGGCGCAAAGCAGGGCGGCCTCCACCGAGGTCAGGTGGATGGGATCGCCGCCCCGGATCAGAAGCTCGCGGGCCGGGTCGAAAACGACGTCGCCCATGCGGATTTCCGCCGGCGCTTCCGCTCGTGGCGGCACGGCGCGGCGCAGGATACTGCGGATGCGCAGCAGGAGTTCGCGCGGTTCGAACGGTTTCGCCAGATAGTCGTCGGCGCCGGCTTCCAACCCGGCGATCCGGTCGTCCGACTCGCCCATGGCGGTAAGCATCAGAATGGGGACGCTGCTGCGGGTCCGCAGGTCGCCGGCGAACTCGAGGCCGCTCTCGCCGGGCATCATCAGGTCGAGGACGATCAGGTCGAAGGCGAGCACGCCCAGCTTGGTCCGCGCGTCGGCGGCGTCGGCGGCGGTCGAGACCATGAAGCCGTTGTCGCTGAGGAACTTGCGCAGCAGTTCCCGCAACCGGTCATCGTCGTCCACCACCAGGATATGCGGAAGAACCTCTTCCATCCCTCTCTCCGCCAAGACGTCCAAACGGCTCGCGGCCAGATTAGCACAGGGGAGGCGGAAAACGTCAAAGAACGAAACAACGTCATCGCGCATTGACGCTTCTCGTTTTCCGTTTGCTATGCTTGACCGGAAAAACAATGGGAGGGCGGACATGCAGTCTCACACCACCATGCGCGCCATGGTCTTCGAAGGCGCCGGTGCGCCGCTGCGGCGCCGCGACCTGATGCGGCCCGAGCCGGGGTCGGGGCAGATCCTGGTCCGCGTCCACGCCTGCGGCGTCTGCCGCACCGACCTGCATGTGGTCGACGGGGAATTGACCGATCCCAAGCTGCCGCTGGTTCCGGGGCATGAAATCATCGGTACGGTCGCCGAACTCGGCGAAGGCGTCGAGCGGTTCACCCCCGGCCAGCGGGTCGGCATTCCCTGGCTGGGCTATAGCTGCGGCGACTGCCGTTACTGCCGCGAGGGTCGGGAGAACCTGTGCCGGTCGGCCCGTTACACCGGCTATCAGCTCGACGGCGGTTATGCCGATTACGCCCTGGCCGACCAGCGCTACTGCTTCCCCATTTTCGGGAATTATTCGGACGCCGAGGCGGCGCCGCTGATGTGTGCCGGGTTGATCGGCCACCGGTCGCTGCGGATGGCCGGCGATCCCGAGCGGATCGGCCTGTACGGGTTCGGCGCGGCGGCCCATATCGTCGCCCAGGTCGCCCGCCACGAGGGGCGGAAGATCTTCGCCTTCACCCGGCCCGGCGACACCCAGGCGGAACAATTCGCCCTCGGTCTCGGCGCGGCCTGGGCCGGACCGTCCGACCGGCCGCCGCCGGAACCGCTGGACGCCGCCATCATCTTCGCGCCGGTCGGGGCGCTGGTGCCCGCCGCCCTGCGCGCGGTGCGGCCGGGCGGCCGGGTCGTCTGCGCCGGCATCTACATGACGGAAATCCCGAGCTTCCCCTACGACATCCTGTGGGAGGAGCGGGAGATCGTCTCCGTCGCCAACCTGACCCGGCGCGACGGCGAGGAGTTCCTCGCCCTGGCGCCGAAGGTGCCGGTCAAGACGACGGTCGAGCTTTACGATCTGGAGGACGCCAACCGGGCGCTGGCGAATTTGCGCGAGGGCCGCGTGCACGGCGCCGCCGTGCTGACGACGGGGGCCTGAGCGGCCGGGTTCAGACGGTATCGAGATCCTTGAACCGGATCCGGTCCTCGGGATCGATGATGCCGCGCAGGATCTTGCAGAACTCGTTCGAGTATTGGGCTCCCGCGTCCTGGTAGGCGCGGGCGATTCGCTGGCTCTGCAGCGCGGTCAGCCGCCGTTCCAGTTCGATTCCCTTGTCGGTCAGGAACAGCAGCCGCTTGCGCCGGTCGTCGCGGTCCGACCGCTGGTCGACGAAATCCTGGTGGATCAGTTGGCGCAGGACGCGCGACAGGCTCTGCTTGGTGATGCGCAGGATGTTCAGCAGCTCACTGACCGTCGACCCCGGATTCCGCCCGACGAAATAGATCACCCGGTGGTGCGCCCGGCCGAATCCGTATTGCGCCAGAATCTTGTCCGGCTCGGCGGTGAAATCCCGGTAGGCGAAGAAAAGAAGCTCGATGGCCTCGCGGACCTCGGCCTCGTTTTCGGTGATCGGGGAGGGCTGGTTGCCCATGACCGTGTGGTGCCTCAAAAATTACGTCAGTGATGTTGACGTATATCGCAAAAAATGCTACCAGACGCAACAACGTTTTTAATGATTGGCCTGTGACGAAAGATAATTCCATGACAACAGCTCCATTTGACGACCGCGATGGTTTGATCTGGTACGACGGCGAACTGGTCCCCTGGCGCGACGCCAAGGTCCATCTGCTGACCCACGCGCTGCATTACGCCTCGGCCGTATTCGAGGGCGAGCGCTGCTACGGCGGCACGATCTTCAAGCTGCGGGAGCACACCGAGCGCCTGGTAAAAGGCGCCGAGATCATGGGATTCGAGATTCCGTATTCGGTGGCCGAGATCGAGGAAGCCTGCAAGGAAACCTGCAAGGCGAACGACATCGTCGAAGGCTATGTCCGCCCGATCGCCTGGCGCGGCAGCGAGATGATGGGTGTTTCGGCGCAGAAGAACACGATCCATCTGGGCATCGCGACCTGGTCCTGGCCGTCCTACTTCTCGGCCGAACTGCGCGAGAAGGGGATCAAGCTGACCATGTCCAAGTGGAAGCGTCCGTCGCCGGAGACCATCCCGGCCTGCACCAAGGCCGCCGGGCTGTACATGATCTGCACCCTGTCGAAGCATGCGGCGGAACAGCAGGGCTTCAACGACGCGCTGATGCTGGACTACCGGGGCTACGTGGCCGAGGCGACCGGCGAGAACATCTTCCTGGTGATCGACGGCCAGCTGCATACGCCGATCCCGGACGCCATTCTCAACGGCATCACCCGCCAGACGATCATCGAACTGGCCGGCAAGCGCGGCATCGAGGTGGTCGAGCGGCGGATTCCGCCCGAGGACTTGGCCAAGGCGACCGAGGTGTTCCTCACCGGCACGGCGGCGGAAGTCACGGCGGTCGGCCAGATCGACGATCAGGCCTACACCGTCGGCGACATCACCCGCTCGATCCGCGAGGACTACGAGCGCCTGGTCGGCAAGGCGCCGGTGGAGGTCGCGGCCTGACCGCGCGGTCCAACGGGTTCAAAACGAAGCGGCCGGGGGATTCCCCCGGCCGTTTTTTTTAATGAGATTTCGGGAAGAGCTACAGTCCCCAGCCGGGCTGCTCCACCGCATGGGCCTGCAGCTGGTCGGTGATGTAGTCGAACGCCTCATCCACCGAATCCGTCTTGTAGAACAGGTTCAGGTCCTCGGCGTCGATCACCCCGTGTTTCACCAGGGCCTCGAAATTGATGATCTCGTCCCAGAATTCCTTGCCGAACAGGACGATCGGGAACTTCTTCTTCAGCTTGCCGGTCTGGCACAGGGTCAGCAGTTCGAACAGCTCGTCCATCGTGCCCATGCCGCCGGGGAAGGCGATGATCGCCTTGGCCAGATAGACGAACCAGAACTTCCGCATGAAGAAGTAGTGGAACTCGAAAGTCAGCTGGTGGGTGATGTAGGGGTTTTCGTGCTGTTCGTGCGGCAGCGAGATGTTGAGCCCCATGTTCAGCCCCTTGGCTTCCGAGGCGCCGCGGTTGGCCGCCTCCATGATGCCGGGGCCGCCACCGGTGCAAACCAGGAAGCGGCGGCTGTGGTCCTCGAGCCCCTTCGACCATTCGGTCAGCCGGAAAGCCAATTCGCGCGAGGCTTCGTAGTAGCGGGACATCGCCAGGGCATGCTCGGCCGCCGCCACGTTGCCCCCCTGGGTTTTGGCCTCGGCCAGTTTGCGCTCGGCCTCGTCGCGCGGCAGGATGCGGGCCGATCCGTAGAACACGATGGTGTCGCTGATCTCGTGTTCCTCGAAGCGGGCCTCCGGCTCCAGATACTCGGCCAGGATCCGCAGGGTTCGGGCCTTGTGGCTGTGTAGGAAGTCCTCGTTCAGATAGGCCTTGCGCAGAAGGGGCGGGGTGTCGGTCATCTTCGGTTCCATCCGTGCTAGAGCGTTTCCCGGAAGCTTGGGGAAATCCGTCAGGCGAGAGCGTCCATCGCGTCCCGGAGCCCGGTCAGGTCGGGAAGGGTCACGGTTCCCTCCGGAAAGGGGCTGGCCGCCCCGTCCGGGACGCGGCCGATGAAGCGCAGGCCGGTGACCTCGGCGGTCTCGTGGTCGAACGGCGCGTCGCCGACGAACAGGCAGCGCTCCGGCGCCAGGTTGTGCCCAGCCAGCAGTTCGCGGACGATCGGCGGCTTGTCGGGCGGCGATCCGCGCAGGGCGTCGAAATAGCGGTCCATGGCCCGGCGTTCGGCGATTCGCAGGATTTCGTCCTCCGGCGTTCCGCTGACCACGAACATCGGGCATTGGCCAAGCTGGGCATCCAGGAAGTCATGCGCCCCCGGCACCCAGGGACAGCGGGTCACGGCATCCTCGACCAGCGAGGCGTACCGGCCGACCCACTCGTCGAGTTGCGCGTCGGTGAGGTCGATGCCGAGGAACTCCTTGTGGGCGTAGCGGATCTTCTGGACCCGCGAAATCCCCTCGTTGCCTTTCATGTAGGCGTCGACCTTGGCCTGGATTTCCGGGCCGTGTTCCGCGTACAGCTTGTGGAACGCGTTGACCTTGATCGGCGTCGAATCGACGAGCACGCCGTCGAAATCGAAGAATATCGCGTCGGGGGTAATCTTTTTCACTCCTGTTCCTGGGAAGCCGCCGCATTCCATCGCGCGGCGGCCTCGTCGTCTTCGGTCCTGGCTTCGACCCAGCGGGCGCCGCCGGGCCCTTCCTCCCGCTTCCAGAACGGCGCCTTGGTCTTGAGCCAGTCGATGAGAAATTCGCAGGCCTCGAACGCGGCCCTGCGGTGCGCCGAGGCCACGGCGACCAGGACGATGTCGTCACCCGGTTCGAGCCGCCCATGGCGGTGAAGGATCAGCGTGTCCTGCAGCGGCCAGCGGTTCCGCGCCTCGGTTTCGATCCGGGCCAACTCCTTCTCCGTCATGCCGGGATAGTGCTCCAGCGTCATGGCGGAGACGGCTTGGCCGCCCGACAGGTCCCGCACCTTGCCGACGAAGGCGCAGATGCCGCCGACGGCCGGATTGCCCGCGCCGAGCCGGGCGATCTCGGCGCCGCTGTCGAAGGGTTCGCGTTGGACCCGGATCACCGCGTCAGCCCCCGGTCACCGGCGGGAAGAAGGCGACCTCGTCGTCCGGGCCGACCGGATGGTCGAGCGCCACCGTTTCCTGGTTGACGGCGACGCGCAGCTGGGACGGATCGCCCAGAGCTTTGGCATATCCGTCGCTTCGGCCGCGCAGCCAGTCGATCAAGCCCTGAACGTCCGTTACGTCGGGGGGGAGGACGATGTCCTCGCGGTCCTGGCCGGCTTTCTCGCGAAGCCAGGCGAAAAAGAGCAATCTCACAGGCACATCTCCGAAAATGGCAGGAATTCCAGCGGATCGCCTTCATTGACGGTCTCCGCCGACTCGGCGACTTCGACCAGACCCTCGGCGGCGACCATCGAGGTCAATATGCCGGAACCGTCGGCATCGAACTTCACCGCGCGAAGCCCGCCGTCAGGCAGACGCTCCAGATGGGCGCGCAACCACTCGCGGCGGCCCGGCTTCTTGCGGAAGGTGAAACCGGCCCGGACCGGGAACCGCGCGGGTTCGACCTCCGTGCGCCCCGACAGCCGCAGGATAACCGGCCGGGCGATCAGCATAAAGGTGACCATTGCAGATACCGGGTTGCCGGGCAGCCCGATGAATGTCGCATCTCCGATTCGGCCGAGGGCGATGGGGCGGCCCGGCTTGATGGCGACGCGCCAGAAATGCAGGCCGCCCAGGGCTTCGACGGCGGCCTTCACGTGGTCCTCGTCGCCGACGCTGACCCCGCCCGAGGTGGTCAGCAGATCGTGGGCCGTCGCGGCGGCGGCGAGCGCGCCGCGGATCGTATCCGGATCGTCCGGCAGGATGCCGAGGTCGGTCAGCTCGCACCCCAACCCGCGCAGCAGCGCCATGACGGTGTAACGGTTCGCATCGTAGATGCAGCCGGCGGGCGCGTTGCCGCCGGGTTCCCGGACCTCGTCGCCGGTCGAGAAGACCGCCACCTTCAGTCGTTCGCGGACCTGCAACTCGGCCCTGCCGACCGAGGCGGCGAGGCCGATCTCCTGCGCCCGAAGCCGGATGCCGGGTTTCAGAATGGCGTCGCCGCGCCGGATGTCCTCGCCGCGCCGCCGGCGGTTGGCGCCCGGCTTGACGCCGGATCCGAGGACGACCTCGTCCCCCTCGCGGCGGCAGTCCTCCTGCATGACGACGGTGTCCGGGCCTTCGGGCATCGGCGCGCCGGTCAGGATGCGCAGCGCTTCCCCCCGCCGGGCCGGGCGGCCGAGCGGATGGCCAGCGGCGATGCGGCCGGTCACCGGCAGCCGGGTTTCGGCTGCGGCGGTAAGGTCGGCGGCATGGACGGCGTAACCGTCGACGGCCGAGTTGTCGTGCGGCGGCACATCGCGCCCGGCGACAACGGTCTCGGCCAGGGTGCGGTACAGGGCCTCGGCGAGGGGAACGGTTTCGGCCCCGGTGATCGGGACGAGCCGCTCCGAGAGGATCGCCAGGGCCTCGGCCAGAGGCATCAACTCCGCGGCCGGGATGAAACGGTCGTCATCCGGTCCGGACATGGTTCCCCGCGGGTTCGAGACAGCAATGGCCGATGATGAAACCGGCGATGGCGGCGGCATCCGACAACGGCAGGACGGGCAGCCGGCAATCCGGCAAGGGCGTGTCGCTGGCGACGGCGACGACGGTCGGATCCTCGGCGGCCAGGAGGGGGTGGCCGGTGGCCGGCCGGTAGACCTCCAGCTTGGGGAAACGATGTTTCTTGAATCCCTCGACCAGGATCAGATCGACCGGCGCCATTCGCCCGACGAGGGTTTCCATGTCGGGTTCCGGTTCGTCGCGGAGTTCTTGCACCAGCGCCCAGCGAAACGGCGAGGTGACCATCACCTCGGTCGCCCCGGCTTCGCGGTGGCGGTACGAGTCCTTGCCCGGCTTGTCGATCTGGATGTCGTGGTGGGTGTGCTTGATGGTCGAAACCCGAAGGCCCCGGCCGATCAATGCGGGAAGCAGGTCGGCCATCAGCGTGGTCTTGCCACTGCCGCTCCACCCCACCAGCCCGAATACCGTTTTCGCCAACCTGTTCGCCTGCCCCAAGATGGTTTTTCCCGATGACCGTCCCCGGGGGATCCGGAAAGCCGTTTATCCCGGGTTGTCGGTCTCATTTATGTGTTTCAGTCCGGCGCGCAAATAGTCGTAGCCGGTAATCATGGTCAGGAACGCCGCGATCCAAATGCCGATGATGCCGATGTCGAGGGTGCTCAGGGGTCCGAAATCGGGGCCGGCAGGGCCGACGATCAGGAAGCCCAGCGCCAGCATCTGCAGCGTCGTCTTCCATTTCGCCAATTGGGTGACCGGAACGCCGATCTGTACTTCGGCGAGGAATTCGCGCAGGCCGGAAACCAGGATTTCCCGGCTGAGAATGACGATGGCCGGCAGCAGGGTCAGCCCGGCGACGTGATCGTTGGCCACAAGCATCAGGAGCACCGCCGAGACCAGCAGCTTGTCGGCGATCGGGTCGAGGAATTTCCCGAGGGCGGACTGCTGTTCCAACACCCGCGCCAGGTAACCGTCGAAGAAATCGGTCACGCAGGCATAGGTGTAGGCGGCCAACGCCAGCCAGCTGCCGAGCGGCGGCTCCAGCGACATCAGCCAGACGACCAGAAGCATTGCGAAGATGCGCGAGAAGGTGAGGAGATTGGGGACGTTGCTGGCCATGCTACTCGATATTCAGCGGGACGGGACCGCCTCTGGTTGGTCGGGGCGCCCCATACTAACCATGGCTGTGGAACCAGTCATAGATTTTGTTGGCGATTTCCTTGCTGATTCCGGTCACGGCCTCGAGATCGGCCCGTCCGGCGGTCGAAACCGCGGCGGCCGAGCCGAAATGGTGCAGCAGGGCCTTCTTGCGCTTGGCCCCGATTCCCGGAATGTCGTCGAGGGCCGACTTGGCGATTCCCTTCGACCGTTTGTCCCGGTGGGCGCCGATGACGAACCGGTGCGCCTCGTCGCGCAGCCGTTGCAGGAAATAGAGGACGGGGTCGCGCGGCTCCAGCGAAATGGGCACGCGGCCGGGCAGGAAGATGCGCTCGCGGCCGGCGTTGCGGTCCGGCCCCTTGGCGATGGCGGCCAGGGTCACGTCCTCGATCCCCAGCTCGGCCAGCACGTCGCGGGCGATGGTCAGCTGGCCGGCGCCGCCGTCGATCAGCACCAGGTCGGGCCACTGGCCGCGTTCGCGGTCGGGATCCTCCTTCTGGGCGCGGGCGAACCGCCGGGTCAGCACTTGCCGCATCATCGCGTAGTCGTCGCCGGGGGTGACGTATTCCGGCGCCGGGGCTTCGGAAAGGCCCGGTGTTTCGGCCTCGCTTGCGGCCTCCGGACTGTCGGAGCTCCGGATGTTGAACTTGCGGTAGGCCCCTTTCATGAAACCCTCGGGGCCGGCGACGATCATCGCGCCGACCGCCCGCGTGCCGCCGATGTGGCTGTTGTCGTAGACCTCGATGCGCTCGGGCGGGCCGTCCAGGCCGAGCTTGTCGGCCAGCCCTTCCAACAATTGGCGCTGGGTGGCGCTTTCGGCGAGGCGGCGGCTCAGCGCGTCCTTGGCGTTGGTGACGGCATGGGTGACGAGGTTCTTCTTGTCGCCGCGCTGCGGCACCACCAATTGCACCTTCCGCTCGGCCCGGACCGAGAGGGCTTCGGCGACCAGATCGGCGTTCGGCGGGCGGTGGCTGAGGAGGATGGTCGGAGGCGGCGGGTTGCCGGCGTAAAACTGGCCGAGGAAGGCCTCGAGCACCTGCGCGGCGTCCTCGTCGCGGGCATGGCTCGGGAAATAGGCCCGGTTGCCGTAATTGCGTCCGCCCCGGAAGAAGAACACCTGGATGCAGGTCTGGCCCCCGGCCTGGTGGGCGCCGATCACGTCGGCGGTGCCGAGGTCACCGGGGTTGATGTCCTGATGGGCCTGGACCCGGGTCAGGGCGCGGATGCGGTCGCGGTATTCGGCGGCCTCCTCGAAATCCAGGTCGTCGCTGGCCCGCTGCATCCGCTCGGCGAGCTGCGACTGGATCTTCCGGCTTTCGCCCGACAGGAAGGCCTGCGCCTGCTCGACCAGGGCGGCGTATGACTCTTGGTCGATCCGCCCGACGCAGGGCGCGCAGCAGCGCTTGATCTGATGCAGCAGGCAGGGCCGGGTGCGGGCGGCGAAGACGGCGTCGGTGCAGGAGCGCAGCAGGAAGGCGCGCTGTAGGACGGTCAGGGTCTCGTTGACCGCCCAGGCCGAGGCGAAGGGGCCGAAATAGTCGCCCTTGCGCTTACGCGCGCCGCGGTGCTTGACCACCTGGGGGAACTCGTGGTCGCTGGTGACCAGGATGGACGGGAAGGACTTGTCGTCGCGCAGCAGGATATTGTAGCGCGGCTTGTAGCGCTTGATCAGGTTGGCTTCCAGCAGCAGCGCCTCGGCCTCGGTATGGGTCGTGACGAACTCCATGCCGACGGTCTGCGAAACCATGCGGCGAATGCGGTTCGGTTGCCGTTGCAGTTTCGTGTAGCTGGTGACGCGGCGCTTCAGGTTCTTCGCCTTGCCGACATACAGCACGTCGCCGTCGCGGCTGATCATCCGGTAGACGCCGGGATTTTGCGGCAGGGTCCGGAGGTAGCCCTCGATCACCGCGACGCCGGCGTCGATTCGCGATTCGCTTTTCGGTGGTTGCGCCGGTTCGCCGCCGGTCTCGGCGCGGCGGGGGGTGCGGCGCCTTTCCGGACCGTTTCCGGAGCCCGAATCGGCGTCCTGCCGATTCCCGTTTGGATGTTTGGTTTCCATGTTCCGTTATTTGGCGAAAACCGGGTTTCCCGTCAACCGAACCGGGGGTTTGATGCGCTCCGGGAATGGTCCTTCCAGTAATCCACGAATCTTGTGGATAAGTCTGTTGATTCTCGCTTTGCCGGAGGCGGGGCCCCTGAGAAACCGCCGGTTTTTATAGATTGCCCAACTTTTGGGCAACAAAATAAGTTATTGATTTAATTGGATAATTTTAAAGTCAAGATTCGTTGTTACAGATATGTGATAAAGTTGAAACAGTTTTCTCAGAAAAACGCAACAAAACCCGGGCTGTGAACAACTCAGGAAGGCCTCCGCAAATCCGCGTCTTTGCAAGGACTTGGGGCGGACTTTGAAGATATCCCCTAATGGCGTACCCGCTCGATCTCGACGCCGACGCTACGGGCGTCGGTGAAGACGTCCAGTTTTTCAATCCGGACGCGGGCCGACAGGACCCGGGTGTCTTCCAGGCAGAGAGCGGCGATTTCCTCGGCCAGGGTCTCCACAAGATTAACGTGACCTCGCCCGACGATTGCACGTACCCCGTTGGCCACTTCCTCGTAGCAGACCACGTTGGCCAGGTCGTCGTTGACCGGCCGCGCGGTTTCGCGCACGGCCAGATCGAGGTTGATCCGCACCCGCTGGGTCTGGAGGTGCTCGTGCTTGTAGACGCCGATCGAGCAGGACAGGACCAAGTCGCGGATGAACACATGACGCACCGCGTTGCGGGCGTCGGCGATATGCAGGGGGTGAACGACCCGGCTGGCATCGGCTGTCATTTTTCTTGTCTCCTCGCCGGCGGCCGTCCGTGCCGGCAACCGGGTTCTCTCATTCCTCGGCGGGCGGCGGCGGGGCCCAGCCGAGATGCTGGCCGCCGTCGAGGGCGATCATTTGCCCGGTCATGGACGGCGCGTCCAGGATAAAGCGTATGGCGTCGCAGATTTCCTGCGGCTGTACCTGCCGCGCCAGGGGCACGGCCTGCCACTGGCGCTGGAACTGGTCCTCGGTCTGCCGCTGGCTCGGCAGGGTCGGGCCGGGGCCGACGGCGTTGACCCGGATCCGCGGCGCCAAGGCCAGGGCGAGGGTCCGCGTCAGCGTCCACAGCGCCGCCTTGCTGACCGTATAGGATGTGAACGATCCGGTCAGATTCCAGACCCGCTGGTCGATTATGTTGATGACGTCGCCCTTGGCGTCCTCGGGCACCTGTCCGGCGAACTTCTGAATCAACACGAAGGGCGCCCGCAGGTTGATCTGCATATGGGCGTCCCAGGACTCCTTTGTCGCGGTTTCGGGCGTGTCCTTTTCGAAGATCGACGCATTGTTGACGAGGCAGGTCAACGGGCCGACCGTCTTGGCGGCCAGGTCGACCAGACCGCCGATCTCTTCCTCCCGCGCCAGATCGGCCCGTACCGGCGCGGCGTGGCCGCCGTTGCCGACGATCTCGTCGCAGACGGCGACCGCATCGGCTTCCGACTTGTTGTAATGGACGGCGATGGCCCATCCCCGGTTCGCCAGATCGAGCGCCATCGCGCGTCCGATGCGCTTCGCGGCACCGGTGATCAGGACGGCGGGTGAGGGTGTCTTGTCTGCGGCCATGGGCGGAGCATGCGGCATGGCGCGCGGCGATGCAAGGGGCGGAGGCCTCAGGGCGCCGCCGGTACGGCCAGGGCGTTGAATTCGGCGGCAACGGCCTCGTAGACCGGCCGTTTGAACGGGACGATCAGGCCGGGCACGGTTTCGAGAGGGACCCACTTCCAGGCCCGGAATTCAGGATGCGGCGCGGCGGCGAGATCGATTTCCGATTCCGGCCCGGTGAAGCGCAGGGCGAACCATTTCTGCTTCTGGCCGCGATACCGGCCCTTCCACCGTTGCTTGCCGATCTCCTCGGGGAAATCGTAGGTCAGCCAGTCCCGTGCCTCGGCCAGCACATGGGCGCTGCGGACGCCGGTTTCCTCGGCCAGCTCGCGCAGGACGGCGATCCGGAGATCCTCGCCCTTGCCGACGCCGCCCTGCGGCAGTTGCCAGCAAGGCGTTTCCATGTCGGCCCGCTCGCCGACGAACACCGCGCCGTCCCGGTTGATCAGGACCGCGCCGACGCATTTGCGGTAGCGGACTTTTTCCTGTTTGCCGGCGGCCGGGGACACCTTAGCGGCCGTACTTCCGGCCGACGACGCCGGAGGCCGGGGCCAGGGCCATTTGTTTCTTGGCCAGCGTGCGGGACCAGGAGACGATCCGTTCGATGGTCACCGGATAGGCACGGGCGACGGCGATGGCGCCGCCGGCCTCGCGGGCCATGCGTTCGAACTCGGCCAGTTGCTTGTCGATGGCCTCCTTCGACGGGTCGGCGTCCAGTTCGATGTCGACCAGTTCGAACGGCAGGGCGTATTCGCTGGCGATCCGCGGTCCCAGCGTGTTCGACGTGGTCTGCGAATCGATATAGAGCAGGCCGCGCCGCCGGAAGGTCTCCAGCACCGGCCTCATCTGCCGTTCGTCGGTGGTGAAGCGCGATCCCATCAGTGTCATGACCCCGGTATAGCCGCTGAACCGGGTCATCAGGAACCGCAGACGCTTGAGGTTCTCCGTCGGGGCGAGCGAGGTCAGCAAGGCGAACGGGCCGGGGTCCCGGACCGGGAACTTGACCGAATCCATCGGGATGCCCAGCAGGACCTCATGTCCGATTTCCCTCGCCTCCGTCGCCCAATCGGCCAGGTTGGTGCCGTAGGGGTCCAGGCACAGGGTGACATCGGCCGGAAGATAGGTGATCGCCGCCTCGGAGGCGTCGCGGCTCAAACCGATCCCGGTAATGATGATGCCCAGGCGGGAGACATTGGGGTCGTAGAATGGGCGGGCGTAGACCTGCCAGGGCTGGCGGCCCTCGGTTCCGATCTTCGGCAGCGGTCCGATCTGGGTCTTTTCGACCAGGGTCATGTCCGGCGCCCGCAATAGCGGCTGTGATTCGATCGGCTTGAGACCGCCCAAGGTGGCCATCTGCATGGGTTTGATCACCATGCCGCCCTTTTCCTCCTGCGCCATCGCGGCAATGGCCTTGATGGTTTCGGCGGGGGTCATGGGCCCGTCGGGTTCGGCTTCGGGGTTCCCCGCCGCGCCGGCCGGCGGGCGGGGCGGAAGTTCGAAGGAGACGTGGCGGATTTCCTGCCCGCGTACCGTTTCGGCAGGTGCGTCTTTCGGGCCGACGACGGACTCATGCAGGGAATCGGTTTCGATGAGCCACCAGCCGAATCCGCCAACGACGGCCATGGCGACCACGACCGTCAGGCCGATGGCGAACGGCGACAGCCGCCGGTTCAGCACCGGCGGCTCCATCTCGAGCTGCTCGATTTCCTCGTCGTCGAACTCGGATCCCGGAACGGGTTCCTCGTCCTCCTCGTCGATCACTCGGGTCCGGGGCGCCTCGTCGAGGCCGTCGACATCCTCGTCGTCATCGTCTTCGAGGATATCGAAGGCGTCGGCCGCCGACTTTTTCGATTTCCGGCCGAAGAGCTTCGGAAACTTCACGCTTTTGCGGCCTCCTTAGCCGAACCAAGCCACGGGGACGCAGTCTAGGAGCGATCCGTTAAGGAAACTTTACCGGTTCCGCCCCGTATACAGCGCAATTCCCCGCAGCAGATCGACGGCCCGCGCGAGCTGGTAGTCCTGCCCCACCGCCTCGGCGGGAATCTCGACGCCATCGGGAGCCTCCTCCGGCACCGCCTCGTCGTCCGCGGCCGGCTCGTCGCCGTTCTCCAAGGCCCCGCGCAGGTCCGCTTCACGGCGCTGATGGGGGAGGTCGACGTTCTCGATCCGCGCGAGCTGCACCTCGATATCGGGTTCGATGCCCACCTGCTGGATGGACCGTCCCGACGGCGTGTAGTAGCGCGCCGTGGTCAGTTTCATCGCGCCCCGTCCGGCCAGCGGGATGATCGTCTGCACCGATCCCTTGCCGAAGGACTTGGTGCCGAGAAGGATGGCCCGCTGGTGGTCCTGGAGGGCGCCCGCGACGATCTCCGACGCCGACGCCGAGCCGCCGTTGATCAGTACGACCATCGGCAGGTCCTCGATCACATCGCCGGGCCGCGCATTGAACCGCTGGGTGTCTTCCGGCCGGCGCGAGCGGGTCGAAACGATCTCGCCTTGATCGAGAAACAGATCGGAGACGCCGACCGCCTGGTCCAGCAGGCCTCCGGGATTGTTCCGCAGATCGAGGACCAGGCCCTGCATGTCGTCGCCGAGTTCCTCGTGGAACTTCGCGACGGCCTTTTCGATGCCGGCGGTGGCCTGCTCGTTGAACTGGGTCACCCGCACGTAGCCGACCTTGTCCTCGAGGTGCGATCGCACGGACTGGATCTTGATCACCGCGCGGGTGATCATCACCTCGAACGGCTCGCGGCCTTCGCGCCGGATGGTCAGCTTGATGTCGGAGCCGACCTTGCCGCGCATCTTCTTGACCGCCTCGTCGAGCGTCAGGCCGGCCACCGGCTCGTCGTCCAGATGGCTGATCAGGTCTCCGGCCTCCACTCCCGCCCGCGCGGCGGGCGTTTCGTCGATCGGCGTGACGACCTTGACCAGACCGCTCGGGTCCATCGTCACCTCGATGCCGAGCCCGCCGAACTCGCCGCGCGTGTTGACCTGCATGTCGCGGAAGTTGTCCGGGCTGAGGTAGGACGAATGCGGATCGAGCGAACTGAGCATGCCGGTGATGGCCGACTCGATCAGCTTTTCGTCCGACGGTTCTTCGACATAGTCGGCGCGCACCCGCTCGAAGACGTCTCCGAACAGGTTGAGCATCTGATAGGTATCGGCGCCGCCTTCCCTTTCGGCGGCGTCCTGGGCGTAAGCAAAGGGGACAGCCAAAAAGGCCGTCACCGCGGCGATCATCAGGGGTCGAAGCTTCATCCGCTCACCTTGTCTTTCTGCGATGCCAGCCAGGGCAGGGGATTGATGGGCTGTCCGTTGCGCCGCAGTTCCACGTAAAGGACCGGGGCGTCCCGATCCGGCGATTCCATCAGGCCGACCGGCTCTCCGGCCGCCAGCCATTGACCGATTTCCGCATCGATCCGGGATAAACCCGCGAGGAGGGTATGATATCCCTCGCCGTGTTCGAGGATCAAGATTTGCCCGTATCCACGAAACTTTCCGGCGTAGACGACGAGCCCGTCATAGGGGGCGATCACCCGGGCGCCGCCGCGCGTTTCGATGAGGATTCCCTTCCGCGCCATGCCGGTTTCCGAGGTTTGGCCGTACAGACCGACGACGCGGCCCGCCGCCGGATAGGGCAGCCGTCCTCGCGCTTTTGTGATCGGCACGGCCTCGCTTCCCGATCCGATTCCGATCCCGAGCGGCGGCTCGGGCTTGGCGGGGGGCGGGGCCAGGTTGGCCATCTTGGCCTCCTCCTCCGCCTTCTTCCGCTCGGCCGCTTGCCGTTCGGCCTCTTCCCGGGCCGCCTTTTCCCGGGCCCTGCGCTGGTCTTCCAGGCGGGCCATCAGTTCGCGCAGGTCCTTGGCCTCGGTGGCCAGCTTTTCGGCCCGCTTCGCGGCGGCCTTGCTGTCCTCGTCGGCCCGGCGTTTCAGCGCGGCCTTCTTGTCGATCAGCCCATCCAGGCGGGCGCTCTCCTGCTTGAGCCCGGCCGACGCCGACGCCAGTTCCTGGCGCGTATGGTTGGCTTGGCGGCGCAGCGAGGTCAATTCGGCAAGTTCGCTGCGCAAGGCGTCGGAGCGGGCCTCGATCTCGGGCACGGCGGTGCGCAGAAGAATGGCGCTGCGCACGGTCGAAGCGGTGTCGAGCGGTTCGGCGATCAGGGCTTCCGGAGGATGGCGGGCCAAACGCTCCAGGGCCATCAGGACCGAGACGAACTGCTCGCGGCGGCCGTCCAACTCCTCGTGCTTCCTGGCCATCCGCTGGGCGAGTTCGTCCAACCGGTCCTCGATCTTCGAGACCTTGGCCTCGTGCTCCTGGGTTTTCCGGGCGGCGGAAACAAGCTGCCGGCGCAAATCCCGCAGTTCCTTGTTCAGGGTCGCGGCCTTCTGCTGGTTGGCGCGGCTCTGTTCGCGTTCCTTCTCTAGGGCGCGTTCGATTTCCTGCAGCCGGGAATCGGAACCGGCCCCCGCCGCGGAAACGGCGGGGGCCCCGATCAATGCCATAAGGAGCAGGCCGGCTCCGAGGCCGGAAAGCAGCCAGAACGGGAGAGGACGCCCCTGCACCCTATTCGGCGGCCGACTGCGCCCGCTTCTCGACGATCAGCGACGATCCGGTCATGTCGGACGGCTGAGGCAGGTCGAGCAGGCGGAGCATCGTCGGCGCGATGTCGGCCAGGCGCCCGCTGCGCAGGGATTCGGCCCAGTCGGGGCCGTTGAGCAGCAGGAGCGGCACGCGGTTCAGGGTGTGGGCGGTATGCGGCTGTCCGGTCTCCGGGTCGCGCATCATCTCGCAGTTGCCGTGATCGGCGGTGATCAGCATGGTGCCGCCGGCCTTGAGAATCGCCTTCTCGACCTGGCCGAGACTGGCGTCGACCGCTTCGGCCGCCTTGACCGCCGCCTCCAGGATGCCGGAATGGCCGACCATGTCGCCGTTGGCGAAATTGGCGATGACCATGTCGTACTTGCCGGATTCGATGGCGCCGACCAGCTTGTCGGTCACCTCGGGGGCCGACATCTCGGGCTGCAGGTCGTAGGTCGCGACCTTGGGCGACGGCACCAGGATGCGGTCCTCGTTGTCGTAGACCTGTTCGCGGCCGCCGTTGAAGAAGAACGTCACATGGGCGTACTTCTCGGTCTCGGCGATCCGCAACTGGCTCATCCCGGCCTCGGAAACCACCTGGCCGAGGATGTTGTTCAACTCCACCGAGGGGAACAACGCCGGGAAGTAGGGGGAGAGTTCGGTCGAATATTCGACCATGCCGAGCTTGCCGGCGAAATCGATCATCCGCGGCCGGGCGAACCCGTCGAAGGCGGGGTCGACGAAAGCGGTCAGGATCTGCCGCATCCGGTCGGCCCGGAAGTTGGCGGCGAGCAGGCCGTCGCCGTCCTTCATGCCGGCGTAGCCGCCGATCACCGTCGGCAGGACGAATTCGTCGGAGGTGTCCGCGTCGTAGCTCTGCTGGGCGGCGTCGGGGGCGGTCGGCGCGGTGCGCTCGCCCTTGGCCTCGACCATCGCGAGGTAGCCCTTCTCGACCCGGTCCCAGCGCTTGTCGCGGTCCATGACGTAGTAGCGGCCGCTGACCGTGCCGATGCTCATGCCGGTCACGTCGGCGGTGTCGGCGAGGAACTTCTCCAGATAGCCCTTGCCGCTGCGCGGCGGGGTGTCGCGCCCGTCGAGCAGCGCATGGACGACCACCGGCACGCCGGCGGCGGCCACGGTCCGGGCCAGGGCGGCCAGATGGTCCTGATGCGAATGCACGCCGCCGGGCGACAGCAGGCCCAGCACGTGGCAGGCCCCGCCGGATTTCTTCAGGGATCCGATGAACGCGGTCAGGGCCGGATTGGCGGCCAGCGAGCCGTCCTTCACCGCGGCGTCGATGCGCGGCAGGTCCTGCATGACGACGCGTCCGGCGCCGAGGTTCATGTGGCCGACCTCGGAGTTGCCCATCTGCCCGTCGGGCAGGCCGACCTCGCCGCCCGAGGCGTCCATCTCGGATTTCGGAAGGGTCGCGGCCAGGCGGTCCCAGTTCGGGGTGTTGGCCTGGGCGACCGCGTTGAAATCGGTTTCTGCGCGGTTTCCCCAGCCGTCGAGGATGCAGAGCACCACGGGACGCGGCCGGCCGCCGGAATTTTGTGTCGTAGTCATGGCCTGAATATAAGCCCCTTCGTTGTCTTTTCGATAGCCTAAGGCGAATTATTCCCGATGATACGGGTGGCCCGAGAGAATGGACTGGGCCCGGAAAATCTGTTCGGCGATCAGTGCGCGCACCAGCATATGCGGCCAGGTCATCGAGCCAAGGGAAATCATAAGGTCGGCGGCGTTCCGGACCGACGCATCCAGCCCGTCGGCGCCGCCGATGACGAAAGCGAGGGCCCGCCGGCCCTCGTCGCGTAGTTTTCCCAATCGCTGGGCGAAGTCAATGCTGGAAAATTGACGCCCCTTTTCGTCGAGGGCGATGACGAAGGCCCCCTCGGGGACGGCCCCGAGCAGCAAATCCGCTTCGCGGCGCATGCGGTCGGCGACGGGCAGGGGACGTTTTTCCTCGACCTCGATCAGGGCCGGTTGGGGAACGATGCGCCGGGCGAACTGCTCGTACAGCTCCTTTTCGGCGGCATGGCCACGCCCTCGGCCGTAGCGGCCGACCGCCAGGATGTGAATATGCATCGTCCCGTTAAGCCTTTCGGGCCTCTTCCGGACGCCGCCGGTCAGGCTTCGGCGCGCAACTGGGTTTCGGGGGTGTCGCCCGGTACCGGCGCCGGGGCGCCCCACATCTTTTCCAGGTTATAGAACTCGCGCACTTCCGGCCGGAACAGATGCACGATGACGTCGCCGGTGTCGATCAGCACCCAGTCGGATTGGGCTGCCCCTTCCAACGCGATGCCCTTGACGCCGGACGTCTTCAATTTGTCCCGGAGATGGTCCGCCATGGCGCCGACATGGCGCTGGGTATTGCCCGAGGCGATGACCATGAAGTCGGCGATTTCCGTTTTGCCGCTAAGATCGATGACGACGACGCCTTGCGCCTTATCGTCGTTCAACGAGTCCTGTACCACAGCGAGCACGTCTGCCGCTGCCGGCACGGTTTTGGTCGGTGATATGGTCGTTCCTTTCTAGTCGGTTACACCATGCGTCCTGCGGGCCCGGATTTGCGTCGCCGAAGCGCCGTGGAGCGGCGTCTTCAGGAAGATCCAAGCCGGCGGGGCGGCATCGGCCAAATCCGGCGCCCGGGTGGAACGTTTCCGCGCTCCCGCAAACCGCCACGCGGCTTGCCCGGACAACGCCCTTAAAGAATAAGAGGGACGGGCGAAAACCGCAATGGGAACCGCACGGAATACGGTCCTCCAGCGCTTCCATCGCGGCATTTGAACGAGAATGTCGGCCCCCATGAGCCAAACGAACTTCACGTCCGGGAACCGGTCCTTGAGCGCCGCCAGCGTATCGGCGGTGTAACGGGTGCCCAAATGCCGTTCGATGTCGGTAACCCGGATCCGCTCGTCCTTGCCGATCACGGCCTGGGCGCCGGCCAGGCGGTCGGCCAGACCGGCCATGCCGTCGGCGGACTTCAGCGGGTTCTGCGGCGACACCAGCCACCACACCTGATCGAGGTGCAGGTGGCGCAGCGCCAGCCGGCTGATATGGGCGTGCCCGTCATGGGCCGGGTTGAACGACCCGCCGAGCAGTCCGACCCTCAGCCCCTTCGGCGGGTCGGCCGGTATCCCGTTCAGGGCCGGCACTGGCCGGTCCCGCGCACCACGTATTTGAAACTGGTCAGCTGTTCGACGCCGACCGGCCCGCGCGCATGCAGCTTGCCGGTGGAAATGCCGATCTCCGCGCCCATGCCGAATTCGCCGCCGTCGGCGAACTGGGTCGACGCGTTGACCATGACGATGGCGCTGTTCACCCGGTTGAGGAACCGTTCCGCCGTCGCCGCGTCCTCGGTGATGATCGATTCGGTATGTTCCGAACTGTACTTGGCGATATGGGCGATGGCCTCGTCCACGCCGTCGACCACCTTCACCGAGATGATGGCGTCCAGGTATTCGGTGTTCCAGTCGGCTTCGTCGGCGGCCAGGATGCGGCCGTCCACGGCGCGCGCCCGGTCGTCGCCGCGCACCTCGCAGCCCGCGGCGATCAAATCGTCGACGATCGGCGGCAGGTGGCTTTGCAGGACAGCGGCGTTGACCAGCAGGGTCTCGGTCGCGCCGCAGATGCCGGTCCGCCGCATCTTGGCGTTGAGCGTCACCTTGCGGGCCATCTCAAAATCAGCCGCCGCGTCGATATAGGTGTGGCAGATGCCCTCCAGATGCTTGAACATCGGGATCTTGCTTTCCGCCGTGATCCGTTCGATCAGCGACTTCCCGCCGCGCGGCACGATGACGTCGATGGTGTCGACCATGGTCAGCATCTCGCCGACGGCGGCGCGGTCGCGGGTCGGCACGAGCTGGATGGCGCCGGCCGGCAGTCCGGCCTCGGCCAGCCCCTTGGCCAGGCAGGCCATGATGGCGGCCGAGGAATGGAAGCTCTCCGAGCCGCCGCGCAGGATCGCCGCGTTGCCCGCCTTCAGGCACAGGGCGCCGGCGTCGGCGGTCACGTTGGGCCGCGATTCGTAGATGATGCCGATGACCCCGAGCGGCACCCGGACGCGGGCGATGCGCAGCCCGTTCGGCCGGTCCCATTCGGCCATGACCTGGCCGACCGGATCGGTCAGCCCGGCGATGTCCTCGAGCCCCTTGGCCATGCCCTCGATGCGGTCCGGGGTCAGGGCCAGACGGTCGAGCAGGGCCTTGGTCAGGCCCTTCTCCTCGCCGGCGGCCATGTCCTTGGCGTTGGCCGCCAGCAGGTCGGCCTGTCCGCCGCGCAGGTATTTGGCGGCGGCCCGCAGGGCGGCGTTCTTGGCCTCGGCCGGGACCGTCGCCAGTTCCGCCGAGGCGGCCTTGGCGGCGGCGCCGATTTCCCGCATCAGGGCGGGGATGTTCTCGGTGGTGGCAACGGTCATGGCTTCCCCCTCTGCTCGAGCACCAGGTCGTCCCGGTGGATCATTTCGTCGCGGCCACGGTAGCCGAGCAACGCCTCGATTTCACGGCTTTTGTGGCCGAGAATCCGGCGCGCGTCGTCGGTCGAATAGGCGACCAGCCCGCGCGCCACCTCGCGCCCGTCGGCGGCCCGGACGATCACCGCGTCGCCGCGTTCGAAAGCGCCGGTCACGGCGGTCACCCCGGCGGGCAGGATGCTCTTGCCGGTGCGCAGCGCCTTCAGCGCGCCGTCGTCGAGGACGATCTCGCCGCGCGGCTTGAGGGTTCCGGCGATCCAGCGCTTGCGGGCGGTGCGGGCGTTGGAGCCCGGCAGGAACCAGGTGCAGCGCGCGCCGTCCTCGATGCGTTTCAGCGGATGCGGCTCCTCGCCGTCGGTCAGCACCATGCGGCAGCCGACGTTGAGGCAGATATGGGCGGCGGCGAGCTTGGTCACCATGCCGCCGACGCCGTAACCCGGCTGGGAAGCCCCGGCCATCGCCTCGACCTCCGGCGTGATCTCGCGGATTTCCGGCAGATGCCGGGCATCGGCGTGGCTGTGCGGGTCGGCGGTGTAGAGCCCGTCGATGTCGGACAGCAGGACCAGCACGTCCGAGGTGGTCATCGCGGCGACCCGCGCCGCCAGCCGGTCGTTGTCGCCGAACCGGATCTCGTCGGTGGCCACGGTGTCGTTCTCGTTGATCAGCGGCACGGCGCCGAGCTTGAGCAAGGTGTTCAGCGTGTTGCGGGCGTTGATGTAGCGCCGCCGGTCCTCGCTGTCCTGTAGGGTCAGCAGAATCTGGGCGACCGTGATGCCGTGCTTGCCGAGGCATTCCTGATAGACGCCGGCGAGGCGGATCATGCCGGTGGCGGCGGCGGCCTGTTTCTCCTCGAGTTTCAACTCGCCGTCGGCGAATCCGAGATGGCGCCGTCCGGCGGCGACCGCGCCGGAAGAGACGAGGATCACTTCCTGGCCGCGCGCCTTGCAGGCGGCGACGTCGTCGGCCAGGGCCTGCAGCCAGTCCTCGTGGATGGCGCCGGTCTCGGAATCGACCAGCAGGGCCGAGCCGATCTTGATGACGATTCGTTTCCCCGCCTTCAGGTGCCCATTCTTGTTCTGGGTCATGGGATGTACGTCCCTTCGGGCTCCTCTTCCGAGTCCCGATTCTTGCCGATGACGTCCAACAGTTTTTGCAGAACCTCTTCCACGCCGGTGCTGGCGACGCCCGAGATCGTCATCACCGGGGCGCCGGAGGCCTCGGCGAGCGCCGCCTTGCGTTCGTCGATCTCCTCGGGGGTCAGGGCATCGCACTTGTTCAGGGCAAGGATTTCCGGCTTATCGGCGAGGACGCCATCGCCGTAGGCATCCAGTTCCTCGCGAATCGACCTGTAGGCCCCGGCCACGTCTTCCTGGGTGCCGTCGACCAGGTGCAGCAGCGCGCCGCAGCGCTCGATATGGCCGAGGAACCGGTCGCCCAGACCGGCGCCTTCGTGCGCGCCTTCGATCAGGCCGGGAATATCGGCCATGACGAACTCGGTGTCCCCGACGTAGACGACGCCGAGCTGCGGGTGCAGCGTGGTGAAGGGATAGTCGGCGATCTTCGGCCGGGCCCGCGAGACAGCCGACAGGAAGGTCGACTTCCCGGCGTTGGGCAGGCCGACCAACCCGGCATCGGCGATTAACTTGAGGCGCAGCCAGACCCAGAATTCCTCGCCCGGCCAGCCGGGATCGGCACGGCGCGGCGCGCGGTTGGTCGAGGATTTGAACCGGGTGTTGCCGAATCCGCCATCTCCGCCCTTTGCCAGGACGACGCGTTGCCCCGGTTCGGTCAGGTCGAACAGGACGGTTTCCTTGTCCTCGGCCAGGATCTGGGTGCCGACCGGCACCTTCATGACGGCGTCCTGGCCGCGCGCGCCGGTGCGGTCCTTGCCCATGCCGTGGATGCCGCGTTCGGCCTTGAAATGCTGGCGGTAGCGGAAATCGATCAGGGTGTTCAGGCCTTCGGCGCATTCGACGATGACGTCACCGCCCCGTCCCCCGTCGCCGCCGTTGGGGCCGCCGAATTCGATA
>Ga0207799_100267_pt1 | contig 32450 bp, 17 predicted proteins | sample TtanPargueraPR_4_FD_187742 | JGI IMG/M metagenome (GOLD analysis project Ga0207799, IMG submission 187742) | Aerobic enrichment media microbial communities from Bioluminiscent Bay, La Parguera, Puerto Rico - Tt and M2 (SPAdes) | ecosystem: Environmental > Aquatic > Marine > Unclassified ...
GATTTGGCGAATGCGGAGACTCCGGAGGCATCCGGCCGGCGGAATTCCTCGGGCCATTCTCGCCAGAAGACGTCCTGGCCGATCTGTTCGCTCAGCGTTTCGAACGTCGCGTAGTTCAGGAGGTCCGGTCCGGTTGTTTGCTGATAGTTTCGGAAATCCAAAAGGCGTCTGTCGGCTTGTTTTTCGGGAGCGTCGAGGTAGGTTTTGCGAAAGCAGGCATAGAGATCCTCCAGGACCGACATTTTCAGTTCGGCGATTGCGGCGTAGTCGACCAGATTCTCGTCGCGAAGCCGGGTGGCGCGCGCCTGAAATTCCGGAGACTGAACGAAGGCTTGCGCGGTTGGGCAGGAGGTGAACTCAGGTACCGCTTCGACATCGAGGTAAAGGATGTTGAGAAACAGCCGGTTGGAGGGGAAGTAGGGACTATTTCCTCCCTGTCCGGAATGGAGGGCATGAAGTGGATTGGTTCCCACCATAGAGATTCCGCAGCCGGCCGCCCTTTGGGCAAATTGCACCAAATCCGAAAAGTCGCCCATCCCCCAGTTTCCGTCGGAACGCAAGGCATAGAGCTGGACCGCTATCCCCCAGAATGTCTTGGCCTGCTCCGGCAGGAAACAGCGTTCGGGAGCACAAATCACCTTTTGGGAGACTTCGCCGCCGAGGCCTAGAATTCTTAGCCGGTGATAGCCGGGCGTGAGCACGCATCCCGTATCGAGGCACCTGCGAACGTATTCTTCGCCGCGGATATGCCGTGACTCTTCCTCTGGCAGGGAAACCGGGGAAAATCCTCCCTCTTCGGCATGGCCGCCCTCATGCTCAACCCGCCATGTCAGGGCATCCGGTCCTCCTTTTCGGGGCAATACCAGCGGTACCGAAAGGGCATCCTGGGGAGGGATCGTGACGACCGGTTCGAGAACCCGGGACCAGGGTTCCAGAACCAATTCGTCCAGGCTTCTCGCTATGGCATCGTCGTCACGCGCATCGAATCCGAGCGCCTGGATCAGGGCGACGGCCGCATCGTGATCGATATGCCGTTCCTGGTGATCGGCCCCCCGATAGGAGATTTCGATACCCAGTTTCCCGGCCAAGCGCGCAAGCGGGGATCCCGTATCGACAAAGGTGCGCTCGTTCATCGCGCGGCAAAAAAATCGAAGGCCATGGGCTAGGACTCCGCTCCAATGAATTCGAACATCATGAAGGTCCGGGATGGGATGGCGGCGGTTCCTCCCGCCTCGACAAGACGATCGGACGTCACCGGATCCTTGGCGGCGGTGTCGATGACGCAAGCCCATTCTCCTCCGCCGTTCAGTGTGGGGAGAGCGAAGGACTGGTCTTCTTCACCGGCGTTCATCACCACCATGAACGAGGTATCCGGTTCCGGCTCGCCGCCGGCGGTCAGGTGGTATTCGCCGGCCTCGCCGCTGATAAGGAAGCCGACGCACTTGTTTTCGGGAGTCTGCCAGTCCTCGTCGCCGAATTCCTCGCCGTCGGGACGCAGCCAGCAGATGTCCTTCTTCTCGGTGCCGGGAATGGTCTGGCCATGGAAAAACCGGCTCCGCCGGAAAATGACATGCTCCCGGCGAAGCGTGATGACGGCGCGGACGAACTTCCGGATCAGTTCGCCGTCCTCGCCAACACCTTCCCAATCGATCCAATTGATTTCCGAATCCTGGCAGTAGGCATTGTTGTTGCCGTGCTGGGTCCGGCCGAATTCGTCGCCCGCCAGCAGCATGGGCGTACCCTGCGAAAGCAGAAGGGTCGCTAAAAAATTGCAGGTCTGACGGAGCCGGGTCTGGACGATCTGTTCGTTATGGGACGGCCCCTCTACGCCATAGTTGGCGCTGAAGTTCTCGTTGTGCCCGTCCCGGTTCTTTTCCAGATTGGCTTCGTTGTGCTTTTCGGAATAGCTGACGACGTCCCGGAGCGTGAAGCCGTCGTGCGCGGTTATGAAATTGACCGTCGCCCAAGGACGCCGGCCTTTCTTTTCGAACATATCGCTCGATCCGGTGATGCGCGTGGCCAGTTCCGGTATCTGTCCGGCATCGCCACGCCAGAAACGGCGGACCGTGTCCCGGTAGCGATCGTTCCATTCCGCCCATCCCGGAGGGAAGCCGCCCAGACGGTAGCCTCCGTTGCCCAGGTCCCAGGGCTCGGCGATCAGTTTGACGTTCGACAGGACGGGATCCTGGCGGACGGCATCGAGGAAGCCCGCATGTGTATGGAATTCCTGGTCGTGTTCCCGCGCCAATGTCGAGGCCAAATCGAACCTGAAGCCGTCGACATGCATTTCCTCGACCCAGTAGCGCAGGGAATCCATCACCAACTGCAGCACCCGGGCGTGATGCAGATTGAAACTGTTGCCGCAACCGGTGAAATCCAGGTTTTCCCTCGGGTTGGCGGGATCGAGCCGGTAGTAGGACGCGTTGTCGATTCCGCGGAAGGAGAGGGTGGGGCCCAACCTGCTCGTTTCGGCGGTGTGGTTGTAGACAACGTCGAGGATGACCTCGATGCCGGCGTCATGCAGCAGGTGGACCATCGTCTTGAATTCGCCGAGATCGCTCTCCGCCATGTAACGGGGATGCGGGGCGAAGAACCCGATCGAGTTGTATCCCCAGTAGTTCCGAAGCCGCCGCTTGATCAGCTGATGCTCGTCCACGAAGGCGTGAATGGGCAGCAGTTCCAACGCGGTAATTCCGAGATGCTGGAGATACTCGACGATTGACGAGACGGACATCCCGGCGAAAGTCCCGCGCATGTCATCGGGGATTTCGGGATGGCGCATGGTAAAGCCGCGCAGGTGCGCCTCGTAAATGATGGTCTCATCCCAAGGCGTGGCCGGAGGGGTATCCTCGCCCCAGGTGAATCCCGTGTCGACCACCCGGCACTTGTAGGTGTAGCGGGCGCTGTCCCGGTCATCGAAGGACAGATCCTCCTGCGGATCGCCGATCCGGTAGCCGAACAGGGCGTCGTTCCAGGTGATTCGTCCGGCCAGGGATTTCGCATAGGGATCGATCAACAGCTTGTTCGGATTGAACCGGTGCCCGTTTTCCGGATCGTAGGGGCCATGAACGCGATATCCGTAGAGCTGCCCCGGCCGGGCATCCGGCAGGTAGCCATGCCAGATCTCGTCCGTGTATTCGGGAAGGGCGATGCGTTGGGTTTCGGTCTTGCCCCGGTCGTCGAACAGGCAGAGCTCGACCTTCTCGGCGTTTTCCGAGAATAAGGCGAAGTTCACGCCCTTTCCGTCCCAGGTCGCGCCCAGGGGGTAAGGGCTTCCAGGCCAAACTCGCCAACGGGTTTCGGTCATTCAGGGTCTCCCGCCGCCAGGGGCGTCAGAATCAAGGTCGCCAAAGGCGGAAGCGTCAGGTTGAGGGAAAACGGTTGGCCGTGGGCCGGAATTTTCTCCGCTTGGACGCCGCCCTTGTTCCCGATGCCGCCGCCGCCGTAATCGGACGCGTCCGAATTTACCCGCTCAGCATAGAAGCCGTTGCTGGGGACGCCGATGCGGTAGCTTTCCCGGACGACGGGCGTGAAATTGGAGACGACGATGGCCACATCCTCGGGGTTGCGTGCCCGGCGGATCCAACTGATGACGCTTTGATCGGCATCCTGATTGTCGATCCAGGAGAATCCAGCCGGCTCGAAATCGACTTCGTGCAGGGCAGGGACTTCCCGATACAGCCGGTTCAGGTCGCGGATCAGTCGCCGGATACCCTCATGCATGGGGTTTTCCAGCAAGTGCCAATCGAGGCTGCGGTCATGGGACCATTCGCGTTCCTGGGCGATTTCGCTGCCCATGAAGAGCAGCTTCTTGCCGGGGTGCCCGAACATGAAGGCGAAATAGGCACGAAGATTGGCGAACCTTTGCCATTGGTCCCCCGGCATCTTCCCGATGAGCGAGCCTTTCCCGTGCACGACTTCGTCATGCGACAGGGGGAGAACGAAGTTCTCTGTGAAGGCATAAACCAGGCCGAACGACAGGTTGTTCTGATGATAACGGCGATGCACCGATTCCTTGCTCATGTAAAGCAAGGTGTCGTGCATCCAGCCCATATTCCATTTGTAGCCGAAGCCGAGTCCGCCCAGATAGGTCGGCCGCGACACCGAGGGCCATGCGGTGGATTCCTCCGCGATCGTGGTGGCGCCATTGCCTTCGCCGAACACCGCTTCGTTCATCCGGCGCAGGAAGGCCACGGCTTCCAGGTTCTCGTTGCCGCCGAACTCGTTGGGAACCCACTCTCCCGAATCCCGGCTATAGTCGAGATAGAGCATCGAGGCGACGGCATCCACGCGCAGCCCGTCGATATGATAGGTGTCAACCCAGAACAAGGCATTCGAATACAGGAAGTTCGCCACCTCCCGACGGCCGAAATTGTAGATCAGCGTACCCCAGTCCTTGTGCTGACCCTTGCGGGGATCGGCATGCTCGTACAGGTGGGTTCCGTCGAAATTCGCCAGACCATGCGGATCGTTCGGGAAATGGGCCGGCACCCAATCCAGGATGACGCCCAACCCCTCGGCGTGACAGCGGTCCACGAACGCGCGGAAATCGTCGGGCGTGCCGAAACGGCTGGTCGGGGCGAAAAGACCGACGGGCTGGTAGCCCCAGGATCCATCGAACGGATGTTCCGAAACCGGGAGCAATTCAATGTGGGTATAGCCCATGTCCTTGACGTAAGGGACGAGTTCGTCGGCCATCTCGTGGTAGGTCAGGTAACGGTAACCGTCTTCCGGCTTCCGCTTCCAGGAACCGAGATGTACCTCGTAGACCGACATCGGGGCATCCAACGCATTCGCTTCCGCCCGCTTGGCCATCCATTCGCCGTCGGACCATTCGAACTTCGAGATATCGCTGACGATGCTGGCCGTTTTCGGCGGCATTTCGGCGGCAAAGGCGTACGGATCGGCTTTCAGCGAAAGCATCCGGCCCTGAGAGTCCAGCAGCTCGTACTTGTAGACCTCTCCAACTTCCAGATTGGGAATGAAGATTTCCCAAATGCCACAGCCATGGCGCAGCCGCATGACGTGGCGGCGTCCGTCCCATCCGTTGAACCCGCCGACGACGCTGACCCGTTTGGCATTCGGCGCCCAGACGGCGAAGGCGACCCCGTCGATGCCGTCGATGGTCGTCGGGTGTGCGCCCAGCCGTTCGTAGGTCCGGGCGTGCGTTCCCTCCCCCAGTAGGTGAATATCGAAATCGCTCAGGACTGGCGGGAACCGGTAGGGGTCTTCGGCCTCCTGGACGGTATGTCCCCAGTCGATGCGCAGACGGTAGGGGAAGCGCTGTTTCCGACGCCCCAATAGGCCGCCGAAAACGCCGTCCTTATGAATCTGCGGCAATGTGGTGACGATTTTGCCGTTGGTGGTGTCGACCACATCCACCGACCGGGCGCCCGGCAGACAGGCCCGCACGAGGAGCCTCCCATCGGTCTCCTCGTGCATGCCAAGGACCGAGAACGGGTCTCCATGAGAACCGGCGGCCAAGGCATTCAGAGCGGATTTCGATAGGGAGGCTGACATTAAGCGGTCTCCTCTTCTGCCAATAGTCGAGTTAGACCGGCCAGCGGAATTCTCAACCAGTCAGGTCTGTTCGCGGCTTCGTAACAGATCTCGTAGAAGATCTTCTCGAACAGGAACAGACGCAGAGTCCGGTCGCGCTGGTCCGGATCGGCCGGGATGGCGGCGCAGTCGCCGACGACGTCGGCGTAGACGCCAAGGAACGTCTCGACGGTTCGGCGTTCCCATTCCGCGGCCAGGGGTTCCAGTTTTTCCAGCATGTCCGCCTGTCCGGCGGAATGCTCGAACAGGGCGGCCCAAGCGGCGTAGTTGAACGACCGCAACATGCCGGCCACATCCTTCAGCGGAGAGCCCTTGGCTCGTCTTTCGCCCAGCGGCCGGGCGGGCTCGCCCTCGAAATCCAAGAGCAGCACATCGTCATGCACGATGACCACCTGCCCGAGGTGGAAATCTCCGTGCACACGGGTTCGCATCGCGTCCAGATCATCCGGGACAAGGGCTTTCAACGTCCCAAGGATTTCGGTTCGCCGGCCGAGGATGTCGTCGATGTCCTTCCGGACATCGACGGATACCTGTTTCCGGGCCTTGCGAAGCAGGGTGAATGCTTTCTTGGCCTGCGCTTCCGCCGAGCGGGTCCAGGATTTGAGGTCGGCCTTGCGGGTCGGTTCCGGGGCAAAGGCCGGATCATCGACATCAAGCGCGAAGGCCCGGTGCAGTTCGGCCGTGCGTTCCCCGAGACGGGCGATCAGCGGCAGGAAGATGCCGTGGGGATCATGCTCGGTCTCATCGATCACTTCCGGCTCGATGATCTTGTTGTCCTCGAGATGCCGTCCGATATGGTCCAGCGTGAACGACCAGCCATCGCCCAGATTCCGCACGAAGTTCTGCAGCACGGCCAAGGCGGTCTTTCCGCCGTCCCCGGTCGCGTACTCGATCGTGCCGAACAGCTGCGGCGAGTTGCCGTAACCCGCAACCTCGGTAAGGAAACGGCCGATTTCGAGTTCCGGGTGCAGGCCGGTCTGAAGCTGCCGGAAAATCTTGACGATCATGTCCTCGCCCAGAACCACGGACGTATTGCTCTGCTCGCGCCCGAGGCGGTGGACCTCCAGGGCGTCGATGTCCGTCTCCGCCGGATAGGCACTGGTGGCCGAGAACTCGAAACTGCCCTCGCCATCGGCGGCGATCGACCGGTTCTTCGCGATGTACCGCACGATCTTGCGGACCATGTTGCTGTCGGCCATGGCGTCGTAGAGAACGCCGACGCGGGAATTCTTCCGGACCCGGCACAGGGTGGACGGCAGCAAGTGGGTCAGCGGGTCGTCGGACAGGCTTTCCCAGGCGATGGCCAAGGGTAGGAAGTAATGCTGCACGATGCCGCTTTCGAGCGTGACCTCGAGGATGCAGAGCATCCATCCGTCCGTTCCGTCCGGCAGCGTCCCGTGGACGGTCATGTCCACCTTGGAGATCGCATTTCCTTTACCGGCGAACCAGCGCTGATGCTGCAGATACTCCGGCAGGATGCGGTTCAGAAGCGTGGACCGCGGCGAACCGGAGGCCAGGCTCGACCAGCCTCTCGGCAGCACCAAGGTCACCAGTTCGGGCAGAGGCATTTGCCATTCGTTGTGCCAGGCCGGGGCTTCGGCCTCCTCGGCGAGGCGGAACCAGTAGAACTTGTGCCCCGGCAGGGTGATGAAGTAGGGCAGTTCTCCGATCGGCGGGAACGCGCTGTTGCCGAGCAGTTCGATCGGTACGCGGCCACTGAAGGCCGACAGGTCGAGTTCCACGGGCTGTGCCGAGCGCGAGAGATTGGCCACACACAGCAGGGTCTCGTCCTCGTATTCCCGAAGATAGGCGAAAACCTTCCGGTTGCCCGGATAGAGAAGGGTCAGCGTCCCCCTGCCGAATGCCTTATGGGCCTTGCGGACGGAAATCAGATGGCGCACCCAGTTGAGAAGCGAGGCCGGGTTCCGCGCCTGTGCTTCCACGTTGACCGCCTGGAATCCGTAGACGGAGTCCATGACCGCCGGGAGGAACAGATGTTGCGGGTCGGCTTTGGAAAAACCGCCGTTGCGGTCCGGCGACCATTGCATGGGGGTGCGCACGCCGTCCCGGTCGCCCAGGAAGATGTTGTCGCCCATGCCGAGTTCGTCGCCGTAATAGAGGACCGGCGTGCCCGGCATGGAGAGCAGCAGGCTGTTCAGCAGTTCGATCTTGTCTCGGTCGTTGTCCAGCAAGGGGGCGAGGCGGCGCCGGATACCGACGTTGATCCGGGCGCGCGGGTCCGCCGCATAATACTGCCACAGATAATCCCGCTCCCGGTCCGAGACCATTTCCAGCGTCAACTCGTCATGGTTCCGCAGGAAAATCGCCCATTGGCAATTTTCCGGAATATCCGGTGTTTGCCGCAGGATGTCGGTGATCGGGTGCCGGTCTTCCTGGGCCAGCGCCATGTAGATGCGCGGCATCAGCGGGAAGTGGAACGACATGTGGCATTCGTCGCCCTCACCGAAATAGGGGCGCACGTCTTCGGGCCATTGGTTGGCCTCGGCCAGGAACATTTTGTCCGGGAAGTGGTCGTCGAGCCAGCCGCGCAGTTCCTTGATGACCCCGTGGGTTTCCGGGAGGTTCTCGTTGTTGGTGCCCTCCCGTTCCACCAGATAGGGGATTGCGTCCAGGCGCAGCCCGTCGACACCGGTGTCGAGCCAGAACTTCATGGCGCTGACGACCGCCTTCATGACCCGTGGATTATCGAAGTTCAGGTCCGGCTGATGGGAGAAGAACCGGTGCCAGTAATAGGCTTGGGCTTCCGGATCCCAGGCCCAGTTCGATGTCTCCGTATCGGTGAAGATGATCCGCGTTTCCTGGTACTTCTGGTCGGTATCGCTCCACACATAGAAGTCGCGGGTGGACGAATTCGGTTTGGCTCTCCGCGCCTTTTGGAACCAGGGATGCTGGTCCGAGGTGTGGTTTATGACCAACTCGGTGATCACCCGGAGGTTCCGCTTGTGGGCCTCCCGCACGAAATCGCGGAAGTCCCGGAAACTCCCGTAGGCCGGATTGACGTTGTTGTAGTCCGCGATGTCGTACCCGTCGTCGCGCAGCGGAGACGGATAGAACGGCAACAGCCACAGGGCGGTAACGCCCAGCGATTCCAGGTAATCCAGCTTCCGCGTCAGCCCTTTGAAATCGCCGATTCCATCATCGTTGTGATCGAAAAAGGCTTTGACGTGAAGCTCGTAGATAATGGCGTCTTTGTACCAAAGCGGATCGTCTGAAAGCATCGCGACTCCCTCGGTTGGGATGTTCTGCGTTAAAGGCAAGGCGCGCGGTAATCGACGTGTCGATATGGATTGATCCGGAAAATGGCCGCCGGGTTGTAGTGCGGATCGAGCCGGATGTGTTGCCAGCCTCCTCGCCAAAGATGGCGTTCCCCAGTCAGCAGATCCTCCACCTCGTAAGAATCATCCGGCCCCATTCCCATATCGTGCATCGGGAACTCGACATCGGCCTCGTGGACATCGAAGGGGCTGAGGTTGACGGCGATGAAGACCATGTTGTCCCTGTCCGGGGTCATCTTGCCGTAGAACAGCACATTGTCGTTGTGGGCCGTATAAAAGCGCAGGTTCTCCAACTCGTGGAGCGCCGGGTTTTCGCGCCGGATCCAGTTGATGCGGGCGATATAGTCCTTGATGTTTCCCGGCCGGTCCCAATCCCAGACCTTGTAGTCGTACTTCTCCGAGTTGTTGTATTCCTCGCGCCCCGGAATCGGGTCGTTTTCGCAAAGCTCGAAACCGTTGTAGATGCCGTAGACGCTGGACAGGGTCGAGGCCAGCACGAACCGGATCATGAACGCCGGGCGGCCGCCGGTCTGCAGGAAGGGCGGCAGGATGTCCGGCGTGTTCGGGAAGAAGTTCGGGCGCAGGTATTCGGCGTCGTCCGTCTGGGTCAATTCGGTCAGGTATTCGGTCAACTCGTATTTCGTGTTGCGCCAGGTGAAGTAGGTGTAGGACTGCGAGAACCCTGCCTTGGCCAGCATCTTGAGCATTGGCGGCCGGGTGAACGCCTCGGCCAGGAAAATGACGTCGGGATGCTTCGCCTGGATGTCGCGGATCATCCATTCCCAGAAGGGCACCGGCTTGGTATGCGGGTTGTCGACGCGAAAGATCCGCACCCCCCGGTCGGCCCAGAAGGCGACGGAATCCCGGAGCGCCGTCCACAGGGTTTCGCGTGCTTCGCAGTGGAAGTCGACGTTGACGATGTCCTGGTATTTCTTCGGCGGATTTTCCGCGTACTTGATGGTGCCGTCGGGGCGGAAAATGAACCATTCCGGATGTTCCTCGATCCACGGGTGGTCCGGTGCACATTGGATGGCGAAGTCGAGAGCCACCTCCATGCCCATTTCCCGAGCCCGTTTGACGAAATGATCGAAGTCCTCCAGCGTTCCGAGATCCGGATGGACCGCGCAGTGTCCGCCTTCGTCGCTGCCGATGGCGTAGGGGCTACCAGGATCGTCGGGGCCGGCGTTTAACGTATTGTTCGGCCCTTTCCGGTGTTTCCGGCCAATCGGATGGATCGGGACGAAATAGATGACGTCGAATCCCATGTCCCGGATTTCGGGCAGGCGCTGCTCGCAATCGGCGAAGGTGGCGCTCTTTCCCGGTTCGGTGCCCTGAGAGCGGTGGAACATTTCGTACCAGGCGGCGAAACGGGCCTGGACGCGATCCACGACGATCTCCAGCGGGGGATACTCGATGGACCGGCTGCGGTCGGGCCAGCGGGCCATCAACTCGCGGAGATCCCAATCCAGCAGAAGGTCCGTCCGCCTTTTGGTGTCCTCGTCCGCGTCGAAGGCCTTCAGCACGGCTTCCAGGTTTTTCTTGTCGGCCCCTTTCGCGCGCTCATGAGCCCCTTGGACGACGGTCCGGCCCTCGATCACCTCGAGACTCACATCCAGCCCGGCGTCGGTCTTTTTGATCATCTCGTCGCGCCAGGTCTCGAAAGGATCGACCCAGGCTTCGATCGTATAGCTGGCACGTCCGTTTTGCAGGAGGCGTGTCTGGCCGACCCAATGGTCCAGTCCTGGATTCTCGAGGGTCATCGGTGTTTCCGACCAATCCTTGGCACCGGCCTCGCGAACCTTGAGGATGGCCATCATCTTCACATGGCCATCCGTGAAGACGGTCGCTTGAACCTCCAAGGTGTCCCCGACCTCGCGTTTGATCGGAAACTTGCCGCCGTCCAGCTCCGGCTTTATGTCCTGAATGGTGATCGGTTTGGCCGACAGGGCGCTGTAATCGATCTTTTCCTTCGCCTTCCCTTTTTTTGCCTTCCGAGCTTCGGCCGCGGGGATGGAGAACAGACGCAGAGAGAGGGGGGGGACCTTGACGATGCCGCTCACCGTCTCCTTCTCCGCCCCAGGGGTGATCTCGCGGATCGGGGCGTCGGCCATCGCGACGCCATGGACGGCGCTCAAGTCGATCGCCGCGGGCCGGTCGGCGCGTGGGTTGATGCCGGTCAAAATACGTTGTCCCGTCTCGATCCCGTTCCGGACCAGAGCCGTCGCATTGTACGGTCCCGCGTAAAGCCGATATTGCGCCCCTTCCTCGTTGAGGACGGGTTCGGCGGCCTTCATCGCGTTCACCTCCGCGATGAAACCGGAAATATCGAACAACGGTTCCTCCCAGTCGGAGGGGCGGGTCTTCACCACGTCCAGGCGACGGGTGAAGCCGAATTCGAAGCCGATGGGAATCATCACGCCGGTCGAGAACGCGGCTGCGAAAAGGTATCGCTGACGGCAACATTCCTCGATGGTGTCCGCCCCGGTGACGCCGCGGGCCTGGAAGTCGGCGGCCAAACGCTCGGTGTCGTGGCTTTCCGGAAAAGCGATGGACGGCGCGACATGGCGATAGCGTTCGTATTGCTCCAGCAGCCAGTGGGCCTTGAAATCCCACCAGCGTGAGCTGTTGAACAGGCAATCGAACCCGGCTCCGCTCAACCCTTCGACGGTCTCCGGACCGCATCCCAGGGTTTCGGCGGCGAAGACCGAGTCCGGCCGGACCTCGCGGGCCGCGTCGATCAGCGGTTTCCAGACATCGGCGGGAACCTTATAGGCGGCGTCGCAGCGGAACCCCTGGAAACCGAGATTGGCGTAGTGCCGCACCAGGTCGGCCCAATAGCCGATGATCTGGTCCCGTTCCGGACGGGGGGAATAATCGATTTCCGCCAAATCCCGCCAGACCGTGACCTTGTTCGGGTCGTTCGGATCGACGACGAACGGCTGGAAGATCGAACCGTCATCGTTCCGCCGGTGCCAAGCCGGGTATTGCCCGATGAGCGGTGAATCGATGGCGGTGTGGTTGATGACGAGATCCATCATCACCGAGAGGCCGTGCTTTCGGGCCTCTTCCACGAACCCGGACAGGAGAGCGTCCGGCGCCTTGTCGGTTCCCTTCGTAAAAAGCGGATTGATCTCGTAGTAATCGGCGATGGAATAGAGGCTTCCGGAAGCGCCGGGGCGGTGGAACGGATTTACGAAGACCCAGTCGAAACCCATTTCCGCGATTCGGGGAAGATGCTCGGCCCATTTGTCGACCGGGCCGACCAGTAGCGGAAACAGGTTGTATATACGTGGACCTAAAGCCATTCCTCCTCCTTTGCCTATAGGGTTCCAATATAGGATATCTTTACGAGAAAATCAGAGGGGGTGGCGAAACAACGTGTGTCCGCTGCTGCGTCGCAACGTATACTTCCCCTCCGATCTTTTGTCGCCTTTGATCCGAAGGCAGCCCGGATAGCCTAAGCTTTTACAACCTTTTTTTCGACCTCTCCCGTTTCCGGCGTGGTCTCGACCTCCCAGATGTCGTGGGCATAGGTGTGGATCGACCGGTCGCTGGAGAACTTCCCCATGTTGGCGACGTTCAGAATGGCCCGCCGGGTCCAACTTTCCGTTTTCCGGTAAGCGGAATCGACTTCGTTCTGGCAAGCGATGTACGCGTCGAAATCGGCCAGAAGCATGAATTTGTCGCCGTCCTTCAACAGGCTATCGAAAATCGCCTGGTAGCGCTGCGGTTCTTCCGGCGAGAAGAAGCCCTGGACGATCATGTCGAGAATCCGCTTCAAAGCCTCGTTCTCGTTGTACAGGCGCCAGGGGTCGTAGCCGCGCAGGCGCTGATCCTCGACCTCCTCGGCGGTCAGGCCGAAGATGAAGATGTTGTCGTCGCCGACCTCTTCCTTGATCTCGATATTCGCGCCGTCGAGCGTCCCGATGGTCAGCGCCCCGTTCAACGCGAACTTCATGTTGCTGGTCCCGGAGGCTTCCGTTCCCGCGGTCGAAATCTGTTCCGACAGGTTGCTGCCCGGGATCATGATTTCGGCCGCCGTTACGTTGTAGTTCGGCACGAACACGACCTTAAGCAGCCCCTTGACCGCCGGATCGTTGTTGATAACCGTCGCGGCGTCGTTGATCAGCCGAATGATCTGCTTGGCCATCCAGTAGGACGGCGCCGCCTTGCCGGCGAAAATTACCGTGCGCGGAACCATTCCTTCCGTCTGTCCGTCGCGGATGCGGTTGTAGCGATGGATCACATGCATGAGGTTGAGCAGTTGGCGCTTGTACTCATGCAGCCGTTTGATCTGCGTGTCGAATAGGCTTTCGGGATCGACCTCCACACCGGCCGTCTTCTTGATGAAGGCCGCCAACCGCGCCTTGTTCTCCTGTTTGATCCGGACGAACGCCTCGCTGAAGGTCTTGTCCTCGGCGGCGGGCTTCAGTTTCTGGAGCGCCGAGAGATCCTTCAGCCAGTCGTCGCCGATCCGGTCCTTGATCAGTTGTGCCAGGCCCGGGTTGGATTGCAGAAGCCATCGGCGCTGGGTGATCCCGTTGGTGACATTGACGAACTTGCTGGGGAATATCCGGTCGAACTCCGGGAATGTTCGCGTTCTCAGGAAATGGGTATGGAGTTCGGCGACGCCGTTGACCTTCCGGCTGCCGACGATAGCCATATTGGCCATACGGACCCGGTGACGTTCGTCGTCGATCAGCGAGGTTCGATGCGGAATACCGAAGTCGCCGGGGAAGGCGAAACGGACCTGTTTCAGGAATTCCTCGTTGATCCGGCAGATGATCTCGAAATGCCGCGGCAGAATTCGCTCAAGCTGATGGATCGGCCAGGTTTCCATGGCCTCGGGCAGCAGCGTGTGGTTGGTGTACCCGAAAACGTTGCTGGTGATCTCCCAAGCACGATCCCATTCGAACGCGCGCTCGTCGATCAGGATCCGCATCAGTTCGGGAATCCCCAGAGCCGGGTGGGTGTCGTTCAACTGAATGGTCAGCATCTTCGGCAGCTGGGTCAGATCGCCGTGTTGCTTCATGAAGCGCGACAGGATGTCCTGGATCGACGCGCTGACGAAAAAGTATTCCTGTTTGAGCCGCAACTCCTGCCCCTGTTCCGTGGCGTCGTTGGGGTACAGGACTTTTGAGAGGTTTTCCGATAGGGTCTTCTCGCGGACGGCTTCGATGTAGTTGCCCTCGTTGAAGTCGCGTAGGTCGAATTCGCGTGTCGACCGGGCCGACCAGAGGCGGAGGTTGGTCACCGTGTTCGAGTTGAATCCGGAGATGGGGACATCGTACGCCATGGCGATGACGTCGTCCGTATCGACCCATTGGCACTGCTCGGTGCCGTCGGCAGCCTTGAAACAGACGATTTTGCCGTTGAAGCGGACCGGATAGATGACGTTGGGGCGCTCGAACTCCCAAGGGTTGCCGTAGCGCAGCCAATTTTCCGGCTGTTCGATCTGCTGGCCGTTTTCGATGCGCTGGTTGAACAAGCCGAATTCGTAGCGGATGCCATAGCCGTATCCCGGATAATCGTGGGTCGCCAGGGAGTCCAGGAAGCAGGCCGCTAGCCGGCCCAGTCCGCCGTTGCCCAAGGCGGCATCGCTCTCGCAATCGATGACCTTGTCGAGATCGACCCCCAGCCCTTTCAAGGCCGTGCGGGCGACGTCCTCGATCTGTAGGTCCAGCAGGCTCTTCAACAGCCGCCGCCCGACGAGATATTCCATCGACAGATAGTAGACGCGTTTTTTATCCGCCTGGTGCTGACGATGGGAGGTCGCCATCAGGCGTTCTCCCATGATGCCTCTGATCAAAAAGGACAGGGCGTAGTACCAGTCGCGTTCGGTGGCGTAGCTCGGATCACGGCCGACGATGTGGACGAGATAGTCGAGAAGCCGGCGTTCCATGGCCTGAGGATCGGCCAGAACGCCGGAAACAGGATTTTCGTTGGGCATAGTAGTCACGGACGAATCACTCACCTTGAAAGGTTTCGGGGTCGGGAAACATTTTTCCGGTTCGTTTCACTCAGTCTTACATAGGAACTGGCACAAGACCAAATCTAGTCCCCCGGTTAGCGAGTTCGAGTGGGAAGAGACTTTTTGTGGGCGGAGGTTAAACTTATGAGTATTTACCAGATATTTCGTTCGCCCAAAAGATGTGTTGCGACGAATTATCCCTCTATACTTATGCTGATCGGGAACTCGGCGAACAAATCGGCCGCCTTTAGGCAGGGCCGATAGGTCATCCCACCCGCATCAATTCCGGCGAACAAAGGAACCCATCGGTGGGGTTCGTCGGACGGAAGCATGATATGGGTATCGTCCCAGGCGTTTACACCTAGCGGGAACGGATGATTCGCATCGGTCAAGCGGCCGCAAAGACGTGGAACAGCCACCAGCAAGGCTGAGCCTCCTCGACGGCGGGTGAAGGCGATAAGGTTTTCGGCATATTGGCCGCCGGTTTCCAGCGGCTCGTAAGTCCCTTCGTCGAAAACGGCAGGATGTTTTCGACGAAGGGACAGAATTTTCCATATGGTATAGAGCTTGATCCGGCCATCGGGCCAGGTTTCCAGAAGGGGGGCGAGGGACGTCGGCAAATCGTTCCCGAAATCTCGGGTGAGAGCATCCAGAATCTGACGGCGTTTACCGAAATCCACCGGCCGCCGGTTGTCCGGATCGACTAGGCTCAAATCCCAAAGATCGGCGCCCTGATAGATGTCCGGTACGCCGGGGGCTGTCAGCTTGAGGGCCGTCTGCGCCAGGGAATTGACGGCGCCGATTTCGGCGATCCGGCAGTGGAAGGCACGGAAATCCTCCAGGAACGGGTTCGGGCGCTGACCGTCCAGAAGGCGGGTGGCAAATTGGGTCAGCGCGTCCTCGTATTCGGCGTTCGGGTTGATCCAGCTGGAATGAACCTTGGCTTCGCGCACGGCCTTGAGCATGTAGTTCGTGATCCGCTCCCGGAAATCCACCAACAGACCGGAGTCCAGGGGGGCTTGGCCGTGAAACTCGATTGGCCAGGCGCCGATCAGCGTCTGATAAAGGAGATACTCGTCGTTGGCCGACGGGGCAGGGGCACCGTCGACGTCGGTTTTCCGGCGGCGATTCAGCGTTTTCCAGCGTCTGGCTCGGCGAGCCCACTCATCGGGCATCTCGGATAGGGCATTGATTCGGGCGCGGGCGTCCTCGCCGCGCTTGGTGTCGTGTGTAGCGGTCGACAACATGGCATGCGGCCAACGCCGGATCCGTTCCTGCATGTCGTGGTGGAACGCAGCGGACGTGGCGCCAAATCTAGCCGGTTCTCCGCCGACTTCGTTGAGGGAAATCAGCCGGTTGAACCGGTAGAAGGTGGTGTCTTCCACTCCCTTGGCCATAACCGGCCCTGTGTATTGCTGGAATTTCATCGCAAGACGCTGGACTTCGCCCCGCTTGTAAGGGGCTTGCCGGGTCGGGGCGATATCCGTGGTCAACAGGCCCTGGAGAAAATCGAAAACGGTTTTGTCGACCCGGCGGCTCCACTTGCGCGCCTGTCCGATCGCCCAGTCGATATCGCGGCGGTCCTCCGGGGCTGCGCCGTGCCGGTCCACGTAGGTCCGGTAGACCGGGAAGCGGGCCACCACATCACGCAAGGCCTGCCTTAGGCCAATGAGCGTATGGTCCCTTGTCGACCAGTTTTCTTCCGCCAGACGGTCGAACTCGTTGGCGAGGACGTGAAGTTCGCTGGCGAGCTCGCGGTCCATGACCTGATGCTTGGTCTCTTGGACCATCGTTTCGAAGGCGAGCTGCCAGCCGCCGAGCCGGAGATAGGTTCGCGACAAACTCTTTTCAGCTTCGGGGTCGACGAATAGCCCGTTGACGCGATTCAGGAACTCATAGCCGGTCGTTCCCGCGATCGGCCAGTTTTCACGCAGGTGTTCGTGGGCGGCGAGAATCTTCTCGACGACAACGTAGAACCGATCGCCTTCGGCCGATCCTTTCGCTCCTCGGATTTGCGCCTGCAGACGTGTCAGATAATGAAGAGGGTCAAAAAGCCCATCGATATGATCGATGCGAAGCCCTTGAATCCGGTCTTCGGCGATTAACTGCAAAATGAAACGGTGAACGGCGTCGAAAACAGCGGGCACTTCCACGCGGACCCCGGCCAGTTCGTTGATCTGGAAAAACCGCCGGTAGTTGATTTCTTCCGCGGCAACCCGCCAGAACGCGAGCCGGTAGGCCTGCGCCTCGAGAAGCCGATGCAGGCGATGGAAGCTTTTCGGTTGTCCGGGCGTACCGTTGATATGCTCCAAGGTCTCGGAAATGCGGCGGCCGATGGCTGGTTGGCCTGCCATGGCCGCGGCGAGTTGGGCTTTGAGCCGCTCGGCCATATGGCGTCTCGCGGTTCTGTGCCTTGCCGAACGGGCGCGATGCCGAAGCTCGCGGAAACCGGCGGCGATGATTTCCAACTCGGCGAAGGCTTCCGGCGGACACAGATCGTCCGCCGCCAGTTTTGCCAGGGCCGCGTCGAGGATTCCGGCATATTGTCCAGGGGCGACCGGGAAGCGATGCTCGAAATACCAGACGGAGAAAGTCCCCGTCTCGGGTTCGTGACCCAGCCGGAGGTTTCCGGCCTTCAACACCGCGCCATAATGATCGCCCAGGAACGGCAAGAGGACCTTGCCGCGCAATTCGGCTTTCGCCGGGCGCCAATCGATATCGAAGTATTCGGCGAAAGGGGATTCCATCCCCCATTCCAGCACGTCGAGCCACCAGGCGTTGTCGGCCTGCCCGACCCCCATGTGGTTGGGGACGAAGTCGAGGATCTGGCCCATTCCATGAGCTTGCAGAGAGTCGCAGAAAGCAGAGTAGGTCCCTTCGTCACCAACCTCGGGGTTCAATGTATTGTGATCGATGATGTCATAGCCATGGGTGCTGCCGGCTCGGGCTTTCAGATAGGGCGAGGCATAGACATGGCTGATCCCCAGGGCATCCAGATAGTCGACGATTTCCTGCGCCTGGATGAAACCAAATTCCCCGCGAAACTGCAGGCGATAGGTCGCGCGTGGAATGCTGGGGGCTGCCACCGACTTATTCTCCCATCGCATCTTCGAGAAAAACCCCAACCGACCAGGGGGGAATTGTACGATCTGCATCCTCGGGGTTGAACCCGCCGGTCGTGAAGAGGGGCCGCCCGGTTGACGCGGGGACTCCGTCGGCGGATCGATCGCTTAGGTTGGCGATCAAGGTGAGGAGGGATCCGTCTCCCAGCCGCCAAGCGATTGCCATTGCACCACCATCCCGCCAAGTAAGCTGTCCGGCCTGTGTCCCGGAGAGGCGAGGGGTGAGTTCCCGGCTGCGGATATCCAAAAGCGTACGATGCAGGGAAAGCCATTCCTCGGCCTTCCGGTCGCCTGGACCCGGCCAATCCAGGATGCAGCTGGTGAAGGTAAGGCCCGCCGTCGGGTCCGGGATACGTTTCCGGGCCTCTTCGTTGCGGAACTCAGGGAACCCGGAGAACTCCTTGCGGCGGCCCTCTCGGACGGCATCCTTCAGTTCGTCGCCGAGATCGCAGAAGAACAGGAACGGTTGGGCGGCGCCCCATTCCTGTCCCATGAACAGGAGGGGCGGGAAGGGGGCCAAAAGCAGAATGGCGGTCGCCGCCTGCAACGCCTCGGGAGACGTCAACGCGGCGAGCCTGTCCCCGAACGCCCGGTTGCCCACCTGGTCATGGTTTTGCAGGAAGTTGACGAACGCATCCGTCGGCAGGTGTCCGCTGGGTTCGCCCCGTGTTTCTCCTCCGCGAAATGCCGAGGCTTCGCCTTGGTAGGCGAAGCCTGTCGTCAGACATCGTGCCAGCCTTCCGGGCGTATCTTCCGCGTAGTCGGCATAATATCCTCGTGTCTCTCCGGTCAGCAGGCTGTGGAAGACGTGATGAATGTCGTCGTTCCACTGGGCGGTGTAATGGCGCGGAAGGCCACTCTCCTGGCGTTCGAGATAGCGGGCCTGATTGCTGTCGTTCTCCAGGACAAGATGGACATGCCGGTTCCGGCCGAACCGGTCGTGAACGGTTTCGGCCAGCTCTTCCAGGATGTCGGGCTCGGAACGGTCGTCGATGGCATGGACGGCATCCAGCCGCAGCCCGTCGAACCGGTACTCCTCCAGCCAATAGAGCGCGTTATGGATGAAATAGTCGCGGACCGTCCGGCTGTCGGGGCGGTCGAAGGAGATGGCAGCACCCCAGGGCGTTTGACGCTCCCGGTCGAAGAAACGCTCGGCGTAGACGTGGAGGTAGTTCCCCTCCGGTCCGAAGTGATTGTAGACGACGTCCAGGAAAACCATCAGATTCCGCCCATGCGCGGCATCTATGAAGGCCTTGAGGTCCTCCGGCCGGCCGTAAGCCGAATCGGGAGCATAGGGGGCGACACCGTCATATCCCCAATTGTGGTGGCCGGGAAAATCGGACACCGGCATCAGTTCGACGGCGGTCACACCGAGGTCGGCCAGATAGTCCAGCTTATCGGCCGCGCCGGCATAGGTGCCCTGCCGGGAGAAGGTGCCGGGATGGAGTTCGTAGAAGACGGCGTCCTGCCAGGGGCGTCCCGCCCAGTCCGGCGTCTTCCAAAGATAGCTCGAGGGATCGATGACCTCGCTGGGGCCGTGAACGTCCTTGGGTTGAAAGCGGGATGCAGGATCGGGGACGCAAAGTCCCCCGTCGATCCGGAATTGGTAGAACGTTCCGGGAGGGGTGTCTCCAACGTGGGTTTCGCGCCAACCTTCGTCGGTAGCCCGCATTGGAACGGCTTTCTTGCCTTCTCCAATGACCAACTCGACATTTTGGGCGTCGGGGGCCCATAACCGGAAACGTGTCCCGTTCGCGTCGAGTTCCGTGCCGAACGGCATGTGATGCGCGAAACGGCTCATGAAAAACGCCTCCCTACTTCCCTGAATGGTTGCCCTCGTCGTCTTATTGTCAAATGAAGATGTCTTCGCCCGGATGCAAGCGGCGACAGGCCAAAGAACGATCGTCTCGGCTTTCGGGAGCGGAACGGGGACCGGTATTGGCCCGGGTCAGGGAGGGCGTGGCCGTCAGGCGGCCGCCTCGGAAGTCTCTTTATCGGACCGATGCGCGGCGTGGTAGCGCGCGAGCCGTTCGCGAAGGACGTTGGTGATGACTTCCATTGCCGCGCGGGCCTTTTGCGGATCGCGCGCGCGAATGGCCTTTACGACGGCTTTGTGGGCGCCGACGCTCTCGTGAGAAATTTCTTCTTCCTCGAGAGCCATTTCGAAACTGGCCCGGAGGGCGACCTTTATGACGGCGCCGAACTGGCGCAGGATGAGATTGTGCGTCCCGTCGAGAACGGCGAGGTGGAACTCGATGTCGGCCTGATTGAAGGCCTCGCGGTCTGCCGTCGGTGCGACGGATACCCGCTCCATTTCCCGGGCGGCTTGCTCGATGCGCTCGATTTCCTCTTCCGTGGCCTTCATCGCGGCGATCTCCACGACGCCCAATTCAAGGAGATATCTGGCCTCCATCAGCATGTCGAAGAAGCCTTCGCGGTCTCCCATTTCCTGGGCCCAGGTGATCATCTGAGGGTCGAGGAAGTTCCAGTGTTCGATGCTTCTCACGAGGGTGCCGTTGTGAGGGCGCGCCTCGATCAGCCCCTTGCTGCCAAGGATACGCAGCGCATCGCGGATGACGGTTCTGCTCACGCCGTATTGGTCGCAGAGTTCGAACTCGGTCGCCAGCTTTTCTCCGGGTTGGATTGCGCCGGCGAAAATCCGCTCTGCGAGGTCACGGGCAACGAATTCGAATAAACCTGGTTTGCGTGGCGGCATCCATTCCGTCTCCAACAACTGGCTTCTCCCTTGTGCCAATTGACAGCACAAAAAGCAATCAAGCACGGGACAAAACTGGCCGCATATCGAGAACGCGTGATCAGTGAGATGGGCGATGCCTGTTTAACGACCGGCCCGTTTTGGTGGTATAGTCTATAATGATTTGATCCTAAAAAATGTCATTCCAAGCGCAGGGAGAGCGTTATGGCGGAAAGCGTTTACAAGGTGGTGGAACTCGTGGGAACCAGTTCGGAGTCTTGGGAGAAGGCTGCGGCGGCCGTGATCCAACGTGCCGGCAAGACGCTTCAGGATTTGAGAATCGCCGAAGTGATTCAGCAGGACGTGAAGATCGAAAACGGGAAACTGGCCGCCTATCGCGTCCGGATGAAGCTTTCGTTCAAATACAAGGACGATAACGGCTGAGTCGCGGTACGTTCTTTTGGCCGAGACCACCCTCAGGACGTAACGCCGTCCGGAGAGGCCAGCGAGAAGGTCCCCTGCATTGGGTTCGTGCCGAAAAAGTCGGGCCCGGCGGAATGGAACGCCCGAACGGCGTTGACAGTCATTCCGATGATCGGCAATCGCATGACGGCCCGATCCGGCTGATAGGTGTCATCCGGATCTTCGGTGATGTCCAACCTGAGGATCAACCCGGTCTGCGGATGGCCGCCGCCGAAGCTCACGGTGTTCTTGATCGAGTGGAACAGCTTGGGGCAGCTGTAGACTTCGGCGGTCACGCCGAAATCATCGGCGATCGGGAAAAACTGGCACCAGCCGATGGTCGGCGTCGAGCATCGGAAATTGGGCGAATGGACGGCCGAGATGCAATGCACGGTGATCGGCCGCCCATCCAAACGCTGCGGAAGGTCCCAAAGATCGGTTTGCGCATCGGGATCCATGGGGGCGATGTTGCCGGAAAAGGCGAGGGTCGGGGGCTCTTGCCGGTTTTCTTCGGTCGAAGCCTTGAGGCTCGCGATCAAAGAAACCTCGGAAACCCGTATTTCCAACCGTGTCTTTCTCGTAATCAACGGTGCACCTTCCGTTCGTAGCTTTGGTGAATTGGTAACGAGGGGTCAGGCCGCCGAGGCGACTTGCGCGGCCCAAGTGCGAATTTCATCCTCGTGATCGAAGTGGGGGTCATCGATCTTCAGGGAGTCGACAACCAGTTCCCCACCGCATTCGCGGACGCGTTTTTCGATGACGTCAACCGCGCCGCAAAAATGGAAATAGCTGCTGTCCCCGCATCCGAAAACCGCGACCTTTTTCCCGGAGATTCCGGTCTCCTCCAGGCTATCCAGGATCGGTTCGAAATCTTCCTGGATTTCAATGGGGTCGTCCCCATAGGTGGGGCTGCCCAGGACGATCAGGTCATAGGTGTCGCAGAGCCCGCCGGCAGCCGCCGCCGCGCAGTCCTCCAGTTTGACTTCCAGACCCTTTTCCCCAAGGGCTTCGAACACCCAATCCGCTACCTGTGCCGTGTTCCCCGTGGTCGAGCCGAATGCAATCAAGGCTTTGGTCATTCTTTGTCGTCTCCATGATGTGCTTTAGTTTAGAATTGTTCAAATTAAATACATTCGCCGTTAGCCATTAGATTAGAACCATTAAAAAATGAAATGCTTTTAATCTATATTGAGATCATCAAATATTAGTCCTGATAATGCGAGTGAAATGCAATGTCAAGATGACTCCGGGGAGAATCGGACCACGATTTGAAAAATTCCCTTTCCCGGTTCGGATCATTAGATTGGGCGCTCGATTGCCGGATAGGCCGGTGACCCAGCGACGAGGCCCCGATGACTGATCAGATCAATGCCGAACGGCTATGGAAACGACTGGAAACCTTGGCCGGAATCACCGACCCTCATGTGCCGTATACGCGTAGATCCTTTACACAACTTCACCTGGAAGGGCGGGACTGGCTGAAAACGGAATTTGAATCTGCGGGCTTGTCAGTTCGTCTGGACACGGCGGCCAACATGATCGGGCGAAAAAGCGGCAGGGAAGACGGTCTGGCGCCGATTGTCGTCGGATCCCATTCGGATACCGTCCCGGCGGGGGGGCGGTTCGATGGGATCGCGGGCGTTCTTGCCGGGTTGGAGGTCGTAAGCAGCCTCGCCGACAAAGGGATGCGGCTCCGTCATCCGCTCGAGATCATCGATTTCCTGGCAGAGGAACCGAGCGTATTCGGCATGTCGTGCGTGGGAAGCCGGATCATGGGCGGCCATCTGTCCGCTGGAATGCTCGATGTGGCGGAACCGAGCGGGGAGACATTGGGGCAGGCGATCCGCCGGATGGGCGGAAATCCCGATAAACTGGATGAGGCGGTCCGTAAACCGGGGGATGTCGCCGGCTATGCGGAACTCCATATCGAACAGGGCCGGGTTTTGCAGGAAAAGGGAATTCCTGTCGGGGTCGTGACCGAGATCGTCGGCATTACTCGCTACAACATCGTGGTCGCGGGACGGGCCGATCACGCGGGGAACACACCCATGGCTCTGCGTCAGGATGCTCTCGCTGCGGCGTCCGCCTTGGTCTTGTTCGCAGAACAGGAGGCGAGGAACCTCAATCGGGACGGAATCTATTTTGTCGGGACGGTCGGGCAACTCAATGTCACGCCCAACGCAACCAACGTGGTTCCGGGCGGCGTGCAGTTGGGGCTTGAATTCCGGAGCGGTTCGAACGTCGCGCGTCAGGCCTTTATCGCTTCGGTCCAAAGCCACGCTTCCGAGTTGGCAAGCCAGCGCGGCGTGACCTTTTCTTTCGATTTGGTCAGCGATGCGGATCCGGCCGTCTGCGCCGAAGAAGTACGGACGGCGATTGGCGGAGCCTGCCAGAGTTGCGGGGTCAGCTATTTGGAGATGCCGAGCGGGGCGGGGCACGACGCGATGCACGTGGCGGCGGCCGGCCCCATGGGGATGATCTTCATCCCTTGCCGTGATGGCCGGAGTCACTGTCCCGAGGAATGGGTCGAGCCGACCGAGTTGGCTGTTGGGGCCCGGGTTCTCTACGAAACGGTTTTACGTCTCGACGCGCAACTGCCCTGAATTCGTGAGTCGGGATCTTGGGCGGCGGTTTCGGATGCACTGCCGGAAACTCTCAATAGATGATGTTTTATTCAATATTCGAGCCATGATAGAGTTTCGGGAGTGACCGAAGCGTCCCTTATTTCTCGAACGAGCCTGTACAAAGCCGATGATTACGGATTTGGGCGAGAGAACGCGGACCATTCTCGTCGTCGACGATGACGAGGCCGTTTGCTCGTTCCTGGAGGGGTATCTCTCGGAAAACGGCTTTCGCGTGCTGACGCAGCCGGATGGAAACGGCCTATCTCGAACCATAAGAGAGCAGGCTGTCGAACTCGTCCTTTTGGATCTGGTTCTGCCGGAAGACGATGGGATCGCGTTGGCCAGGGCGCTCCGGTCTTGGTCCGATGTCCCGATCATCATCCTGACCGGCCGCGGCGAGGAAGTCGATCGTGTCGTGGGGCTGGAAGTCGGCGCCGACGATTATGTCGCCAAGCCGTTCGGCGCGCGCGAGCTTCTGGCTCGCATTAAGTCGGTTCTCCGTCGGTCGGTCGGCCGGAACCAGGCGGGAGGTGCGGCCTTCGCCCCCAAGAGACATGCATGCTTCGTCGGTTGGCGCCTCGATTTTCCTTCGCGGAAATTGATTTCCACAGAAGGGCGGATTGTCAGACTGACACCTCGACAATTCGATCTGCTTTCGACTTTCGTCACTCATCCGAACACCGTTCTCGGACGGGACCGTTTGCTCGACTTGTTAGGGGCGGACAGCGACAGCTCCTTCGATCGGAGTATCGATGTCCAGGTGATGCGCCTCCGAAGAAAGATAGAGACGGATCCGAAAAGACCGGAATTGATAACGACGGTCCGGACCGGCGGTTATCTTTTTACGCCCAATGTCGAATGGCTTTAGTCCTTTTTTTACGAGATGGGCGGTTAAATGTGTCCCACTCGTCATGAACCCGCAACGGAATGACACAAAAAAGGGGAACCCCGGACATCAAGGAGACAAAAAGGTTGGGTGAAATAGGGGGCTAGTTTTCTCGGTTTGTACGACGGGATGACCAGCCATCCCGCCGCCGGAATGGAGGCTTGGAAATGTATGGAACTGAAGGGGGGGATACCCCCTCGCGCGTGTTGCTGGGATATGGGGCCGCCGCCTTGCCGAAGGAAGTTCGGGTTCTTTCCGGGGGCTCACATGCGGGTGTACAGGGAAGGCACGGCTCGGCATGACGCCCTCTGCCCGGATAGCCATTTTGGTGGCCGACGACGAAGCTCTGCTGCGCGGAGTGCTGGTGCCGCGTCTTCAGGAGCGGGGATATACGTGTTTTGAAGCCCCCGACGGCAACTCGGCCATCGAGGTGATGCGCCGGCATCCGGAGATCGGTGTCGTTCTCGTCGATATCAGGATGCCTGGAAAATCCGGCCTGGAGGTCATTGCCGACGCCAAGCGGGATATTGGGCGCGATCTGGAATTCATCGTCATGACCGGACATGGCGGAATGGACGAGGCGATCAGCGCCTTGCGCCTCGGAGCCCGGGACTTTTTGCTTAAGCCGTTGAGATTCGAGCAGGTTGAACAGGCCGTATCCGACGGCATCGAGGCCTTCATCCGGAAGGAGGAGCAGCAGCGCCTTAAGCAGGATCTCGAGCGCAGCATCGAACACAAATCGCGGGAGATTTTTTCCCTGGCCCGCGAGATCGACGTGGTGCGCGACGAGACCCTGGAAACCCTGATTACGGCGGCCCAGCATCGGGATGACGAGACGGGCATGCATATCCGTCGTATGAGCGCCTATGCGGAGTTGTTGGCGCGCGGTCTCGGATGGTCTTCCGAGAACGCGAGGGAAATCGGTTCCGCGGCAATGCTTCATGATGTCGGGAAGATCGGTGTTCCCGATCATATTCTTCTGAAACCTGGGCCTTTGACCCCGGAAGAGAGCCTGGTCATGCAATCGCATACGACGATCGGGCATCGCATTATCGCACAATCTCAAACCCGCTTGCTGCGGCTGGCGGCCAATATCGCCTTACACCATCATGAACGATGGAACGGTTCCGGCTATCCCCATCGGGTGGAAGGTGCGGACATTCCGATGGAGGCCCGTATAACGACCTTATGCGACGTTTATGATGCCCTGCGTTCGGCCCGCCCCTATAAACCCGCGTTCTCCCATGGCGATACGCTTTCCATCATCTTCGACGGAGACGAACGGACGAAACCGGAGCATTTCGATCCGGACCTCATGCAGGTCTTGTGGGAGCAGCGCGATCAGATGAATGCGATTTTCACGAACTTTCCGGAAGCGGAGTCCGAATCGTCGGTCAGGCTTGGGCCGCTACCCTGGGAGGGAGACCGGCAGAAAGGTCGATTTGCGGATGGCGGCCAGTAGGGCCGGCCGTCCGCGGCGTCAAAGCCGACGTAATTTAGAAAATCTCAACCCGCAAACCGAAAGGCGTTGTCGGTCGAACGGCTAGATAAGGCAGAAGCCTGAATGGTCCGAAACTTATCCATTCGACAAAAGAACTTGGTCCTTGTCGTGATGACGTTCTTGGGCGTCCTCGCGGTGTCCGCCATTGCGCTGACGGCTCTTCACGCGAATCTGCTGGAGGACCGCAAGGAGCGCGCGCGGAATGTCGTCGAGATCGTCCATGGGGTTTTGGACGGGTATGACCGAAAGGTCGAAAGCGGGGAACTGGGACCGGAGGAGGCCCGGCGGCGGGCCGCGGCGGTTGTTTCTTCGCTGCGGTTTGGTGATGGGGGGTATTTTTGGATCAACGATCTGACCCCGAAAATGGTGGTCCATCCCTACCGGACGGATCTGGTCGGACGGGATGTTTCAAGCCTCGAAGACCTTTCCGGGACTCGCATGTTTATCGAGTTCATTGAAACGGTACGCCGGGATGGCGCCGGTTACGTGACCTACTACTGGAATAAGCCCGAAGGGACGGAGCCGGTTAAGAAAATCTCCTACGTGAGGGGATTCGGCCCATGGGGTTGGATCGTCGGGTCGGGCGTCTATGTCGATGATGTCGATATGATCTTTTGGAGCCAGGCGAAAGTTCTGGCCCTTACGGCTTTCGCGGTCCTTGTGGTCGTTCTCGGTATTTCCTGGTCGATTTCATTGAATATCTCGCGGCCGATGGCCGCGATCACGGCCAGCATGTCGCGGCTTTCCACGGGGGATACCTCGGTTCCTGTCGCTTTCGCCGATCGTGGCGACGAGGTCGGCGACCTTGCGCGGGCGATGAATGTCTTTAAACAAAATTTTCTTGAGATAGAGGAACTTAGAAAGGAAAGCGAACGCTCCAAAGAGCAGGAAAGGCAGGCCATTCGGGAGAGCGAGGAACGGTTCCGGGACTTCGCCGAGGCAAGTTCCGATTGGCTTTGGGAAACCGGTGCCGACGGCCGCGTCGCTTTCGTTTCCCATCGTATCGCCGACGGAGACGAGTACGATCCGAAAGACATTGTTGGCAAGAGCGCTTATGACATCGCGGAAATACTCGGCTGTCAGGATCAGGCCGGCCCCCTTTTTTCGGCCGTGGAAGCGCGCAAATCCTTTCGCGATCTGCGTTTTGAAGTCGTCTCCACGTTCGAGCAGCCGCGGGTCATCCGCCTGAGCGGAAAACCCCGGTTCGCCGACAACGGAACGTTTCTGGGCTATCGCGGGGCCGGGGCCGACATATCGGCGGCAGTTTTTGCGGTAAAACGCGAAGAACGGGCCCAGAAACGTTTTATGAGTGCCATCCAATCCTTTCCGATGGGCATCGCTTTGTTCGATGCCGAAGATCGTTTGGTGGTTTGCAATGATCGCTACCGCGAGATCAATCCGGTAGGGGCGGTGCTGCGGCCCGGCGTGACCTACGAGCAGCTTCTAAGGGCTACCGTGGAAAAAGGTATCGCCACCTTGGCGAGGGGGCGAGAGGAAGCATACATCCGCGAAAGAATCGCTCTCCACCGGAATCCCGGCGGCCCGATCGAGCGGAAATTTTCGGACCACTGGGCCGTCATCCACGAATACCGGACCGATGAGGGCGACACGCTTCTCGCGACATTGGATATCTCCGACAGGAAAAGGACCGAGGATGCGCTCCGGGCGTCCGAGGAAAAATTCAGGGGATTGTTCGAGCACGCCAACGATTCGATCTTCTTGACGGAACCGGGGACGGGTTTGATCCTGGAGGCGAATGCGACGGCCGAGGAAAAGACCGGATGTTCCCGGGGCGAGATGAACGGGAAGGACATCAGGGACTTCTTCCGCGTTTTGGACGGCAACGCGCCGCTGGTTCACGTCGACGAACTGGCGCCTTACTCTCCGGCCGTCGTGGAAGCCGAGCAACTTCATGTGAATGGTTCGGGAACGCCCGTCGAAATCAGTTCGCGACTGATCCATTACGGTTCGAAGTCCGTTCTGCAAAGCATCGTTCGCGACATCTCCATCCGTAAGGAAATGCAGCAGCAATTGATTGATGTGCAGAAGAAGAAGGCCATCGGCGAACTGACGGGGGGAATCGCCCACGATTTCAATAACCTTCTCACCGTAATCATGGGAAGCCTCGATTGGTTGCAGGAGATCGTCGGAAAGGACGATCGCTCGTCGAAACTCGTCGGTACGGCGCTGGAAGCGGCGCAACGGGGGGCCGATTTGACGCGGAGTCTGCTCGCCTACGCCAGACGGCAGGCCTTGTCGCCGGAATCGATCGATCTGACCGAGACGTTCAGCGTGATTCAGCCTTTGCTGGCCCAGGCGCTTCCGGAAACGATCATCGTGGAAATAGACGTTCAGAAGGGTTTGTGGCCGGTGTTGGCGGATCCCGTCCAGCTCGAAAGCGCGATCCTGAACTTGGCGTTCAATGCGCGCGATGCCATGCCGGGTTATGGACGTTTGTTGTTGCAGGCCCGGAACTGCGATGAAAGCGAGGCAACCAGCGGGGCGGACGATTGCGTCCTGTTGTCCTTCGAGGATACCGGCTGCGGCATGCCGGCCGATGTTCTCGCTCAGGCCTGCGACCCCTTCTTTACGACCAAGGAGGTCGGGGAAGGGAGCGGTCTCGGGTTGAGCATGGTAAAGGGATTTGTCGAGCAATCCGGCGGAAAGCTGACAATCGAGAGCGCGGAGGGACGGGGAACGACGATTAAACTGAGTCTTCCCCGTGCGTTCTCGCACAACAGAATAATGCCCTGGTCTATCGATATTGATGGAAAGGCTAAATCCGTCTCCCAGGAAAACATCGAGTAAGCAAAAGTTGCAGAGATTAGAAAAATTCGGGTTTTGTTAACCTGAACGTTTTTATCCTTCACGTCCGGGAGCTTTTGATTTTCCTGGACTGATGCCCGGAAAGCCGTTCTGGGCGATGTTCTTTTTGGGGGATGTGGGGGATGGCCGAAGCCGATCGGAGAATCTACGAGCCCGAATCCTGTACCGTAAGCTATCTAAAGACCGGCTTGCGGGAGGATGAAGAAGGCCTGTTCCGGGCTGTCTTCAATCAGACGTTCCAGTACATTGCGGTTTTGGATGCCGACGGCCGGGTGCGCGAGATCAACCGGCCGGCGCTCGACGGCATCGGAGTCGACGAGCAGGCCGTTATCGGCCGTTTGTTTTGGGAAACGCCGTGGTGGTCCTTGTCCGCCAGGATGCAACGGGAACTGAAAAGATGCATCCGAAACGCCGCACTTGGCCGGCGCGAAACCATGAATGTCGTCCATTTGGATCGGGACGGCGCCCAACGGGACTTCGAGGTCACAATAAAACCGCTGGAAGGGCCGCAGGGTCATAGCGATTACCTGCTCGTGGAAGGGCATGACGTGACCCAGCGCCGGCTGGTCGAGGAGGAACTGCAAAGAACCCTCGACCAACTGGAAATGCGGATCGAGGAACGCACGGTCGCGCTCCAGGATCAGATTGTCGAACGCGAGAAGGCGGAGGGATTGCTGCAGAAAGCGCAGGACGAACTCAAGCGCCTTGTCGACGAGAGGACTCGTGACCTGCAGGTGCAGATTGCCGAAAAGGACCGTATCGAGCGCCAGTTCATCCAGGCTCAGAAGATGGAGGCTGTCGGCCAGCTTACGGGCGGGATTTCCCACGATTTCAACAATCTCCTAACCATCATTCTCGGGAATCTCGACTGGCTGCGCGAGAGGCTGACGGACGACGAGAAGTCCGCTCACTTGGCGGAGGAAGCGATGAAGGCCGCGCAGCGCGGGGCCGATCTCACCCAGCGCCTTTTGACCTTTTCGCGCAAGCAGGATCTCTGGCCGGAATGCGTTGACCTTCCAGACTTGATCGGCCGGTTCGAGCCTCTGTTGGAGCGTGCTTTGCGAGAGGCGGTTTCCGTGGAGAAGGATTTCGAGGACGAACTCTGGACCGTTTTCGTCGATCCAGGACAATTGGAAAACGCGATCATGAACCTCGGCATCAATTCGCGCGATGCCATGCCTGCCGGAGGGACGTTGACGATAAAGGCAGGCAACTTTCACGCGGGGACACGGTTCGTTTCCGGAAGGCCAGGCCTTGCCGCGGGCGACTATGTCCGGCTGACGGTCGAGGATACGGGGACGGGGATGAGTCCGGAGATACTTCAGCGGGCTTGCGATCCCTTCTTCACGACAAAGGAGACCGGGCGCGGCAGCGGTTTGGGCCTCAGTATGGTCTTCGGCTTTGCGCGCCAGTCGGGCGGATTCGTCGATATGGATAGCGAGTTGGGGCGGGGAACCAGCATCCATCTTTATCTGCCTCGCGCTAAGAGGGTTGAACCGGCGCTCCGCGAAAGCAGACGGCCCGGCCATCGAATCGTGGGCGGTTCGGAGGGCGTGCTCGTTGTCGAGGACGATCCTTTGGTGCGGGAACTGGTTCTGGGGTACCTGGAAGATCTCGGATACAATGCTTCGACTGCGGAAACAGGGGTGGATGCCCTGGATTTCCTGACCTGCGATGCGAGGGATATCGATCTGGTGCTGACCGATATCGTGATGCCGGGCGGTATGAGCGGCATCGATTTGGGAGAGGCCGTAGCGGCCAAATATTCGGATATCAAGGTCGTCCATATGTCCGGTTATTCGCACGACGATTTCAGCAATGATGAAAAGCCGCTCGACGAGATGACGATGTTGCGCAAACCCTTCACCAAGGAAGAGTTGGCCGGTATGATTCGCCGGGTTCTCGATTCCTGACCGCCTTCCCCGCCGCTAAAAAATCCTTTTAACCCCGATTGCCCGGGAGGAATCCGTGTGTCACGATCCGGGGGCGTGAACTTGGCGCGGTTGGGGAATTTAGGATAGGAGGGATTTTGACGATGAAGGTCGATGGCAAGCCCTATCGGACGATTTGGGTCAACGAAAATGGCTGGTCCGTCGATATTATCGATCAAACGAAACTTCCCCACGACTTCGTCGTCGTTTCCCTCGGTAGCCTGGAAGATGCGGCGCATGCGATCCGCGCCATGCTGGTCCGGGGGGCGCCGCTCGTCGGGGCGACGGCGGCCTACGGGCTCTGCCTCGCCGTGCGCGAGGATTCCTCGGACGACGCTATCGACCGGGCCTGCAAAATGCTGCTCGCGACCCGGCCCACCGCGGTCAATCTGCGCTGGGCGCTTGAGTTCATGGAGAGCCGCGTCCGCAACCGGCCGCGCGACGAGCGCGTCACCGAAGCCTATAAATGCGCGGCCGAGATTTGCGATGACGATGTTTCCACATGTTCCGCAATCGGCGATAACGGCCTGAAGCTGATTGCCGAAACGGGGAAAAGGAAAGGGCCGGGCGAAACGGTCAACATCCTGACCCACTGCAATGCGGGCTGGTTGGCGACCGTGGACTGGGGAACCGCGTTGTCTCCCATCTACAAGGCGTTCGATGCGGGGATACCGGTTCATGTCTGGGTCGATGAGACACGGCCCCGGAATCAAGGGGCCAGCCTGACGGCTTGGGAACTCGGTCGGCACGGCGTTCCCCATACGGTGATCGCCGACAATGTCGGTGGCCATTTGATGCAGCACGGGCTGGTCGACCTTTGTATCGTCGGGACCGATCGGACGACGTCTACGGGAGATGTCTGCAATAAGATCGGAACCTACCTCAAGGCTTTGGCCGCCCATGACAACGGCGTTCCTTTCTACGTCGCCCTGCCGCATTCGACGATCGACTGGACCCTTTCGGACGGTATCCGCGAAATTCCGATCGAGGAAAGGGATGCGACGGAAGTCAGCGAGATGACCGGGCGGACAGCTGACGGCTCGGTGGCTTCGGTCCGCATCTTGCCGGAATCCAGCAATGCGGCGAACTTTGCCTTTGACGTGACCCCGGCGCGGCTCGTCACGTCGCTGGTGACCGAGCGCGGAGTGTGCGAGGCATCGCGCCGCGGCCTGCTTGGCTTGTATCCGGAACGAGCCTGAGGGAAGGCCGTGGACCAATCAGCAGAGGAGCCCGTTCCTCAAAGCCCCCTGAAGGGGGTCCTTTGGATGTGTACGGCGATGTTTGTCCTGGTCGGCCAGGATGCGATTTCCAAGCATCTGACTCAGGACTACCCGGTGTCCGAGGTCATTTGGGCCCGTTTCACGTTTCACTTTTTGTTTCTGCTTCCTTTCATCGCACCGCGACTGATGGTTTTGGCGAAGACCCGCCAGCCCGTTCTGCAGATTTCGCGGGGATTGCTGATCCTCGGGGCATCGGGGACCGTGGTCACTGCACTTCATTTCATTCCCCTGGCGGAAACCATCGTTCTCTTTTCGATCAATCCGCTGATCGTCACGGCCCTGTCCGCACCGTTGCTG
>Ga0207799_100268_pt1 | contig 32339 bp, 41 predicted proteins | sample TtanPargueraPR_4_FD_187742 | JGI IMG/M metagenome (GOLD analysis project Ga0207799, IMG submission 187742) | Aerobic enrichment media microbial communities from Bioluminiscent Bay, La Parguera, Puerto Rico - Tt and M2 (SPAdes) | ecosystem: Environmental > Aquatic > Marine > Unclassified ...
AATTAGATTAGGGGAATATATGATCTTAAGGAGGATAAGCATATGAAAGGCTATGCGATAGCAAACCAAAAAGGCGGCGTGGCCAAGACTACTTCAGGCCACAACCTGGCTGCCGGAATTTTCCGGCGAACCGGGAAGAAAACGTTGATCTGCGATTGTGACCCCCAGGGGAATATGACTTTGGCTTGTGGCCACAATCCGCGTGAGATCGAGAGGGCGTTTTTTGACTTCCTGGAAGGTGGGCCATTTGATGCTGTTGGGATCGATTTGGGCTACGCCGATTTGATCCCTGCCAACCTGGATAGCGTAAAAGCGGAATCATGGATTCAAAATCAGCGATATGGGAGACAGTCATATTTGGCGAATAGGGTACAAGAGCTTGAAAGATACGGTTATGATTATGTTTTTTATGATTGCCCTGGCAATCTTGGGTTCGTCACTGTGAACGCGATGGTTGCGGCCAAAAATGTGCTTGTACCGTTGCAGTGTGAATATTATGGCCTTGAAGGACTATCCATGCTTTTTGAAGAAGTCCAGGCTATCCGAAAAGAAGGCAAGGATGTGAATATTGTCGGTATCATCCCGACGATGTGGGATAAAACCACCATTAACGCTGAGGTCAAAAATGAAGTCCGTCGAGAACTGCCGGAATTGCTGTATGAAACAAAGATCCGGCGCAACGTGCGCTTGAATGAAGCACCAAGTCACGGCAAGCACATTTTTGAATACGACCCGGAATGCAATGGGTCACAGGATTATGAAGCTCTTGTGACTGAATTTTTGAGGAGGGAGGCATAATGAGTAGATTGGGAAATGGTGGCCGGGGCAGCCGCTTTGCAGATAAGAACGAAGATATCAAAGTTGGTGCAGGGAAAAAACCTGGCCCGAAGAAAAAATTCAAGGAAGGCCTGTTGAAACTGCCTGTGACCATTACACCGAGTATGAAAAAGAGGGTGGATGATTTCATCCTGGCGCGTGCTAACGCGGGCCAGCGTACCACTCAGGCCGACCTGTTTAGGGAAGCCCTGGACGAAAAATTGAATAGAGAAGGTTTCTAGGAAATGAAGAAACAGATCCTTCCGGACCTGGCTCCGGAGCTGGTTGAACAGATCAAACGCGTGGACCAGCTCAACAGGCAGCTTGAAGATCTGGCGCAGGAGCGCCAGCGGATTGATGCTGAAGAAGAATCTGTTTTGTCGGAAAAGGCAAGCCTTGAGAAAGGTTTTGGAAGTGAGGACGGGGAATATGTGGCAGCCCCCGCCCTCGAAACCAATGAGAATTCGGGTGAACAAGAAGGCGCATCCGAATTCAAAACCATAGGAGCAAACCCTATGATTGAGAGAGAAGATAAGGACGAGCGCCGGAAAAGGCAACCTTTTCCCACGGCCACAGATTATCAGTTGAGTTTATTTTATTACGATGTGACAGCTCAGTACACAAATGTCGTGGACGTTTATGGGGAGATTCCCAAATATGTGCATGATCAACAGCTTGGCAAACAGCCAGAAAGCCTAAAATCGATTCAACGCCATTTTACCGCAAATGGAGAGCGGTACAGCCTGGTCCTCCACCCTGCCAAGATTGAAGTTTTAGATGTGTCGGGAGAACTGGAGCGAACCTGGGAGGCCTTCCCTGGGACAAGAGAGGAGCTGGTGGAAGATGCGATAATGAAAATCGCAATTAGGAAGCGGAGCATTTTCACTTTGAAAGACACTACGCGCGTTCCGGTAGGTCTTTATGAGATTGAAAAGGAATTAAAAGATTGTGGTCACACGATGGCCTGGGCCGACATAAAAAATTCGCTGCGTATCCTAAACGGCGCCCGGATGGTGCTGAGAAAAGACAACAAGGTTACGTGGTCTACTTCGACATTTCCTGAAATACTTATCAGCTCCGAGGCTGATGGAGATGAAATAGGTTATGTGCAGCTTCATCCTCTTGTCGTTGAGGGCATAAAATCCGGAATGTATTTGCAGATCGATTATGACCTGTCTATGCGCCTCCGAGGAAAATATACAAGGAAAATTTACAAGCGTTTGGCTTGTAAATTCCATTGGGCCGGGAAGCCAGCTTCAGACCCGTTTCGGATCGGACTATGCTCTTTTTTAGACAAACATTCGTTTAAGCTTTACGGGCGGCTTTCCGACAACGCTAAAGCGTTTCGGAGTGCACTTGATGAACTGAAAGATCAAGATTTAGTCGGGAGCTTTGAAGAACGCCAGATCAAGCAAGGCAATAAAACCGTCGATTATGAGTACTTCATCAAAGCGACTCCAAAGTTTGCCGGAATGTGGAGGCGCACAAGCGGTATAGCCAATGACGTTCAGAGGAAATTGATGGGACAGTAAACTACCGAGTTTAGTTTCCCCGTTTGCAAAAAAATAAGAAAAGAAGAGCCGAGTTTTCCCCAAAACGGTGGAAAACTCGGCTCTTCTTTCTGCGTCAATCGCACATTCCACACTTTCCACACCCCCGAACTACCGAGTTTCGTTTCCCCGAACTGCCGGATGTACCGAGTTTCGTTTCCCCGAACTACCGGATGTACCGAGTTTAGTTTCCCCGTTTCTGCTGGTACCGAGTTTAGTTTCCCCGAACTACCGAGTTTAGTTTCCCCGAACTACCGAGTTTAGTTTCCCCGAGCGGTTTTGTATCCTTATATAGCCTTTAACCCTTCTTTCACCGTTTCTTATCCTCTTCTCCTACGCGGGCGGGCGTAGGAGACACGCTCCTTTTAAGCTCCAAGGAAAATTTTCAAGGCCTACCGCACTTGCGTGCGTAAAGGCACCTCCGCGCCGATGGCGCTCCTTCCCTCCGGTCGCGTTCCGCTCCCTTCGCCGCCCTTCCAATACGGTATGCGCCAGAGAGCTGGCCTTACGGCCAGCGGCGCGATATATCTTTTCGTGCCATCTGCAACATTTATCTTGCCACCTCAAACCCACCTTTTGCGGCTTCGCCGCTCCCTGTTGAGAGAGGATTGTAGCCGGGTGTTGCTCTCGTTCCCGCTCCTAGAGTTGCCGAATTTCGGCCCCTGGTGGGGTCTAGCTCTTTTCTAACCGCATTTCCGCCCCTAAGTTAGGTGCGGCATATTTCGGAACGTTTAAAGGCAAATGTGGGCTTCGTTTTGGAATGTTTTCCATACTTCTTGACAAGTTGCCATTTTTAGATAAAATTTTATCTAAATTATGAATAAAAAATATTTCCTCCCAAAGCCTGTGCTGACGATCCCCATCAACATTGCTGGTCCCAGGCCGAATGTGAGCTTGGTTGTTTGCAAATCCGAGGATTTCAGAGACTTTGACGGCGGCGCGGCTCCGGATCTTTTTCGCGTTATGTTCCGGACGCAGCGCAGTTCTGGACCTAGCCCATACGTGAAGATGTATTTCCAACCTGGTGGGCGGAAATATTTCTTCATGCCGATGGCTCATGTTACACACATGGCACGGTACATCATGCACAGAGGATTGCGGATAGATACTCCGGAACCTGTCTACAACCAAAAGCATTTCGTGAAAGGCGCTACTGTTCGGGCCTCGGTATTGTTCAGGCGCGGAGAACGTAAACCGAAATTTACAAAAACTCGTATTGCGGCAGTTCGTGAGATTTTCGGTATCCCATGCTTTTCGCTTGTCGGGGATGCTTTTGGGTATCGTGCCTTGCATGAGCTGGAGCTTGCTTAGGTCCTTGTCGTTCTGATTCTTTTCACTTCCAAACGTGTGCAGGGTTGTGACCGTTCGGGCTAGGCCCACTGGCCCGAAGATCCGCTTCCGCTCCATTTGAGATCCGGCGTTGTCCGTCCGTAGACCCTCCATGTCCCTCTTGCTGGCTCTTTCCTGCCTGGCCGCGCTCCAGGGCAAGCCGGAAATCGGTTCCTCCGCTGCACTGCGTTTGCGGCCCCTCCAATTTCCTCACTTGCCCCGGAGCTTTTGCGGCTGCGGCTCCTGGGAGCTGCGCGACGAGTGACGGAGGATCAACCCGGGCCGAGGCGTGTCCAACGTCCTGCATGGGCGAGGGGCGCTGCCCCTCGTGGCTCCCCGGCGCTCTGAGATCCAGAGGATCAAGTTGTGTGCCAGGAATTAAGGTTTGACTATTCTTTTTATTATTTATTTATTTTAAATAATTGCAAAATAGCTCTTGACTTATTAGAGGTATAGATATACTTTTAATCTAGTTCAACGGGTTGTGGCAGACCCAAAACCAATGAGGATTGAAAGATGGATTCCAAAAAAATTAGAAAAATTATGAAAGAAGAACTTGGATATAATGCGCGTCAGGTTAGCGTAAAGCATAGCCATTCTAGCATTACCTTTACCGTCCGTGATGCTTCCGTGAACGTTGAAGCCGTTAAGGAGTTCAGCACCACCTTTGAAAACATTCACCGCGACGAGCGCACTGGTGATATTTTGAGAGGCGGCAATACCTTCGTAAACGTCCGGCTTTCCGATGCAGTGAAAGACAAGTTCAAAGCCATATTTCTTCCGGCTTTGGAAGAAGTTGCGCCTAAGATCGTTGACAACAGACTGTTGCAAATCCCTGGCACCGAATACCTTATTTCCCAACATGATATGCGGCCAGGATGTTTTGATCTTTGGAGTGATGAAGGCCATATCCGTTCCTATTATGGTCTTGATGAAATAGCCCTGGAATTGGGCAAGTTGGCTAGTGCCAAGAAGAAAGCGCACGAATCCGTCAAGGTTGAGGAAGATGCAGCAGGGCAGGAACCGCAAAGCGTGGAAGAGAACAACGACAGTGAAAGCTACGAACTGACCCATTATGAGCAGAGGAAGCAGGAGAGGCGCGAAAGATACGAAGCTCTTGCCAGTAAAAATGATGCTCTTTCTGATGCTCATTTCAAAGAATCTAGGAAACTTGGTGAAATGATACCCTTTGGACAACCTATTCTTGTTGGCCACCACAGCGAAAGCCGTCATCGGAACCATATAAAGCGAATCGATAACAAGATGCGCAAAAGCGTAGAAGCAAGCAACAAGGCCGACTATTACAGGCAGAAAGCCGAAAGCGTCGGAAAAGCCGGGATTTCATCGGATGATCCGGCAGCACTCCAAAAATTACGTGAAAAGCTCAAAGGCATGGATAAGGCGCAAAACACGATGAAGGCTATTAACAAGGCGTGGAGAGCCGCAGGAAAGCCCGAGGCGGACAATTTGGCGGCATGGGCTAAAGTAGCCGAACATCCTGATGTTAAAGTCTGTGGATTTGATAAGGTGGAAGAAATCAGGAAAAGACAGGGAAGCACTTGGTTTGCTGGCCGCGCTCCTTTCCCTTCCTATAGTCTCAACAACAATAACGCGAACATTAAGCGCACTGAAAAACGTATCGAAGAGCTGACCGCCAAACAAAACGCCGATGAAGTAGAAGATATAACCGGCGAAGTCCAGGGTATGGCCTGTATTCTTCGGGAAAATATCGATATCAACCGAATTCAGCTTCTTTTTGAAGGTAAGCCGAGTTCGGAAATCAGGAAGGAGCTCAATAAAAATGGCTTCCGCTGGAGCCCTCGCCAAATGGCATGGCAGCGGCATTTGAATAACGCCGGAAGGTGGAACGCAAAGTACCTTATGGGACTGAATTAAACCAGGTGGCAAGCCGGGCCTTGCTTGATCCGGATAGGCCGGATGGAGTATCGGCCCGGAAAGGATATATAACCAATGAGAACGGAGGAAACATTGATGAACACCACTATCATCACCGGATTTGTCGGCAAAGATCCTGTTTATAAACAGGTGGGCGCAAATAAAACGGAACTGGCCGAGTTTTCCGTAGCCACTACGAAAAAACGAGGTGAAGAACAGGTTGTGACCTGGTTCACCTGTGAAGCCTGGGCGAACCAGGCCGGAATCTGCAAGGTCGTGGAGCTGGCGAAAGGTAACCCGGTTACGATCCAAGGCGAAGTGAGCGCCAACGCCTACGTTGACAAGGAAGGAAATCCTCGTGCCGAGCTGAAGCTCAACGTGACCCAGCTCGTCACCCATGCCAAGCGGGAATCGAGCGAATAGCAACCAAAAACAAGGGAGGGCTAAACCCTCCCTTTCTTCATCCATGAGCCTCAAAGACAAATTTTCAAAGGATAAGCCGTGGGCTGCCCTTGGGATCAGCCGCAAGAAATGGCGCTCATCCCGGCCCTGGAAAGCTGCCGGGATGAGCGAGGCCGCTTTCAGCGCCCTTGTTTTGAAAATGGAGCCGGAAGCTCTCGCGGATCTCCGCGACCTTGCCCACGCTGAAATGCTCACCAAGGCCATTTTCAAAATTTAGCGCCGGATTCCCGGCGCTTTTCGTGCCTTACGCCACGACCAGGGCGCTTATGCCCTGGACCCACTTCCAAATAGATCACAACAGAGCCGCCCTGAAGGTCGGTGCCGTTGTTTCAGGTCGTTCTCTTCTGGCCGGCTACGCATTTCGCTGCGCTTGATTTGTAACGGCCAGCGTTCACGCTCAAAGGCATCGAGATCCGTCGTTGTCCTCCGTGTAGATCCTCCCTGTCCCTCTTGCTGGCTCTCTTCTGCCTGGCCGCGCTCCAGGGCAAGCCGGAAATCGGTTCCTCCGCTGCACTGCGTTTGCGGCCCCTCCAATTTCCTCACTTGCCCTGGAGCTTTTGCGGCTGCGGCTCCTGGGAGCTGCGCGACGAGTGACGGAGGATCAACCCGGGCCGAGGCGTGGCCAACGTCCTGCATGGGCGAGGGGCGCGGCCCCTCGTGGCTCCCCGGCGCTCTGAGATCCAGAGGATCAAGGTTCATGCCAAGAATTAAGGTTTGACTATTCTTTTAATTGTTTATTTAGTTCAAATAATTGTAAAATAGTTCTTGACTTGTTAGAGGTATAGCTATACCTTGAATCTAGATCAACGAGGCGGGAAGGCCGCCACAGGCAGCAACGAAACAGACGACTCTGGAAGCAAGTTTGTGGAGCTGACCAAATAACAAATTTCAACGGTGGTTGTGGCAGATCACCTAACCAATGAGAGTACGGAGGTACTGAAGTGGCAGCACTGTATTATACTCCAATCGGCTGGATTCCTTGTATGGTCGTGGGAAAGGTTAACGGTCCCGGCCTCCTTCGGCATACCATCGAGTATGTGGAAGACGGAAAGCGGCTCCGCAGGAACGTTGAGCCTTTGGCAATTAAACGCTAATTTCAAAATATATCAAAATTGATATATGTCGAAATATGAGGTATGGGAGCATAGGCGAGTCCAGAAAAACTTGAACTTGCTCCCGCCGAGCGCCATGCGCAGGTATAAGTTGTTGAAAGAAGAGTTGAGGAAATATGGACATCCTCAGAATAAGAAGATGTTTACAAACCTCAAGCGAACAATACCGAATACGGATTGTTGGCATTGTCATATAAAGAGCGGCCAGCCCACATATGTGGTGATTTGGACCCGGCTCAAGAACTCAGGGGAGGTATGGATCAGCTATGCCGGAACTCACGAAAAAGTTGCCTACAAGCGATTTTGCGAATGAATCGGTGGTATCCTTCCGGGTGCCTACGAAAGACGCATCAAGCATAGCCCAGGAGGTGAGCCGATTTTTGGCTCACTCCGGCTTTGCCGCTGGAAATATTGAAGTGTTGGCCACCAAATCCGAGTACGTCAAGGATGAAGCGTTGTCTCCCGGGGACGTGTTGCGTTTGTGGCGTGAAGAAAAAGATTGGTCACAAGGTGAACTGGCCAAAAACCTTACAGACAAAACTAAAGGCGGACCGGTTTATCAGAGCCGTATTAGCGACTTTGAACGCGGGGTAGTTCCTATTACGTACAAGATGGCTTGCCGCCTCGGAGAGTTGTTTGAAACTGGATACAAGGTTTTTTTGTAGATGTGGGAAAATGAAGCCAAAGATACAAATCATAACTTAGGATGAATTTAATAGGAGATCGGGAGAGATGAGTAGCAAGGGAAATTTCAACAAGACCAGCTGTGAGACAACTCTTTCTGCAAAGGAAATCAAACGGCGAGATCGAGTATTCAAGGATGCTATTGCTTCCTGCGCAATTGAAGGTATGCACCTGTCTAAAACCACCAAGGAAAAGGTCAAAGTGCTTTACAGAACATATGCCACCAGTGACGAAATGGTTGCACAATTCAAGCATAACATGGGAATCAAATCTTGAAGTACGAGTGTTCGACTCCTCACTTGATTGAAGGTACGGATGTTCTCAAGAACAAGGCGGACCTGACAGATAGGACCGCCTTGGTTGAATTTGAAACTGGTATATTCAGCTTGCGCATGATGGATGTGCCTGAAGGTGATTTTTCCACGGATCATTTGAAGAAAATACACAAGCATTTGACGCAAGACGTGTACGAATGGGCAGGGGAATTTCGGGACGTGCCCACAGCCAGAGGAAGCAGTCGTTTTTGCCAGCCACAATTTATTGGCCAGGAGACGGACAAGGCAACCAAGTCCGTGGACATCGAAAAGATGAAGACCATGAAACCTAAAGAATTTTCCAATGAGTTGGCTGAAATCGTGGGGGACTTGAACGCGGTGCATCCGTTCCTGGATGGAAACGGCAGGGCGATCCGGGTCTATGCACAACAGGTTGCCCAGGCCGCAGGCTATGACCTTGAAATCCACCGGCTACGCGGAGATTCCTGGAATAAGGCTTCTGAAGAGTCGTTTAACGGCAATAATCGGCGTCTGGAAAGCATATTATCTCGCAACCTCGCTAGGGTTAGGGAGCGAGGGCTAGAAAGATAAAACGAAGGCGATTTCAAGGACATCCGGCCTTTAACAAGGCTTACCAGTGCTACGAGAACTCACAAGTTGAGAACCACCCCCAACCGCGCCAGCTCGCGCAGGGGGAAGAAGAAAGGATACACACATGCCTTTGACTGTAAAAGATCATGACAAGGAATTTGCCGAAGCTCTGAATAAGTTTCTTGCCCTTGGCAAGAACATGCAGCGCACACTTGAAGATGGCAGCGAAGAGAAAAACAGACCCATGTGGCAGGACTTTGTAAAGCACAATTTCATGAAGTGCTGGCCGGAGAACGCAGAGAAGATCATGGAAGCCGCTCAGAAGTGGCTCGATGCTGATAAGGCAACTGGTGTTAAGTCCGAAATGGAGAAGTTGGGCATCGACAAACTGTAGTCTCAACGGCCCAAGTATGCTACCGGGAAATTTTTCCAAGTCTCTCATTGAGTCATATGTAAACTATCCAATAAGGCATACACCAGAGAGCCTGGCAGAGCATGGACCGAAGGCCACCAGAACCCCAAATCTGATAATCTCGTCAAAAATGTGGCTGTTCAACGCGAAATAACACGCACCTGGTCAACGTCAAAAAATTGAAAAACGTGTCAGTTCGCCATATCAAAACGATACTAAATGCAACGGAGTGAGCACGAAATGAGCCAGAAAACCGAGTCGAAAAAAAACTGCAAAAACCATGTACGCGCTCCTCTATCTCGTCTGGAGATTCGTCTACACCCTAAGTGGGACATATGCACTGTTCTTCGGCATGTATACCTTCGCTACCAAGTTCCTAGGCGGCGTACCCCAAGATCACTTTGCCGAAATCTATGCGAAATACTTTGCCGTGGCAGAATCAATCACTTGGTGGCAATGGCTTCTGCTCGTCATGGCCTGGATTACCATTGACTCCACCATCGACCTCTTCAGGCATCCGATCAGAACCGGGATGGCGGAATAAGGCAAAGCCTAGAAGTACGTGTCCCTTCGCCGGGCTTGGTTGCAAGCGCAGGCCGAAGAGGGGCGTTCACAAACTACAAAACAAAGGAATCCGCGCCGGATCGCGCTCATGAGCGCGGCACCACTGCGGGGGATTTGAGAACATCCAAACCAATGAGATAAGGAGAAACCATGCAACAAGAAAAACGCCGCTCCATTCGCTGGCTCAAAAGCCTTTCCTTCAAATCATGCGTCCTGGCCGTCCTCGTCGGCACTCTCGCCTACACCGGCTTCAGCTTCGTCCTCGATGTCATTTTTGGAGGATCGTTTAGCCTCTTCGGAAGCATACAACTCGGTCTGATGATTATGACTTGCTTCATGGTTTTTGTCCGCAAAGATGATTTGAAGCAGTGGGCCGACAAGCAAAAAGACAAGCCGCGCAAGTCAGCAAGCAAGCTTGAAAAAATAGCTGTCTACGGCCTTACGGCTTTCCTGCTCTGCGCAGCAGTGTCCGCAGTGTCCTATGGCATTGGCCAGAGCCAAACCAAGAAACTCGTGGTCATGTTCGACGAACCAGGCGCGGCCTGGTCCGAAGCAAAGAAAGCCTTCGCTGCCCAGGGGCAGGACAGCGGCTACGAAATCATGGTCTTCAAAGCCGAGCCGACTCAGGACGGCCAGAAGTTCAAAAAAATTGCCCTGGAAGACGTTCTTGATCCTCAGTAACTAGGAGAATAGTTATGAAAATGCTTGATATTATTCATATTGTGTTTGCTGGAGTTTTTGCGGTCGGCCTTATGACTAAGCCTTTGATTTGGTTTGTGCAGCGCCATGATCCGGCTTATCTGGCCATGGTGGCTGTGGGTCTTTGTCTCCTTCTCGTCACATTCATGTTCGCGCATGCGTTCCAGAAGCTGAACGAGATCCGCGCCGAATTGAAGAAATTCAAAGATTAAAAGTAACAACCTCCGTATCCTCAACCCTTTAACCCCGGCGCTCTCGCTGCGCCCCTTTGCGAGAGCGCCGGAAAAATATCAATTTAAGATAAAATTTTATCTTAAAATATAAAATTTGAAACCAATGAGATTCAACCCAAACCAAGGAGGCAAGAAGGCTATGCTTGAAACCATCCAAGGAGCTGTCCTGTCCTTGTGCCTGATCCTCGGGATCGGCACCCCGGCGGCCAGCGCCGAAACCAACACCGCCCCGCAAACGTGGCAGGGCAGGGCAGTCTACGTCACCGACGGTGACACCATCACTGTGCGCCGGACAGATGACGTAAACGTCATAATCCGGCTCTACGGCATTGATGCCCCGGAGAAAGCCCAAAATGGCGGGCCGGAGGCCACGGAAGCGGTCCATAATTGGCTTCGGGCCAATCATTGGACCGTGAAGATCAAAGAGCTGGGAAAAGACCGCTATGGCCGGACTCTGGCGATCATCCTGAATGGATGCGAATGCGACAACTTGAACAAGTATCTGGTGGCTCAAGGCCGTGCCTGGACCTATGAGCGCTATTGTCGGGACAAAACGCTTTGCGAAGAACTCAAGCGCCGCCAGCACTACGCCCAAGGAAACAAGAACGGCTTGTGGGCAGATCCTGACCCCACGCCGCCGTGGATCTGGCGCAAGCGCCACTGAAGGCAAGCCCCCTCCTTGGAGGGGGCTTTTTTTTTGGGGGAGGGGTGCATAAGGCAAGTCTCCTGGGCTACTCGCTAGCGGCTCGTTTACCCGCCCAGGATCCTGATCCGCTGGCGCTCCGAGGCTGCTGAATGGGGTGGGCCGCAGCCTGAAAGGCATAGAGGCATAAGGCGTATGGCCTTTGGAATCCGAGGTTGCCTCCACCGGTTGGCCGGTTCCGGCTCGAGGGAAGCGCGGCGCTCCTCCCTCGTACTCCCTCAAGGGCCGTGTTTCCCACAGGCTGAAATCACCGGCTTACCACTGGCCGAGGCCGACCAGATGGAAATCCGGAGCCTGATGGAAAACTCCGGAAGGTAATGGATCGAAACCAAGAAGCCCCCGGCAGGAGCCGGGGGCTTGTCCGGTCAGCTCCTGACCGGAATCGTTGGGAGGGGGAGTGAGGTTCGTTCGGGCATTGCTGCCACTTTTGCCCGAAACCGGGTTACAGATGCGCCTATCGTTTGTTCCAGCTCATCAAGCACCTGGTTTCGCCTGGCGGCGAATTCTTCCTTTTCGCGCTCGATGCACCGGGAGCTAAAATTCATGTCCCGAGCCATTTTCAAAAATTCCTCTTGCTCCTTCTGGATCTGCTGGAGTTTTTGTAAAGCTTCCAGCTCGTTCCTACTCATGTCCCGCCTCCTTCATCTTTTGCCCAATCTCAACTTCCATGCTCAAGACTCGCCTTTCGGTCTTTCCAATCAGGCTTCGGAGGCAGGAATCAATTTCGCTTATGGTTTGCTCCTCCAGCTCATCGAAAGAGTCTAGCCATTCGGCCAAATTTTTCGGAGCTAGGATATCTGCGGGCAGTTTTCGGATTTTCATTCTCATTTCGTTGATCCTGCGGATCATATCCAAAGCTTCGAAAGGGTTATTGCTCATGGCGGACCTCCGGCCGGAAAATTGCGGCGCGGATCTTTTTCCCGATTTCATGCAGTTCTTGTTTCACTTCCTTGCTGACCGGCCTTTGCAAATTGATCTGGCCAATCAATTCGTCCCGCTGTCTTTTCAGTTCATTCAGATCCACGTTCGTTTCATTCATCACGGTTTCCTCCATTCATTCGATTCATCCCCCCAGCGCGTAACCCCGGCGGAGGGGGGGCCTTCACTTCTTTGAAGAGGCCCCCCCTCGCCCGGGGTTTTAGGTCAGCCACAGCCGCCCGGTTCACGGCCAGGCGCGTCCTTGCTGGCGGCAAGTCCTAGTGACAGCGCCGAGCAGCGCGAGAGCTGGCACGGACTTGAAAGCCCCTTGCAAGGGCGTGAAGGGAGGGGAACCGGCCTGGCGGCGTTGGCTACGGGAAATTTGTTTTCACGGTCGCGATACAGGCACATCCGTCCACGATACGCGCCGAAACACCCACGATACGCGCCGGAACACCCGCGATACACGTTCAATTGTCCACGATACGCGCCAAAACACCCGCGATACAAAAAGAGCCAAATCAAATAGTTTCCATCTAAAAACGTGCTGTTTTTCACGTAACTATATGATTTGGAAGAACATTTTCACTCTTTTCGGGCCGACAAATTAAGGAAGGGGATTTTTGAGTCAGCCCGAAAAACCGTAAAAATGAGTTGGCAGGATACGCAAATTGTAATACATTTGCTTCGGCAGCCGCCGATCCTGTTCCGCAGTCGCGGAAATAGGGGGCCGTGCCCCCTCGCCGCAAGCGGCTCACCCACTTGGAGGAAAAATCAAATGTCGAACTTAGACTCAGTTCTCGTTGTAAGAATTGATTCGGATATGAAGAAGGCGCTTGACGAGTTGGCCAAGCAGCGCGGTCTAAAAAAGAATGCGCCACTTGTGCGAGAAGCAGTCAAGTTGCTCCTAGAAGGTGACCGGCCAGATCCGCGAGAGATGACCGCCGAGCTTTTGAGCTGGAGAAATGAACTACACCGAGAAGGTGGGAACCTGAACAGGTTGACCCACCACTTGAATATGGCTTTGCCCATTTCGACAGAAGAGATCCAAAAGATACAAGCACAGCTTTTGAAAATCTATCGCGTCATGACAGAGCGTTTTGAGGATTTGGAATATGAGTTACGAATACGAACATGAACGTGAAGAGGATCTGTTCGGCGGTCGAGGAAAAAAGGCCAAGGATGAACGTCTAAATCTTAGAACCGGACGCGGATCTTCCGGAGGAAGAGCTAAAAAGCCTCCTCAAGCAATCGTAAAAGTAGCTGGCTGGGCTTCCACTTCAGGAAGCGTCAGAAACATGATTAGATATATAGGTCGGGCCGATGGCCGCTCCAAGGAAGAAGAATTGGAAGTCGAAAATCACAACGGCGGCTTGTATCAAGGACAGGATGACGTAGATTCAATTCATGCACGGTGGCATAAGGATTTCAAACGCCGTAAACCCGGAGTGACCAAAAAGCCGCGCCATGCTGTTCACATGGTTTTCAGTGCAAAGGGTGACAAGGAGAATCCAAAGCACTTGGGGGCCGTCAAAGAGGCCGCGAGAATAGCAGCTCAGAAACAATTCCAGGGGAAATATGATTATGTCCTAGGGATCCACCAGGACGGGAAAAGCCCACATGCACACCTGGTCGTCAATACCACTCCTCGTGGCAATGAGAAACTTGGAAAGCTCCGGATCGGCCCGAAGGAACTCCTGGAGCTGAAGAAAACCTTTGCCAAGGAGTTGACCAAGCGCGGCCTGAAGCATGTGGCACAGCGCCCGAACCCGAAGACGAAACGCAAAAGCCAGCCTCTACCTTCCAACTGGAAGAACAGAGCGGCGCCCTCAATCCTGAAGCGCACAGAAACGGTCATAGACCGTTTGCGTAAGGAAGATCGAGGCTACAGACGTAAAATGAAGCGAGAGCAGCCCAAGGTTGATGCCTTGCGCCATAAGTACGTGCAGCGCCAAGCGATGGAGACGCTTGAGAAACGAATCAACCTGGTGACCGTCGAGGCACCAGAGAAAACCAATGAGAGGATAGAGGCGCAAGGCAAACTGAATCAATTCAGGCGTACTCTGTCAAAAGGAGGCAAGCAGATGGATCCTGTAAAGGAATTTGAAGCAACGGCCATGTTCTTGGCGAAGGAAGCCGAGAAGCTGGAGAAGGAGTACGCCTTAGCGGACAAGGAGAAACAGGCCGACAGTCCTGAGAAGGTTGTTACACGCGGCAAGCCGAAAGACCTGGAAGAACTGGACCAGAAGAACGAGAAGTTCCAAAAACGGCTCAATGGGTTTATGATGGAGATGAATAAGTCAGACTTGGAGCCGGAGAAGAAGAAAGAGCTTTTCAAGCTCATCAGGCCCAAACAGCAAAGCCTCAAGAAGTTCCAGACCAGGGAACGCACAAGGTAAGGAAAGGGCGGCCAGCTGGCCGCCCTTTCTATTTCTTCTTCGCTTTGTGTTCCTGGAACACGAAAGTCGTCTTTCCTTCCTCATCGAGTTTCAGGCAAGCCTTGAATGGCTTTCCTGATTTAGAAATGAACTTTGTCTCGCGGCTGGTCTGACCCTTAGCCAAGAGCTGTTTGGCGGCTGCGCTGGAAATCTTGCCTTTGGCTATTTCCTTCCATATCCCGAATTTGCAATCCGGGTATCCGGTGCAGCCGTAAGACTTTTTGTTTTCTGCAACATCCTTTCCACACAGAGGGCAGGAACCCACCACTTCCCGTTTACCGGACCCAAGGCCGCTACCTTTGTAGGACATGGTGCCTTGCTTCCCCTTGTCCACGTTGGTGCTCACGAACTTGTGGATCCTTCGCATGAAATCTTTATAGGTGTATGTGCCTTCTTCGATATCACGCAGCAATTTTTCCCAATGTCCGGTCATTTCAGGGCTTGCTAGATCAGGATTGAGCTGGTCCACAGTCTCGATGATCTGAAGTCCTTTTTTTGTCGCCACAAGATTCTTTTTCTGTCGCTCGATGTACTGGCGTTTTATCAGAGTCTCGATGATTCCGGCACGAGTTGCCGGAGTTCCAAGGCCGCGCTCCTTGAGTGCATCGGCCAGGTCTTCATCTTCAACCTGTTTGCCAGCGGTTTCCATAGCGCCAAGCAGGGATGCTTCAGTAAATTGTTTCGGCGGTTTTGTCTTCTTCTCGAGAAGATCCACGCCATTTACATCCACAGGATCACCTTGCGCGAGATCCGGCAGCGGTTTGTCTTCAGTAGAGCGCCACGGTTCAGCAACGAGCCAGCCAGAATCAACAAAGACTTTGCCGCTCGTCTTGAAACGATCCTCGTTAATACAAATCCACATGGTTGTGGATTTGAAACGAGCTGGCGCAAGAAACGCAGCCAGAAAGCGCCTGGTCACCATATCGTATACTTTCCATTCCTTATCACTCAGTTCATCTTTCTTCGCTGCGTTACCTGTCGGAATGATGGCGTGGTGGTCTGTGACCTTCTTGTCATTCACGCACGGAAAGGATTTTTCAGTCTGGATTCTGGCCCTTGCCATGTCTGCAAGATCACCATAGTTGGCGGCTGCCGACTTGATATGCTTTTCAATGTCATTGAAAAGGGCTTCGGTCAGATAGCGGCTATCCGTTCGCGGATACGTCAAGACCTTGTGCTTTTCATAAAGCGCCTGACATATCGAAAGGGTATCCTGGGCCGAGAATCCGTATTTACTGTTGGCCTCGCGCTGAATGGTCGTTAGGTCAAAAGGAAGAGGCGGCTTGCTCTGTCCAGGCTTGCTATCCACGGAATCGACATTTGCCGTTTGGCCTTGGCACCGCGCAAGCACGGCGCTGGCCTCGTCTTTGGAGTCGATTTTCGAGTTCGTGGACTCATACGGGCTTGCAAACCAGGTCGCCTTGAACGGCTCCTCACCGAAATTGCCCTCCACCATCCAATACGGTTCAGGTTCGAAATTTTTGATTTCGTTTGTCCGGTCCACAATGAGTTTGAGCACCGGAGTTTGAACGCGGCCCAGACTGACCAGTTCATTGCATTTTACTGAGTACAGCCTGGTCATATTCATACCCACGAGCCAATCAGCTTCAGAACGGGCAAAACCGGCTTCAGAAACGCCTTGCTTTGCGGCAGCGTCCAAGAGGTTGGAAAATGCTCTACGAAGGCCCTCATCGGTCATATCAGCGGCCCACAGGTACTTGTACGGTTTGGAGCAATCCGATTCCCTGTAGATCCGCTGAAAAATGTGTACACCTTCTCGCGCCGCGTCCGTGGCACAAATAATATCCGAAACATCCGAGCTTTTCAGAAGCGAATCAATGACCTTGAATTGATCCAGCGTCTTTTCAGACGCTTTTTGTTTCAATCCTTCAGTCGGAAGCATCGGAAGATTTTCAAGTTCCCAGGCTTTCCAGCCCGAATCCTGTTCTTCAGGATTGCAAATGCTGACAAGGTGCCCAACAGCCCACGTTATCACGTACTGGCCGTTTTCGATGTACCCCTGTCTTCTCTCATTTGCCTTTAGAACTCGTGCAATATCTCTCGCAACGCTTGGCTTTTCCGCAATGACAAGTGTTTTCATGGCATTACTCCACGCACTTAGCTTTGAGCCATTTGCCCATGGTTTTATCATCAGGAGCAGTCTCAAGGCGGAATATTCCTGAATCAGAATGAGCCATGCAATCCGAATCGTCCGATGGCTTGTAACCCTGATCCTTCCGTACCATGAGCCTGTACTTGGATCCCTTCAGGTTCGCTGGCTCTTGAGCTGCAAAATAGCAGTAGCGCCAGCCGGGAAAATCAAGAGTAAATATAAGCTCTGCAATCCACTCACCATTTGGGTAATCATACGATTTGAATTGCTTGAGAAATTGCAGTTCAGTGCCTTTTTCCAAGGCTTCAATGAATTGCATCATGCCTGGCCTCCTTTTCTCATTGGTTTAATTTACACGTTGCCACACGCCGTTTCCCCGGAGTTGGGATATCTGTTCCCGGTCGAGTCGGCCCGAAGGGCCGGAAGAGCGCGCCAGCCTCCGGCCCTGGGACCGACTCTTTTGTTGGGAGAGGGGATGCTGTGAAGTGAGGTACATTTGTACCTTGCGGACGTATGCACGACCGCGTTCAATTCGTTCCGTATTCCCCTTACACATCGCTTCATCATAACCGCATCCATTGTGGTAGCACGCAACCGCTTCCCAGGTGTTGCCGAATTTTGCCACACAGTCGGCATAGACGTATGCACCTACATAGGTGCAATAGGTTGCGTTATCATCAAGCAGCTCCCAACCGGCAGGACCAATTTTGGGTTTCCAGAATTCATTGATCTGCATATGACCTCGATCCTGGGAGCCGTTATATGTTTTATCATTGATAGCTTTCGGGTTGTGCCTGGATTCGACCCAGGAAAGAGCTTGAAGCACTTCAGGGCTAACATTGTAATAAATGCCAGCTTCGGTGAAGCCGAATCCATCATTACAATACGCCGGTGCAGTAATGAAAATAGCCAAGAAAATCAGGAATATTCGGCCAAGGGATCGTCGAAGCATTTAGGATCCTCCTCCTGATCTTCTCCCAGCTCGTCCGGCGTATCGGGAATTTCCGGAATTTCGATTTCCTCTACAGAAATCTCAAATTCTTCCGGTTCGTGCTGGCTTTGCTCTGCGGCAGTCGGCACGACCGTGGAAGTTGATTCCTCCACTTCCGTGGCATTCGCAGAGGATGTTTCGGGAGCCGCCGAGTTCTCGGCCATGGGACAACGAGTGACAAGGCTATGAAAGGTCTTGTCTTTGAACCACCAGGCCGCGTCTGCTTTCACCGGGTTTTTCAAGAAACCTTGCCGCTGGATGATCAAACGGCCCATAGGCATGGATGTAATGTCTTCAGGACGCATAAGAGGAACGCCTTCTTCGCTGACGCTCGTGGATTTGCTTTGCATGAATCGCCCGCTGAAACTTTTTCGTCTTCTCGTGTATTGTCCGATCGATTTGGAAATGCTTGTCGCGATCTCGTCTTCCTGTTGCGTGAAGAATGCATGATAAGAGCAAGCGTTTTTGAGTTCACCCAGGCCGCCCTTGCCGTAAATATCAATAACCTGAGAAAGCGACTGAAATACGTAAACAGTGTTTACCCGGAAGGAACGGGAAATGGCCGGAAGAGTGATGATTTCAGCCATTTTCCCGAGACGGCGGCACTCATCGAGATAAATGGTTACGCCGAGTTCTTCTGGCGCCGGCTCCTTGTGAATCAAGTTTAAAGTGGCAAGCTCAAAAAAGAGTGCCAGAAAATCCTTGAGGCGTTTCTGGTCGGCGTTGGATACGACCAGGTAAATACTCATACGTTTTTTGCGAAGATCAGCCATCCGGATTTGAGATCCGGAGACGGTTCGGGCCACGCGCTCATCCAGAAAAACCTTGAGGCCGGTTTCAAACGTTCCGAAAACGCTTCCAAACTCCTTGTCTCCTTTGGCGACCATCGAATTACCCTGCAAGACAATCCGTTTGGGTATTCCATCTTCAAAAAGCACCTCCTGAATTGACCCCTGCGGGTCTTCAGTCATGGAATGGCTGAGAATCTCGGGGAAGGTGGTTTCACCGTCACGATGGATGAGATACAGCGCCCAAAATGTAAAAAGGCCCTGAGCAGCTCGTGGCCAGTAATCGTCACCTTTGGTGTCAACTGGCCACAAGGTGGAAGCGATCCGGTCAACCAGCACAGCCACATCATCGAAATTATCCGGAAGCTCCTCCTTGGCCATCGGGTTCCATGTCGCGCTTCCTTCTTCTCCTGGTGCGAACCTGATCACATCCCCGTAATGGCTTCTGTACGGAGCTGTTTTATCCCATAACTCGCCCTTGGGATCGTAGACCAAAGCCGAGTTATGGTTGTTGAGCAACGAGGGAATGATGATGCTGGCTGTTTTGCCGGTGCCGGGAGGCGCAAATATCAGGACTGACAAAGGATCGTCGGTGACAAGATACTTGCCCCCGAATTTGCCGAGAACAATCCCTTGGTTTGCCAGAAGGTTCATTTTTTTCAAGTCTCTGCTTTTGGCCCATCGTGCATTTCCGTAAGCGTCCCGAGGCTTACGGAAAGGCGACAACCCCAAAGCGAGTACATTCCAAAAGAAGCTGGCTGTGAAGGCATATTTCATAGGATCCGGCATGTTCCAGACCGGATAGACTTTGAAAATAATGAAAGGAAGCGCCGGATGAAAAGGCACTTTCAAGAAGTATATGAGCGCGCCGATCAAGGCGGCATAGCCGACCAGGACGCAGCACACATCATAAATCAAAGAGCGAAGTCGTTTTTCCTGTTCCATTACTTTTTCACCTTGTGCAAGGTTGCAATGAAGTTGGACTTTTCACGCCGAATGAAAACGATGTATTCAAGGGCTTTTTTGGCATACTTATACGCCGCATCCATATTGTAGCCACACAGCGCAGCGTTCATGGACATGGCCTCAAATGCTTCATCCGGGCCATCGGCATGGAGAGTCGTCATACAACCACTGTGGCCAGTGTTGATGATCCGTAGAAACGGCATGGTATTTTCAATGTCGAGTTCACCCACAAGAATAATGTCAGGTCGCAGCCGAAGACTTGCGTTGATCATGTCTTTGTAGGTGACTTGTCCCAAATCAGTACCCGACTTTGATTTGAGCATCTGGACCCAATTTTCATGGGGAGGAGCAAGTTCGGCGCTGTCCTCGATGGTAATCACTCGCTTATCTAGATCTATGGTATCGAGCATCGAGTTTATAAGGGTGGTCTTTCCGGATCCGGTGCCTCCAACTACGGCCATGCTTTTGCCTGTCTCAAGCAGTTCATGAATTCGTTGCAGATCCTCGCCCTCGAAATAGCTTTCAAGCGGATATTTGCTCGCCATTCCCATACGGATGGAAAGGCAAAATCCGGTTCCGACAACCGACCCAGACATACACAAGATACGGAAATTGTACCCTGGAATGGTTGTAGCCAAGATCGGATACTCGTCCGAAAACTTTTGACCTTTGTAGGACGCAAGAGTTCGACCCAGGTCATGGAGGAGGGAAATTTTGACCTTGGGGTCTTTGATGATTTCCCACTCCGGATCACCGTGAATAGTCTTGAGACAAACTTGACCTTCCTTTTGAACGCAAAGGTCAAAATACGTGTCCGTTTTGGCAAGGTATGGCTCAAGAGGTGCCAGGTACGTACGGAGCAGTTGCGGCACTCCCTTGAGCCTTTGGTTAGACTTCACGCCCATTACCTAATCTCCGTTGTAAACAACGTAGTGGTAAGTCCCATCCGGGCGCATGTACTTCATTGTTTTGAATTTAATTCGAACTACACCACCTATTCCATTTCTATATACATAAGTATATTGATTTGCGTATGAAGCACCGCCGCCACCGGCTCCGTATCCAGATCCGCTTGGAGGTAATGTGTAGTCGTATATTTTACCTTCTCCATAGCTTGTGCAAAAATTATCTGCTTGAACACAAAGACCGGCCCCGCCTGTTTTGTTTATCGGGTAATGTCCCTGCGCATACTTCAAAACAATTGGTTCAAAGCTATTGTCAGAGGTTCCAAAAACAGTGTCAGACCCTTCTATAGTTTTGTATGGTGCTGGGCTACAATATCCTCGCAAACCTCCTACACCAACCCACAACGAAATACTTTCTCCTGGAGTAACATTTATCATCCGCCCTTGAATGTACTGTCCTGCTCGACCACCTCCCGCAGCAACACCGCCACCAGCGGCGGCGTCCACATAGATTCTGAGCACGTCAGCAGGGACTACAAAAACTTGTTCAGGGACTTTGTTATATTCCGAGGGATTTGAGCAAAGACTTCCTGGGCCAGACGTTGCGTAAAAAATGGTCGCGTTGTCCACAATGCCGAGAAAGCTATATGCAGTCGGAGAGTCATGAGGGGCGCAGTCGGAGATAGTTGCATTGCCCCATTCGGTTACAATAAAAGTTTTACTGTAAAGTTGCCCCTGAAGGTTTTCATCGTCCATTATCCATCCGCATTCCGAATCATCATATTTGTGGTCGTAGGAGACTGAGGGGCTACGAGAACAAGTTCCTACAAAGATTTTCTCGTTGTTGGGATCATCATCTACCTGGTAGTATTTGCGGGTAAGAAGATAAGACTTATGATTCGTGTAGTCATGATCCCAATTGATTTCTGAAAGAGGGTTATCAGGATCACACAGTTCTTCTTTTAGAGTATAATATGTGTTATCATCAATAGGCTGACAATCTGTTGCAAAAAAAGTGGCGTTTCCAACGTCAATGCCCATGCGCTTTTGCGGCCAGGCTTTCATGTTGGCTTCGTCGATCTGAACAGGACAATCATAGGTAGCTTCTACAAGCGGGTAGGTGTTACCGGAAGCGCGGCATTCACCAACAAGGATTTCTTCCCCAGCGTTATCGCCGGTGTCTTTAACGTAAAACGGTTGCACCATCTCGACGGCTTGCCCGGTTTCAAAATCCCATTGATACCCACAATCGCCAGGCTTGGTTTCAATGTCCTGGGTTCGATACGTTTCGCAGCCGCCAACTTCTTGGACAGCTCCAGATTCGCTGGTCACGACTTTTTTACGCTGGTAATGGACCTTCATGTTGGAGATGTCGATGTAGTCATTGCAGTCCTCATAGGTCGTAATGAGTTTGTCGGCGCTTATGGAGGCATCGGAAGTATCACTTGTGGTGCTTGTACCGCTCGTGCCGGAGGAGCCGGACGGAGCTATACCAGTGTATGTTTCCTTGGATTCTGATTCTTTTTCCTTGGTCGCGCTTTCCTTGTCTTCCAGCTCTTTTTGAGCTTTAGCCAGATCCTCTACGAGCTGATCAAGGTCACCTGTAGCCCACAATTTTTCAGGCACGGGAACGCGCTCGTCTTTGGTTCGGAACTGGCTGCGGAGCGGAGAGTTGAGATTTTCCGTAATTTGGGTCGCCCCGGTGGAAGAAACGGAATGCCACCGGATGATGGTTCTGGTAGAACCATCATCCAGTTTCTCGTAATCAATATCACCGACGAGCTTGTAATTGGTCAGGCCATATTTGCGGCCCTCATCGGTCACTTCGGCAAACTTAGCCGCCGCCTCAGAGGACTTGTCCATCATGATCGGCTCAACCAGTTCAACCCGGATTTTCTTGTTCTTTGTCTCTTCTGCATTCGCTATACGGTTCAGCAAAAAGAGAGATATGAACGCCAGAAAAAGAAGCCCTACGCTTCCGTATTTGAGAAGTCTTCTAAAAATCATTTTGCGCCTCCTGTTTTCTTTGCTTCGTCTAGTGCAACTGCCACAGCACTGCCCCGCTCAGGCTTCTTGAACCAGATATCGCGCATGGGAGATATCTTGATGCTGGCGCCAGCCGGGATTTCGACGATTGGTTTCAGATTTATATTGTTGTCGAGAATCGTTTGGGAAAGGCTGGCTACGCCAGATCCATACGATTCGACGACCACTTTTTGAGAGTCATTTTTGACAGGCAGGGCATACGCGGTAGCCGCCTGGATAGTGGAAACGAGCAGAGCGAGTCCATAGCGTTCAAAGTAGCGGTTATCCACATCACCAGTGATGCCAGCTCGTCCCATACCGTCCGCCATTTCCGCATCATCAACATGAATGTTGATGCCTTCCGGCGTTATGATACGTTTCCATGTAATCATAATCCTGGTGTCACCAGGCTTTTGAAGCGGATTGTAATAGCCAACTGCCTTGGAACCAGCCGGGATCAACACTTTATGTCCATGCTGTCCATAAACATGCCGTTCGACCTGGGCCACGACTTTGCCGCCAAGTTCACTGTTGATCGCATTGATAAGAACCGCGTCAATGAAGCGATCAACGGGAACCACTCGTTCAAGATTTACCGGTAAGCTGGCGTTCGTCCGTTCCTCCTTCCACATGAGCTGCGAAAGCACGAGTTCGTCTTCAACGTCAGCATCAAGATTAGATCCATCAACGTTCACGTTGATATCCGGATTCCCACGGCGAGCCGCATTGAATTTATGTGCAAAGTTGTCACCAGGAGCTGGGCCAGCCGTTGCAAAAAGACGGTCTGCATCCGGCAGCGGCGGCGGGGAATATGAAGTAACGGCCTGGGCGGTCGGTGCCGGGGGCGGCGGAGGCGGTTCTTCTTCCTTGGGAGGTTCCGGTTGCTTTTCCGGTTCCGGTGACCAGCTATAGAGGCTGGAGTCAGAAGCGCCTTCGAATCCGGCGAGTCGAACCGGAGCTTCCTCCGGAGCATTTTTAAATGCCTTATACCAAGCGCCAGCTCCTACGGCTCCCATAATGAGCACGACCGCAGCGATAATTAAAATGACTTTGCCGCGGCTTATGCCTTGCGGTGTCAGAACTGGCATTTCAGCGGCCATTACTAGATCCCCCGCACACAGACAAATTGATTGCCGTTTACGATTGTGAATTTTCCGGTCGGAGAAACGGTTTCTACGCGGAGTATGCCAGTCCCAGGAATTGGAGTGCTGTTGACGTAGGTCTCACTTTTACCTTTAATCATGAGGATCACAGGTAAATTTGATATCTCGTCAAAGTTTTCGAGAGCAAATTGGAAGAAAGTCATTTTGCCATTGTCAAAGACTCGAATAGGAGCAAATTCAACATCTGGATCCGTGACCTGATAGTTGAAATTGAGATCCCCGATTTCTACATCTCCTAGCTCGTGAAGGTAGTCGGTCAAGCCTTCGGTCTTGTCCTGGGCTTTGGGTTTGAACTTGTCCTTCTTCCTCGTGGTTTCTTCCTCTTTTTTCACAGCCAGCTTCATCTTGTTCTCTACGGTAGGATCGGTGATGTACACGGTCAGATGAGGAAGGTTGTCAGAATCTACGGAGTCAATTCGCAAATAGAAATTGTAGATATTGCCGCTTTCACCGATTGCGCGAACGTTCGTGTCAGCTCCAGGGTAGCGGCCAAACACTTCAAACTTGTTTACCCGTTCACCTTTGACAAGGATCACAGGGGTTGCCGCAAAATTGACCTTATCCCCAACGGTCAGCGTTTTGATGTTCTCACCTTCAGGAAGAACGATCAGAGTGGTCATGTATTCACGGAGCTTGATCTTGTATGTCAGCATCCGGTCATACGGAAATTCTTCGGTATTTGCGTCATTGTCGCTTTCATCAAATGCTTTTTGAATCTGATGAAGCGGCAGATTATTACGCATGGGAGTATTGATAACCCCTTTGTTCGGATTCGGCTGGCCTGTCTCATCGATGATTTCAGCGTGAACAGGGTGTGCCAGCAGAACGGCCATAATGAAAAGTATGAAACGTGCCATTAGCTTGCCCTTTTGAGAATATATTCGGAGATGATTGCTCCGACCGGATTGTAGTAGCGATCCTCAAAATCCATTTCGATATCAGGGAAATCGAAATTGAGACGCACTTTGCAGTTGATGATGTGATCATTTCTGGTTGGCTTACCATTGATGGTATTGATCATCTGGAACTCAATTTCATGAACATCATCGAGAAGTGGCATATCACGCGTAATTTTGATTTCACGCTTATAGCCTTCAATGTGATATACGCTGTTATCTGCTTCAAAATTCCGTTTGAATCGTGCAAATTCTTCTGGCGTAGTCATGGCCTCGACCTTTTGGAAACGTTCTACTTCCGTCTGGCGATCTATGGTTTCACGATTCTGGATGTATTGACGCAGTGCATACGAGCGAAGCACTTCGTCTCGACGAATTTCAGGCCCCGCCTTTTTCACACGCACAAAGTAGCGGCCATCCGAGTTCACGAACTCGACATAGACCACTTCCTTCTCCTTGGTCATGGCTAAGACTGTGATCCCAACCGACATAACGATTATGATCACTACGGCCATAAAAAAGGCATTCCTCAAGATCCGGTTGCTTTTCAGCAACACGCGAGTCATCAGAGGGATTTCGGCCTGATATTCGTCTTTAAACATCGGCTCCTTCCGTGAGCTTGAGTTCAATCACTTCCTCTTCGTCCCAGCATCCAGCACAAGGTGATTCCTTGAGCTTGGTTGCGTTGCCTCGATAGTTGGATTTTCCGGCTCCGGAACAGCCGCCCAGGACCGCCAGCAGAACCATTATGATGATGAGTTTTTTCATTTAATTTCCCTCCTTAAAGATATCATTAGGATCTGTAGAACCAGAGTAGCCTTGTTTCTTCATTTCATCCTTCATGAATTCTGTAGCTGCTTCTTGTTCTTTAGTTCTTGGATCGGATTGTTTTGATAATTCAATTTTGATCGTTTTCTTTTCGGGTTCTTCAGTTGAGGAACAGCCAATAAGAAAGCACAGCATCACGGCTGCTAAGATGGTAATATAACGCATTAAAAAACCTCCTAAATCCCACGCATTCGTTTAAGTATTTCAGTTGCATTTCCAGTTATGACACTGCCTGCACCTTTAGCTACATTCAAAGCGCCTTTTCCTGCCATTCCGCCAGCTTTCAAAGTCATATTTGCAGCTCCCTTCGATGGGGCAGCTAAGGATCTGAAGCCAAGTGAAGCAGCGCCTTGCGCAAAGCCGCTTCCCATCGAACTCATAACTCCAATGAGTGAACTAGATATTTCAGGGATCCTAGTCATGAGATAGATTCCAAGGATACACACGATTAATGCAGCTAGAAAAAACTCAGTGAAAATACCGGCAGAAATATCTGTTCCAGCGAGATTCTTGAATGTTCCATTTATGCCTGTGATTGTAACGGCCATAACTGCATGGGCTAGAATCATCATCATGCAAGAGTTTAGCGTGGTTTTAAAATATGCCAATGTTAAAGATCTGGTGCTAGGAAAAGCGGCCATAAGTAGAAAAATTCCTGCGAATATTGAAAGTAAGTAAACGGTTGCCCATGCCAGGAGAAAATAACCGTAAAAACAGAGAGCAAATACTAAATATGCAACAAAAAGTGTAAGTTTAGCGACCCAAACTTGTATATAAAGACCAGCATTGTTTATGAAACTTCCAGATGGTTTGAGATTGTCACAATAAGTAAGTAAATCGGAATAAGAAGTTGAGAGATACTCAAATGCATTTGTTTCTTTAGTCTTTGTAATTTCGGCAGAAGCAGACAGGATATAATTACCTAAATCCATGGTTGTTCCAAGTATTGGACCTATAATGTACTCTTTATACAAGTCTTTGTTTTTTGCAATTTCAAACGTAATTGTTATAATTACAGCAGTTATGATCAGTTTTTTAAAACTATCTGTATCACCACGGGTAATAAGTTTAATGCCCATCACAACTACAAATAGAGTTAAAGAAATTTCAAACAAAGGTGAAAGCTGAGTGCCAATACTTTCATATATGGACATGCAGACGTTTTGAATTGTGACCATAATTAGAGTCACTATGTTGTTAATTACTGTCATTCCAAACTCCTATAACCCTAAAGCGGATTTAAAAATATCGTTTGGGTTCGCTTCGCCAGAGTAACCTTGTTTTGTTAATTCTTCTTGCATGAAAGCTACAGCTTCCATTTCTTCTTTAGCTGCTTGGATTCTTTCTGCACGTTTCTTCAGAGTGTCGCTTTGAACTCCCTGGTAGTTCACCAGAGCGCCAGCCTTCTCAAACTGCATTTGCATGGAGAGATGAGCGAGCTGAATCTGGATTAGCTCAAGCATAAGACGGTTGTTCAGATCCATAGAATCTTTCATGTTCTCTGTCTGGTCGATCTGATCCGCCAGTTCACGAACTCGCTGAAACATTTCAGGGATGGATTTCAAAAGTTCATCGGCGTTCTTGATTGAATCGCGAAGCGCCACTTGGCGAGTGTTGTACTGCTGGTCATGGTTCTGGCCGGTCTTGATTTCCGGGTTCCGAGGATCGTGGAAAATGGCCTCAAGAACTTCCTCCGGACTCATGAGATCTTCAAAAATTCCCTCACCAACCTGGCTTACCCAGCCCTCAAGTTGAGCCTTGGTCGTGTAGGGAGATTGCTCAATCTTATCGATAAGGTTCTGCATGCCTTCAACAAATCCCTTGGCCCTGTTATACGTGCCTTTCAAGGTGTTGAAGACATTCATGGTTTCTTCCTTGATCTCGTCACCCTTATCGATGACGCCTTGCAGCTCCTTGATCTGCTGCATGGCCTTCTGGATTTGAACAGCCCAATAAGTGTAAGCGCCAGAGTCAGACACGGCCATTCCTGCATGGGCTGGCGCGGCCAAAATCAGGTTAACGACCAGCAATGTAATGAGAACGCCATTCTTCACCGTACTTCTCCCTTGCTTGCTTACAGGCATCGATACCTTTAGTGCTTGAGTCAAATGCCTTGATGAGATTGCCCAGGCCGGACAGATCAATATCCAGCAAAACGGATTCACCACCACGGCGCTTAACCAGCACCTTTCTTGCCATCGGATCCGTTTCCTGGAGCCATTTGAATTCGGTTTCATTCAGACCCAGCTCGCCCACGTAATAGTCGTGGTCGGCTTTGGGATCCGGATAGATGATCCAGGTAGCCACGTTTAGTTTGAACTTGTCTTTGAACTTGTTGTTGAGAATCGTCGGGACGTCCTGACAGGCCGTAGCTATGAGCCAGCCTTTCTTACGAATCTGCTGGAGGTATAGGGCAATTTGCGGACCCATGATCGGATCAGACAGATATCTATCCAGTTCATCCACGAAGATGATACCGGCACTATCCGGCTCAGAGGCAACCAACATGATCCGATAGAACATGTAGCTTGCAAGCGCCGGAAGAACGTCCGGATCATCAAGGAAATGAGTCATGTCAAAGGTGACGATGTTGTTGGAAAAATCGAGGCTGTCTGTGCTGGAATTGAAGAACTCACCAAGAGGGCCGCCAGGAAGCCATTTTTTGATGGCTTCAGAGGCTTTTGACTCGTCGCGGCCACCAAATGCCAATGCAAGCTGTTCAAGCGTCCTATGCTCTCTCGGGAGATCATAGGCCATACGCACGGCGCGGCTGATGATCGTCTTGCTTTCCTCGTCGTTCTTCTCGATACCGAGCAGAATCTGAAACCATTGCTCCAGATATTTTCGGTTTTCAGTGTTGTCAGGTAACAGGAGCGGATTGAGCTTCATTCCCTTCATGTCTTCATAGGACATGTAATCACCGCGCATATAACGGGTGAAAACCTCCAGGCCGTGGAGCTGGTCGAAATTGACGATCTTGAAATTTTCAAAGCGATCACACATGGCTTCCAGGTAAGCCATAAGGGTGGTCTTACCGGACTCAGAACCGCCGCTCAGAACGGTGTTGCCCAGCGCCGCGTATTTCGGGGATTCCTGGAAAGTAAAACCGAACTCAGAACCGGAAAGAGTCTTGAAATGCGTCACCGGCGAAGGGCCGAAGCCGCAGCGGGAAAGCCCTTCCCCCATTGATGGATATGTTGCAAAGTGTGCCGCGTTGTCCGTGGACAATTCGCGTACCCTTTCCTGATAGTCCATCATGCCGGGGAAGCGTGACCAGAAAGACGGTTCGCAGTTTACCCGCTCTTTCACGAGCGCGTACATAGCGCCACTTGCCACTTTGGATATATCCATGACAGCGCCGCGCAATTCCTCAAGAGTATCTGCCAAGACTTCAATAGAAAAGCGGTGATACATGAAATTGAGGTTGTCGGCCTGAAGCTCCGCTTTAGCGCTCGCTACCTCAATTTCATGGTTTTCAGCATCTTCCATGTAGCCCTTGATATTTCTGTCACGCTCTTTGAGCCGTTTGTGAGCTGTACCCTTTTCCAGCTTGGTAAAGGTCTGATAGATGGAAAATTTTTGCTGGACCTGGAAGAGTGCGTTGAAAAATTCCTCGTTTGATACGTTTGCCGGGAGCTTGATATACAGCCAGGAGCTGTAAATCTCACCGGCTGAATTACGATAAATCTGGTAGTCTTTGAAAGATGGCCACTGAAGAGTGCTCCGCGAGAGAAGACCGGTAATAACGCCGTCGTCCGGACATTTCTGTTTTACCGGATATCCGGACAGCAACCACGCCCAATAGCTTGCCAGGTCGTCACCCTGCAACAGAGATGGATCGTATGCGCTTAGTCTGTTCAGGCACAGATCCACACAGTCCTTCAATGTCTGACGATCTTCGGCGCGAGACTTCTTGACGAGCTTTTCAGCCCCTTTGCGAAGCCGTTCCAGGGTGGACTCATAAGAAATCGTGAACATCAGGTAATGTTTCGTGCGATAAGTCGTATCGAACCAGTTGTACCACTTCTTGCCGATTTCAGCGGCGTGAGGATTGGAAAACTGACACTCGTCCAAAAACAGGGTTTGTTTGATCCGGTGGGAATGGTGACTGACAGTTACGCGTGAGGGCAGTTCGTTGAAAAAACCGCGTCTTGTGTTGAAAAGGTTGAGCATGGAACCTTCATCGAGGCCGGTGTAGTCCTTTCCGAAAAGCTCAACTACATAAGCAAGGTCGCCATCTTTTGTAATCGTCAGGCCGTCCGACTCGATCTTATGCAGAGAACATTTGTCCTCCACATACGAAATTTCCGGTTCCTTGTGTTCCCAAAGGGACGGAAAAATTGCGGTTTTAATGTCACGCATTGTAATCATGGCTGGTACTCATTGCCTTTGTATTTGCCGAGAGCGTTGCCGCAGCGCAGGATCTTTGCCTTGGCAACGGAAACGAAATCGGGATCGTGAAGGGTCAGGAGCCAGCCAAGTCCATAGAGTACGCCACCCAAACCAAGACAGATTAGGATGTTGCGGGTGAACGGCCATGGAATGATCGAGATAAAACCGATCAGCGCAAGCAAATCTCGCGGAAGCCCCAGGGTGACCTGGGGCTTCCACAGGATTGTATAGACCAGAGAATCTTTGGACTTCATTATTCCAGGAAGAGGGCTGCGATTTGGGCAGCGGATCCGATCAGGATGCTACCGGCCACGATGGAAATGCCCCACTTCTTGTCAATCCTGTTCGCCCAGGTCAGATAGCCGAATACGATAATGACCAAAGTCAGAACGGTGACGGCGAAGGTTCCGGAAAGCCAATCAATGATCTTTTCCAAAAGGCTTGTCGTTTTGGAAAATGCGCCGGTGTCGGCAGCCATAACAGGTGAAGCCAACAGCAAAAGCATGTTGGCATACGATACAGTAAGAATTTGCTTGAGTTTACCCATGATCCGTCTCCCAACGTATCTTTAGATTTTACGTTTTCGGGCGTACTCAGGAAGCTCTTTGAGCTTTCTAAGCGCCGCCCTTACCAATTCCCGCTCGCTGTCAAACTGAGGGCGGAGACAGTTGTAAAGCTCTGCCCCCTTCTTGGTCAGCTTGAAGCGCACGGACTTGCACTTGCATGCTTGAATCTCTTCCTTGGAAAATTCTTTTCCCGGCTCCCCTTCTCGCCAGAGGCAAAAAAGCCCAAGTCCAAGATTTTCTTTGAATTCTTCCGGTTCAAGACATTCCGGGACCACTACCACTCGTTCCCCGGCCTCCACCGTAAGCCTCATCCTCCCCACTCTGTCCTCCTTCAAAAAGTCGTAACGTTTATAAATAGTTAGCCTTTTCCTCGGTGCACCTTCTTGTTTTCTACTTGTTTGATTTTTCTGTATATTTTGATATACTTGCGCTGCATAAAGCGAAGCGCTTCATTTTATGAAGTACTTACTGTGTTTTTTTGACTATAGCAATACCTATTTCAACCGCTGTTTTTCTATTCCACAGGTACAGAATGAAACCTTCTGAAAGCTTCCGCGAAGGAATAAAATATCTGCTTCAATTCAAAGGCTTTGGCGCGCAAAACCAGTTGGCGCGTTGTTCAGGATTTTCGACTGGCCACTTCTCCAAAATGTTGAGTGGCAAGGTTCAAATCAATGAAAAATATTGGGAACTAATCGCAAATTGTATGAGCGTTTCAGCCCAAGAACTCATAAATTTGGGTGATGCAATCAGAAGCGGATATGATAAAGATCCGGTGATTGAAATGGTTTTGCAGAAAAGTGTTCTCATGCCGGATAAAATTGATAAGCCGGATAGCGACCTCTTTGCAGTCGATCCGGATAATCTGAATTCCTATCCGGTGGGTGAAGCATGGACATTGGAGAAAGAAAGCTGTTCTTTTTTGATCCGCTTCAATCGGCTTCCATGCGTAGAATCCCTCATCAAAATCACACCTAAACCGAAACCCAAAAAATAGCGTTGGGAGGCCCAGGAGGGGCTTGCCCCTCAGGATGGGCTTCTTTCCCCAGCTGGCCGTGCGGACTTGCAGGGGAGACGTTGTGCGTTTTTCCTCCTGTCCGTCCGGTTGATCCTCCCTGTCCCTCTTGCTGGCTCTCTTCTGCCTGGCCGCGCTTCAGGGCAAGCCGGAAATCGGTTCCTCCGCTGCACAGCGTTTGCGGCCCCTCCAATTTCCTCACTTGCCCCGGAGCTTTTGCGGCTGCGGCTCGTATGAGCTGCGCGACGAGTGACGGAGGATCAAGCCAGGCCGGGGCGTGGCCAACGTCCTGCATAAGCGAGGGGCGCTGCCCCTCGTGGCTCCCCGGCGCTCTGAGATCCAGAGGATCAAGTTGTGTGCCAGGAATTAAGATTTAACTATTCTTTTTATTATTTATTTATTTTAAATAATTGCAAAATAGCTCTTGACTTATTAGAGGTATAGATATACTTTTAATCTAGTTCAACGGGTTGTGGCAGACCCAAAACCAATGAGGAAAAAAGATGGCAAAGAAACAAGGACATACTCTGGAAGTAGGTGCAATCGTTTACCACTCCTGGGGGTACGAGCAAACGAATGTTGACTTTTACCAAGTCGTCGGTCGGACGCAACACTTCGTGAAGATCCGTCCTATCAAATCCAAGACTGTGAAGCGTATATCCGACATGGCCGGGGAAGTCGTGCCGGTTAAAGACTCTTTTTCCACTAGCGAAATCGAACGGCGCAAGGTGTCTGAATGGCAAGGCCGCCAGCTCGTTAAGATGTTCCACGGTCATGGCGAAGAGTGGGATGGAAAGCCAAAATACGAAAGTTCTTATGCGTAACCTTCAGGCCAAAGGGATATATATTCCTTTGGCCTGTAAGTTTTTGTATTTTAGTATAAATTAGATTAGGGGAATATATGATCTTAAGGAGGATAAGCATATGAAAGGCTATGCGATAGCAAACCAAAAAGGCGGCGTGGCCAAGACTACTTCAGGCCACAACCTGGCTGCCGGAATTTTCCGGC
>Ga0207799_100269_pt1 | contig 32335 bp, 25 predicted proteins | sample TtanPargueraPR_4_FD_187742 | JGI IMG/M metagenome (GOLD analysis project Ga0207799, IMG submission 187742) | Aerobic enrichment media microbial communities from Bioluminiscent Bay, La Parguera, Puerto Rico - Tt and M2 (SPAdes) | ecosystem: Environmental > Aquatic > Marine > Unclassified ...
GACGCATAATAGGCGTCGGCCTCGGCCGGATCGACCAGCGTGATCGCGCCTTCCAAATTGACCTGTTTGCGCAGGGATTTCCAATGAAAACACATCGCCGCCACGGGATGCTCGGCCAACTGCCGGCCCTTGCGGCTGCCCAGGTTCGTATAGAAGACGAACCCGCGCTCGTCGACCGCCTTCAGCAGCACCATGCGCACCGAAGGCACGCCGTCTGGCCCCACGGTGGCGACCGAGACGGCGTTCGGGTCGTTGACTTCCGTCTTTTCGGCTTCGGCCAGCCATTTCCTGAAAAGTGCGAACGGATCTTCGGTCACGCTACGTCCTGTCATATTTTTCATGCTATACTGTCCCGATGGAACGGCGGGAACGGCTTCGTTTCCCGAAATTCCGACGGCACCACAGAATTACCGCATTTGTGTATTGCATTTATGGCGAATGCGCCAATCCCAATCCATATTAGGGAGCATCATGAGAGGCGGGATGCTGCAAGGTGCGTCCTGTTCCGCGAATGACTGGAGGTTAGAACTTGATGTTGATACGGAAACTCTCTGTCGTGGCCCTTGCCCTGGTTGTGGTGGCGGGCTGCGCGGACATGCAGGGTCGGCAGAACCAGGCCGCCGGAACGCTGATCGGCGGCGCCGCCGGTGGTCTCGCCGGGGCCCAATTCGGTAGCGGCAAGGGTCAGCTCGCGGCGACCGCGATCGGCGCCGTTCTCGGTGCCGTGGTCGGCTCCAACGTCGGCAGCAAACTCGACGAAGTGGACCGCATGCGCGCCAACCAGGCCCATACGCAGGCCCTGAACACCAACGAGACGATCACCTGGAACAACCCGGACACCGGCCACCACGGCTCGGTCGTGCCGGTGCGCAGCGGGACGACGACCTCCGGGCAGGTCTGCCGCGAATTCCAGACGACGATCGTCGTCGGCGGCCAGGAAGAACAGGGCTACGGCACCGCCTGCCAGCAGCCCGACGGTTCCTGGAAGATCGTCAGCAACTGACGCCGGATCGCTATTCCTCCGCCCCGCCGTCCAGGCCAGCATCCTTACCGGCCGCGGCGGGGCGTTGGTATCCGGTTTCCCCGTCCGCGCTCAGCAGGTCGCGCAGGCTGGTGTCCAGCCGATCCGCCATCAGGCCGTTCATTTCCGCGAGTTGGACCGTCAGCTTCTCCCACCAGGGCCGGGCGGCCAGCCCCGACGGGCGCGCCGACATGGCCAGCCCGAGATCCTGCATCAGACCGTATAGCGTGACGCTCGACAGGTCGCGCACCAGCACCCAGCCGTTACGCGCCGTCCGGTCGATATAGCCGGCCCGGCCGAGCCGCTGGATCAGGTCCTCCGCCGCTTCGCCGCCGAGGCCGGTGTCCTCCAGGATGCCGCTGCGCGAGACGCCGCGGCCGGTCTGGCTCGCCGCGAACAAGTGGTCGAGGATCTGCAGCGCCGCCGCCAGCCGGTCGTCCGGCCGCAGGGCCGAACCGATCCGCCGCACCCCGGCCCGCCACTCGCCCAGGGTCGCGGTCAGCACCGCGCCGAGCAGCACCACGGCCCAGGACAGGTACATCCATACCAGGAAGATCGGCACCACCGACACCGCGCCGTAGATGGTCTGGTAGGTCGGGAACCGGGCGACGTAAAGGCCGAAGCCCCGGCGCAGCAGCGCGAACAGCAGCCCGGCCACGGCGGCCCCGACCAGCGCGTTGACAAACCGCACCCGGCGGTTGGGAACGATGGCGTAACAGACGGTCAGCGCGGCGATCACCATCACCGTCGGCAGGACATGCGAGAGCCGGGCGACGGTCCCCTGGACCGTGCCGTCGCCGACCATCCGGGTCAGGGCGAAGAAATAGGTGCTCAGCGAGAAGCTGGCGCCCATCAGCAAGGGGCCGAGGGTGATCAGCGCCCAGAAGACCAGCAGCCGGGGGATCAGCGCCCGCGGCCGGCCGACCCGGAAGATCGCGTTGAGGTCCGCCTCGATGGTGCCGAGCAGCAGCACGGCGGTGGCGGCGAGGCCGACGATGCCGACCGCCGTCAGCCGCGTCGTGTTCTGCACGAATTGGTCGAAGTACTCGCGCATCGCCTCGGCCGATTGCGGCAGGAAGTTGCTGAACAACGCGTTCTGGAAATCCCCGCGAATCCCCTCGAAAACCGGAAAGGCCGCCAGCATGGAAAAGGCGATGGCGGTGAGCGGCACCACCGCCAGCAGAGAGGTGTAGCTCAGGGAAGCGGCCATGCGGAGGCAGCGTCCGTCGGAAAACCGCTGCCAGGCGAACTTCAGGAAACTCTGGATCTCGGAAAAATCCACATCGGCGCGGCGCATCGCTCCTCCCCTCCACGGGCTGGCGGGTCTTGACCCCTGGGCCGAGTATAGGGCGATTCACCGGCCTTGCGGAGTCGGGGAGCGGAGAAAGTTCCGCCGGGACCGGGCGCGCGAAGACGCCGCCCGGTCCCGTGCCGGAGGAAAACGGTCAGTCGGCGTTGACGTCCTTGAGGAACGTCACGGTCTTCTGACGCAGTTCGGCGGCTTCCGTGTTGACCACATGCGAAGCATCCAGCACCTGGGTCGCCTCGCTGTGCGTCTGGGTGGCCGCCGCCAGCACATCGGCGATGATGCTCGACACCTCCTGCGCGGCGGCCGAGGTCTGCGTGATGTTCTGCGAAATCTCGCCGGTCGCCGAGCCCTGTTGCTCGACCGCCGCCGCGATGCCGCCGGTGATGTCGTTGATGTCGTTGATCGTCTTCTGGATATCCTGGATCGCCTTGACCGCCTCGGCCGTCGCATCCTGGATTCCGCTGATCTGGCCTTCGATCTCCTCGGTCGCCCGGCTGGTCTGGTTGGCCAGGTTCTTGACCTCGGAGGCGACCACGGCAAAGCCCTTGCCCGCCTCCCCGGCGCGCGCCGCCTCGATCGTCGCGTTGAGCGCCAGAAGGTTGGTCTGGTCGGCCACGTCGGTGATCAGTTCGACGACCTTGCCGATCTTCTCGGCCGCCTCGGCCAGGCCGTTGACCATGTCGCCGACCCGTTGCGCCTCGTCCACCGCGGCGGTGGCGATCCGCGCCGAGCGGTTGACCTGCTGGCCGATCTCGGCGACCGACGCCGACAGTTCCTCGGTCGCGGCCGCGACGGTGTCGACCGTCGCCGACATCTCGGCGGCGGCGGCGGCGACCGTATTGGCCTTGCCGGTGGTGTCGTCGGCGACGGCGGTCATGGTCCGGGCCGAGGATTCCATCTGCACGGCCGAGGCGGCGACCTTCTGCAGCAGGCCCGAAGTCTCCGAATCGAACCCCCGGATCATCTCGGCGCGCTTCAGGTGCCTGGTCTCGATCTCGCGATGGACCAGGTCGTTGTAGACGGACAGGGCGACGTCCATGTCGAGGAACACGGCGCGTTGAACCACATTCAGGATTTCGGCGGCCTTGGCGGGACGGAACCGCTGGGAACGGGCGATAACGGCCGACAGTTCCCCCAGGATGTAGGCATAGGCGCCCATGTACCATTGCTGGTCCAGGCCGATCCGGTGATGGGCTTCGCCGATCCGCCGGGCCTCCTCGTAGAATTTCGGTTCCAGCGGTTCGTTGAATAGGCTGTGCCAATGCGCCCGCTGGCCCTTCTTGAGACCGGCCACGCGCGACCAGTCGCCGATCATGGCGGCCAGCCGGTCGTTCTTGAAAACGTGTCTATAGAACCCTTCCAGGACATCTTCCAGATGGGGTTCGACGATCGGCCAGGCGGTTTGAAGGAGTTGCAAGGCCTCACCGTCGAGGCGCAGGAACTTTAGGCGGTCTTTAAACGCAGCCGCGTCGAAGCTGCGCTCGGCGGGCAGGTTCAGCCCGCCTTCGCTGCGGATGTAGTTCATGTTTCCTCCGGCCCCATTCTGTGGGCCAAGTCAGTCGATTCCCTTCCAGTCTCCGAATGGGCCGGAAACTGACGTCCTCTCCACGCGACTCGCGGGTATACGGCGAGTCGCGGCGGAACACAATCAAATACACGGTTGAGAGGCACCGAACCTGGCGCTATTTCAACGATTCAAGAGTTATGGAGTAACAAAAAACCACCCGGCGTAGTTCTCGCCGGGTGGTTTTCTATTTTTTTATTTTCACCGGCGCCGGGACTCGTCCGGTCCGGCAAGACTTAGATGAGTTTTGTCGTCGCGTTGACCTCGCCCAGGAAGTCGACCGTCTTCTGGCGCAGGCCGGAAGTCTGCTGATCGACGTCCTTGGCCGCGTTGAGCACCTGGTCCGCTTCGTCGCGCGCCTGTCCGGCCGCCGCCGTCACGTCGGCGATATTGCTCGAGACGGTCCGCGTCGCATCCGCCGTCTGCGAGATGTTATGGGCGATCTCCCGGGTGGCGGCGCCCTGCTGCTCGACCGCCGCCGCGATGCCGCCGGTGATGTCGTTGATGTTGTTGATCGTTTCCTGGATGCCTTGGATGGCGTTCACCGCATCGCTTGTCGCCGTCTGGATCCCGGTGATCTGGCCGGTGATCTCCTCGGTCGCCTTGCCGGTCTGGTTGGCCAGGTTCTTGACCTCGGAAGCGACCACGGCGAAGCCCTTGCCGGCTTCCCCGGCGCGCGCCGCCTCGATCGTCGCGTTGAGCGCCAGCAGGTTGGTCTGGTTGGCGATATCGGTGATCAACCCGACCACCTCGCCGATCTTGTTGGCCGCCTCGGCCAAGCCGTTGACCAGCGAGCCGACCCGCTGCGCCTCGTCCACCGCCGCGGTGGCGATCTGCGCCGACTTGTTCACCTGCTGGCTGATTTCCGCGACCGAACTGGACAGTTCCTCGGTCGCCGCCGCGACCGTATCCACGGTCACCGACATCTCGTTGGCCGCCGCGGCCACGGAATTGGCCTTGTTGGTCGTGTCGGAGGCCACGTTGGCCATCACCTGGGCCGACCCTTCCATCTGCGACACCGACGAGGACACCTGCTCCAGCATACCGGTCGCGTCGCTCTCGAACTTCTGGATCAGGACCGTCCGCTTCCCCTGCTGCGCCTTGAGCTGCTGGCGGACCAAGTCGTGATAGACCGAAAGCGCCAGGTCCATGTCCAGGAACACCGCCCGCTGCACCACGCTGACGATTTCCGCGGCCTGTCCGGCCCGAAGTCTACGGGATTTCACGATGGCCGCCGAAAGCTTGCCCAGGGTGAAGGCGTAGGCCCCGATATACCACTGCTGGTCCAGGCCGATCCGGTGATGGGCCTCGCCGATCTGCCGCGCCTTCTCGAAGAATTCCGGCTTCAGCGGATCGTTGAACAGATTGTACCAATGCTTCGCCTGGGCCTTCTTGATCCGGTCGATTCCCGACCCGTCGCCCATCATCGCGGCCAGTTCCGGGACCGCCAGGACGTGCTTGTAGAAACCGTTGAGGATATCCTCGAGATGCGGCTCGACCAGCGGCCAGGCCGAACGGAGCAACTGCAGCGCCTCGCTGTCCAGCCGCAGAAAATCGAGACGTTTCCGGAATTCCGGCGAATCCGACGTGAAAGTGGCGTTATCGAGCATCGTTCTTCCCAGTGGTTATTTGTTACGGCACACAGACCTCCCTTCGGAGGTTCCCCCTGCGCTCCCTGCCATCGTCCAGCCGGGCCGGACGATGTCCTTCCACCGGAAGCGGGATTCATATCCCGCGATTGGTTAAATCAACCTAAATGAATTCCTTTTAGTTTATCCATTATAATAAAATTTCCCGCATAAGGAGATAGCCTTTGTGCGCCAACCTTTACCGGAAAACCGAAGGAAAGGGGCCCGGACAGTGCCCTTTTGTTTCTCCGCTCGGAGACCGGCGCCTGCCCGTCCGCGCCGCCATCGGCGGAACCGGGAAACGATGACCGCTTCACACAAACGGCCGGGATATATGGGCGCTTATTGCGAATGACAAGCAAAATCATTTTGTGTGAATTTGCCGAAAATTGAGACGAATTCGCCCATCTTGGGATTTTCCTTTTTCGAAACCTTTCGTGTAGGATGCCGCCTCGACCGAATTCGGGGGTTCTGGTTTTTCTGAAATTGAGAGAGGGGTTTACATGACCGAGTCCGGAACGCTGATGGCGGGGAAGAAGGGGCTGATCATGGGCGTCGCCAACGACCGCTCCATCGCCTGGGCGATCGCGCGCGCCGTCCACGCCCAAGGAGGCGAGTTGGCCTTCACCTATCAGGGGGATGCGTTGCTCAAGCGGGTCACCCCGCTGGCGGCATCGGTGGGGTCGGACATCGTCCTGCCCTGCGACGTAACGGACGACGCCTCGGTGGACGCCGCTTTCGCCGCCCTTTCCGAGAAATGGGGCAAGCTGGATTTCGTCCTGCACGCCATCGCCTATTCGGACAAGGAGGAGCTCAAGGGCCGCTACATGGAGACGAGCCTGGAGAACTTCACCAAGTCCATGCAGATCTCCTGCTACTCGTTCACGGCGGTCTGCCAGCGGGCCGTACCGCTGATGACCGACGGCGGCAGCCTGCTGACCCTCTCCTATCTGGGCGCCGAACGGATCATGCCGAACTACAACGTCATGGGCGTGGCCAAGGCGGCGCTCGAAGCCAGCGTCCGCTACCTGGCCGAGGACCTGGGCCGCGACGGCATCCGGGTCAATTCCCTGTCGGCGGGCCCGATGAAGACGCTCGCCGCCTCCGGCATCGGCGATTTCCGCTATATCCTGAAGTGGAACGAGTACAATTCCCCGCTGCGCCGCAACACCACCATGGACGACCTCGGCGGCAGCGGCCTCTATCTGCTGAGCGACCTGTCCAGCGGCGTGACCGGCGAGAACCTGCATGTCGACAGCGGCTACCACATCGTCGGAATGAAGGCGGTCGACGCGCCCGACATCGCCACCGTCTAAGGTACGGCCCCGTTCGAGGAAAACCCCATGCCCGGTAACACGTTCGGCCAAATGTTCCGCGTGACGACCTTCGGCGAAAGCCATGGCCCGGCCATCGGCGGCATCGTCGACGGCGTGCCGCCCGGCCTCCCCCTGTCGGCCGAGGAGGACATCCAGCCCTATGTCGACCGGCGCCGCACCGGGCAGTCGCGCCACACCAGCCAGCGCCAGGAACCCGATCGGATCGAGATCCTCTCCGGCGTGTTCGAGGGCGTCACCACCGGCACCCCCATCGGCCTGCTGATCCGCAACCAGGACGCCCGCTCAAAGGATTATTCCGAGATCAAGGACAAGTTCCGGCCGGGCCATGCCGACTACAGCTACCTGCAAAAATACGGCCTGCGCGACTACCGGGGCGGCGGACGTTCCAGCGCGCGGGAGACCGCCGTCCGCGTCGCCGCCGGGGCGATCGCCCGCAAGGTGCTGGGCGGCGGCGTCAGCCTGCGCGGCGCGCTCGTCCAGGTTGGCGAGCGCACCGTCGACCGCGGCCGCTGGGACTGGGACCAGGTGACGCAAAACCCCTTCTGGTGCCCCGATCCGGTCGCTGCCGAAGATTGGGAAGCCTACCTCGATTCCATCCGCAAGCAGGGATCGAGCGTCGGCGCGGTCATCGAGATCGCGGCGTCGGGCGTGCCCGCCGGGCTCGGCGAGCCGATCTTCGACCGGCTGGACGCCGATATCGCCAAGGCGATGATGAGCATCCCGGCGGTCAAGGGCGTGGAGATCGGCTCGGGCTTCGCCGCCGCCGCCCTCACCGGCCCGGAGAACGCCGACGAGATGCGGGCCGGGCCGGACGGCAAGCCGCTGTTCCTGTCCAACAACGCCGGCGGCACTTTGGGGGGGATATCGTCGGGTCAGGATATCGTCGCCCGCTTCGCTGTGAAGCCGACCAGCTCCATCCTGACGCCCCGCCAGACCGTCACCGTGTCGGGCGAGGAGACCGAGGTCGCCACCAAGGGCCGCCACGATCCCTGCGTCGGCATCCGCGCCGTGCCGGTCGGCGAGGCCATGATGGCCCTCGTCCTGGCCGACCATCTGCTCCGGCAAAGGGGGCAGTGCGGCGGCTGACGCCACCTCAGGCGTAAAGCTCCAGGCATTCCTGCCCGCGAATGCCGCCGATGACCTCGATCAGGGTCGGCGACGCGGCGGCGACTTCGGCCGCGCCGATCTTGATCCGGGACCGTCCCAGGGCGGCCGTCTCGCTGATCGAGGCACCGTAGACGACGGCCGAGACGTTGGCCCAGACGGCGTAGGACATGCACATCGGGCAAGGTTCGCAGGTGGAAACCAGCACCGCGCCGGACAGGTTGCCGTCGCCGGTCTCGCGGATCGCCGCGCGCAACGCGTTGACCTCGGCGTGCAGAAGTGGGTCGCCTTCCGTCATCCCCGTATCATGGGCCCGGGCAATCACTTCGCGGCCCCGCGCGACCAGCGCGCCGTAGCCCTTGTTGCCGGTTTCCCGCGACCGCCTGGCCTCCTCCAGGGCGATCCCCATCAATCCACCGAAATCCATCCGGACGATCCGTTCCTCGCAGGCCGTCGCGTGCGGCCGGATGGCGGTATAGCTGCGCAGGAACCGTAGCGCCGGATTGAGCACGGAAATCATCGCCTGGGTCGATTTCTCGTAGACCGCGCGGCAGACCACGCGAGTGTCCAGGCCCAGCTGTCCGCAGGCCTCCAACGTGTCGCAGGGATTGGCCGAGCGCCAGGCGATCTCCTGCTCGCTTTCGAAGGTGATTTCCAGGTCTTCCTCGGAAAGCCCCAGGTATTTCAGGAAAACCGTCTCGAACGCCGCCCTCGGCGTCGCGCTCTCACCGATCGGCAATGTGGCGAGATTCCGCCGGCACCAGGCCACCCGCTTCTCGGCGGTCTGCCGCTCCAAAGCCGCCCAAGATTCCGAGTGCAGGCGGTCCACCTGCCCCGCGATATCGTGATGAAACGTCATCCTTCTCCCCTGGGCGTTGCCTCTTTTCCCCGTCTCGCCCGGTCGGACTGGAGCTTAAGATTCAATCACAAGCTGTATCGTCCGGCAATCAGGAATTCGATATTGCCTTCCGGCCCGCGGATCGGGCTTTCGGTGACTCCCCGCACCGTCCATCCCGGCAGCCCGGCCAGCCAGCCGGTGATACGCTCGCAGACCTCGGCGTGCAGCTCGGGCTCGCGGACCACGCCGCCCTTGCCGACCCTCCCCTTGCCGACCTCGAACTGCGGCTTGATCAGGGCGACCAGCCAGGCCCCCGGCGCGGCCAGGGCGAGCGGCGCCTGCAGCACCGTCTCCAGGCCGATGAAACTGGCGTCACAGACCACGATGTCGACCGGCTCGGGCACCTGTTCGGCGGTCAGGTTGCGGGCATTGGTCTTTTCCAGCACCACGACCCGCTCGTCCTGGCGCAGTTTCCAGGCGAGCTGCCCCTGCCCGACGTCGACGGCGTAGACCTTCCTTGCCCCGTTGGCCAGCAGAACATCGGTGAAGCCGCCGGTCGACGCGCCGACGTCCAACCCGGTGAACCCAGTGGGATCGATGGCGAAATGCTCGATGGCATGGGCCAGCTTGAGGCCGCCGCGCGACACCCAGGGATGGTCCTGCCCCTTCAGTTCGATGGGCGCCTCCTCGGGGATCGCGGTGCCCGGCTTGTCGATCCGCCGGGTGTCGCTGAACACCAGCCCGGCCATGACGAGCGCCTGGGCCCGGGTCCGGCTTTCAACGAGCCCCCGGTCGACCAGCAACTGATCGATGCGTTTCTTCTTAACGGCCATGGTCGCCGCACTCTGGGCCAAGCGTCAGCCCGGCGCAACCCTGGAGGATTTCACACGGCTATTCGTGAAGCACCCTCGGCAGATATCCAATCCGCGTCAGATGGCGGAACCGCAGGACATGGAACAGCGCGACGAAGGATAGCCCGATGGTGATGCCAATCCAGACTCCGGCAGCGCCCATTTCCGCCGGGAAGGCCAACCCGTAACCGGCCGACAGGCCCAGCCCCCAGAATCCGAACATAGCGAAGGTCATCGGCACGGCGGTGTCGTTCAGCCCGCGCAGCACGCCCGCGCCGATGGTCTGCGCGCCGTCGCCGACCTGGAAGAAGGCGGCGATCAGGATCAGCGTCGCGGCCAGAACCAGGACCTCGGCGTTGGCCGGGTCCGAGGCATCCAGGAAGATACGGGCCAACGCGTCGGGCCAGATCCACATGATGACCGACATCGTCCCCATGAAAAGAACGCCCATCGCCATCGCCATCCACCCCGCCCGGGCCACGCCCGCGAGGTCGCGGCGGCCCGCCGCGTGGCCGACCCGGACGGTCGCCGCCTGGGCGATGCCGAGCGGCACCTTGAACGTCACCGAGGCCAGCATGATGGCGATCTGATGGGCCGCCAGGGCATTGGCCCCGACCCACCCCATCATGATCAGGGCGCCGCCGATCAACCCGAACTCGACCAGCATCAGCCCGGCGATCGGACCGCCGACGCGGAAAATCCGCCAGAACACCGTCCAATCCGGCCGCCAGAAACGGCCCAGGATGTTGTAGCGGGCAAGCGGCTTCACGGTCGTCACCATCCACAGCATGACCACGAACATCAGGGCGTGGGCGATCAGGCTGGCCAGCCCGGCCCCGGCGATGCCCATGCGCGGCATGCCGAAATGCCCGAGCACCAGCCCGATATCCAGGAACGTGTTGAGCGGGATCGCCCCGAGCAGAACCCAGAGCCCGAGACGCGGCCGGTTGAGCACGGCGGCGAAGTTCCGCAGCACCATGAAGGCCGCCCCCGTCGGCAGGGCCCAGGTCAGATAGTTCAGGTATTCTTGTGCGCCGCGCGCCGCCTCGGGCGGCTGTCCCATGGCCACCAGCGCCGGCTCGGCATACAGCAGGACGAAGGCGAGCGGGAAGCCGAGCAGCGCCGAAATCCACAGCCCCTGCCGGATGACCCGGCGCACCTGGCGCGGGTTGCGCGCCCCCATCGCCTGCGCGGCGAGCGACGCCGTCGACAGCGTGATGCCGACGACCAGCAGGATGAACAGGAAGAACGACATCACCCCCAACGCCGCGGAAGCCAGCGCCCCCGCCCCCAGCCGGCCGATGACCACGACGTCGATCATCTCGATCGCCGTCTCGCTGAGGAACGTCATCACCAGCGGCCAGGCGAGCGTCGCCGTCGCCCGGGCTTCCTTGCGCCAGGGTGCACAAAACTCCGGCGACGGCGTGGGCCGCCCGGCAATGGTCGTCGGTTGTGTCATGATGTCCCGTTATACGTGCTTTTTCGGAAAGGTCCACAGCCGACATCCGGCGTTATGTTATTTCGCAAGCTTCGGCCGGAAAGGCGCCTCCGCCCATGGCCGACGGGCCATGTTCCGCTAGGCTTTTGAAAGGAAATTTCGCCGGGCCGTCCGGCCCCGGATCAGGCCCGCTGTTCCGCCTTGGCGGCCTCCGACAGACCCAGCGCCTGCGCCGCGACCGCGACCAGATGTTCGGCGTCGAGCCCCGCCGCCGCATACTGAACGGCCGGTTTCTCCTGCTCGAAGAACCGGTCGGGCATGGTCAGCGTGCGGAACTTGAGCCCGTGGTCGAGCAGCCCGGCATTGGCCAGGAAATGGGCCACATGCGAACCGAACCCTCCGGCCGCGCCCTCCTCGACGGTGATCAGCACCTCATGCTCGCGGGCCAGACGGCGGATCAGGTCCTCGTCCAGCGGCTTGGCGAAGCGCGCGTCGGCCACGGTGGCGGACAGCCCCCGGGTGGCCAGTTCCTCGGCCGCCGCCATCGACGCCGACAGGCGCGGGCCGAGGCTCAGGAAGGCGACCGAGGTGCCCTCGCGGACGATCCGGCCCTTGCCGATCTCGAACGGGATGCCCTCGGGCGGCAGCTCGACGCCGACGCCCTCGCCGCGCGGATAGCGGAAGGCGCTCGGCCGGTCGTCGATGCCCACGGCGGTGGCCACGGCATGGACCAGCTCCGCCTCGTCCGACGGCGCCATCACCACCATCCCCGGCAGGCAGCACAGATAGGCCAGGTCATAGGCGCCGCAGTGGGTCGCCCCGTCGGCGCCGACGAACCCGGCGCGGTCGATGGCGAAGCGCACCGGCAGGCCCTGGATCGCCACGTCGTGGACGACCTGGTCATAGGCCCGCTGCAGGAAGGTGGAGTAGATCGCGGCGAACGGCTTCAGCCCCTCGGTCGCCATGCCGGCGGCGAAGGTCACCGCGTGCTGCTCGGCGATGCCGACGTCGAAGCAGCGCTCCGGGAACCGTTCCTCGAACTTGTCCAGGCCGGTTCCGGCGGGCATGGCGGCGGTGATCGCGACGATCTTGCTGTCCTTCTCGGCCTCGCGGATCAGCGATTCGGAAAACACCTTGGTGTAGCTCGGGGCGTTGCTTTTGGCCTTGTAGACCTCGCCGGTCACCACGTCGAACTTGCCGACGCCGTGATACTTGTCCGGCGACGTCTCGGCCGGCGCGTAGCCGTGGCCCTTCTTGGTCACCACGTGCAGCAGCACTGGCGCCGAATCGTTCCGGTCGTCGCGGACGTTCTTCAGGATCGGCAGCAGGTGGTCCAGATTGTGGCCGTCGACCGGGCCGACGTAATAGAAGCCCATCTCCTCGAACAGGGTGCCGCCGGTGACCAGGCCGCGCGCGTATTCCTCGGCCTTGTTCGCCGCCTTCTCGATGCCGCGCGGGAAACGCTTGGCCATCTCCTTGCCGAAGCTGCGCAGCGAGCGGTAGGACTTCGACGAGATCAGCCGCGACAGATAGGCGCTCATCGCGCCGACCGGCGGGGCGATCGACATGTCGTTGTCGTTGAGGATGACGATCAGCCGCGAATTCGCCGCCCGGGCGTTGTTCATCGCCTCGTAGGCCATGCCCGCGCTCATCGCGCCGTCGCCGATCACCGCAACGACGTTGCGGTCCTTCCCTTCCAGGTCGCGCGCCACCGCCATGCCCAGCCCGGCCGAGATCGAGGTGGAACTGTGGCCGGCGCCGAACGGGTCGTAGACGCTCTCGCTGCGCTTGGTGAAGCCGGACAGGCCGTCGCCCTGGCGCAAGGTGCGCATCCGGTCGCGGCGGCCGGTCAGGATCTTGTGCGGATAGCACTGGTGCCCGACGTCCCAGATCAGCCGATCCTCCGGCGTCTCGAAGACGTGGTGCAACGCCACCGACAATTCGACGACTCCGAGACTGGCGCCCAGATGACCGCCGACAATGGATACGGCCCGTACCGTCTCGTCGCGCAACTCGTCGGCAAGCTGCTTGAGCTGCTCGAGCGAAAAGCCGCGCATGTCGGACGGATCGTTGACCGTGTCCAAAAGTGCCGTCGTCTGTTCTTCCGCCAAATCCCTGTTCCTTGCCGTCTTTTTTGAAAAGGAAAAACCCGGGTGTCAGGCCCGCCGATTCACGACGAACCGCGCGAGGTCCCTAAGAGGGTCGGCCTTTTCCTCGAACATTTCAAGGTGGCTCACCGCCTGATCGGCCAGCGCGTCGGCCTGCGACCGGGCGCGTTCGGCGCCGAGCAGCGACACGAAGGTCGCCTTGCCCGCGGCCTCGTCCTTGCCGGTCGCCTTGCCGGTCGTCTCGGCGTCGCCTTCCACGTCCAGCAGATCGTCGACGATCTGGAAGGCCAGTCCCAAATCATGGGCATAGGCGTGCAGAACCTGCCGGGCCGCCAGCGGCGCCTTGCCGAGAATCGCCCCGCTTTCGCAGGAAAAGCCGATCAGCGCGCCGGTCTTCAGCCGCTGCAGCCGGGTGATCTCCGGAATGGTCAGGGACTTGTGCTCGGCCATCAGATCCAGAACCTGCCCGCCGACCATGCCCTTGGCCCCGGCGGCCCGCGCCATCTCGCAAACCAGTTCGCTACGCACCCGGGGATCGGAATGGGTATCGCCGTCGCCGAGCACCTCGAACGCCTTGGTCAGCAGGGCGTCGCCGGCCAGGATCGCCGTCGCCTCGTCGAACTGCTTGTGGCAGGTCGGCTGGCCGCGCCGCAGATCGTCGTCGTCCATCGCCGGCAGGTCGTCATGGACCAGCGAATAGCTGTGCACCATCTCGATCGCCGCGGCGACCCGCAAGGCGCAGATATCGGCCACGTTGAACAGCCGCGAACTGGCCATCACCAGGAAGGGCCGGATGCGCTTGCCGCCGCCCAGGGTCGAGTACCGCATGGCCTCGACCAAGGTCGACTCGGGCCTGTCGTCCACGATCAGCAGACGATCCAGGGCCTCGTTCACCGCCGTCGCGCAATCGGCTAACGCCGTCTGGAAATCCGTCAAGGAACGCCTCAATCAATATCCGCGGGTTCGGTGCGGACGTCGCCGCCGGCTTCCAGCACCACTTTGTCGACCCGCGCCTGGGCTTCCTTGAGCTTGCTCTCGCAATGGCGCTTGAGAAGCGCGCCGCGCTCGTAGGCCGTGATCGCGTCGTCGAGTTTGCCGGTGCCGTCTTCGAGCTGCCGGACGATCGTTTCAAGTTCGGCCAGGGCCTCCTCGAAGCTCATCCGTGCGATCTCGGCCGGAACGGAATTGTCCGCCATGTCCGTATCTGTCCCCACGTGTTTTTCGGGACCGGCAGTCTAAGCAGCGCCCCCTGCCAGGGCAAGGGCGTCGGCTCCCGCCAGATGAAATCCTGGTTCCCCGCTAGATCCCCATCAGCTCGCGCATATGCGCCGTGACGCAGGCGCCCAGCGCGGGCAGGTCGTAGCCGCCTTCGAGCATGGAAACCAGCCGGTTGTTGCAACAGTCGCGGGCCACCTTCTGCAATTCGTCGGTGATCCAGGCGAAATCGGCCGTCTGCAGCCGCAATTGCGCCAGCGGATCCGAAGCATGGGCGTCGAATCCGGCCGAGACCAGCAGCAGGTCGGGATCGAAGGCGCGCAGCCGGGGCAGAATGCGGCCGGTGTAGGCCTCGCGGAACTCGGCGCTGCCCGAACCGGGCGCCAGCGGCACGTTGACGATATTGTTGGCCACGCCGGTTTCGTGCTCCATGCCGGTCCCGGGAAAAGCCGGCCATTGGTGGCTGGAGGCATAGAAGCAGCGCGGGTCCTCCTCGAAGGCGGATTGCGTGCCGTTGCCGTGGTGGACGTCGAAATCGACCACCGCGACCCGGTCCAGCCCGAAATCGTGCAGCGCGTGCTTGGCGGCGATGGCGATGTTGCTGAACAGGCAGAAGCCCATCGCCTGGGTGGCCTCGGCGTGATGCCCCGGCGGCCGGACGGCGCAGAACGCGTTGCGCGCCTCGTTCCGCATCACCGCGTCGACCGCCGCGCAGCCGGCGCCCACCGCGCGCAACGCCGCCTCGCCCGAGGCCGGGCACATGCCGGTATCGGGATCGAGCTGGTGGAACCCCTCCTTGGGAACGTTTTCGAGAATCGAATCGATGTAATAGGGCGGATGGACCCGCTTGATGTCCTTGATCTCGCCGAGCGGCGCATCCATCCGGATCAGCATAAAGAATGCCGGGTCCTCCAGAGCCCCCGAAATCGCCTTCAGGCGGTCGGGCTGCTCGGGATGACCGGGAAAGTTACTGTGGTCGTAACAAACCGGATGGGTGATAAAAAGCGTCGACATCGCCTAAAGGTTGAAAACCGTTTTTTTACCGTCTTATCACGAGAGATCATTCTCCATAAATCGACAGTCCGTGACCAGAAAAGTTTGATCTGTTCCGGATTGACGGCCTGTGAGAATCCGGCGCAAAGTCCGAGTCTCTTGAAAACCCGTGGGCGCGAACGACTTATCTTTCGGGGAACCACATTTCCTGCGGGGCGGTGCGATTGCCGGGCGGTGGCGCCGCCGGGCAAGGGGGAGGTGTTGGAGTGAACCCTGTCGTTACGGGAACGGGCCGCCGGATCGCGGCGGGAGTGATGCTGGCCTTCGCTCTCGTGGCGAGCGGCGGTGCGCAGGCCCAACGGGCCGCCGCCACCTTGGTCGATGTGGACGAGGTCCGCTCCGCCCCCCTGAAACAGACCATACCGGTGATCGGGCGTCTGGTCGCCCGGCAGGCCGGTGTCGTCGCGTCGCGAACCCGCGGACCGGTGGCCGAGATCCGCGCCTCCGTCGGCGACCGGGTGGCCAAGGGCGACGTCATCGCCGTCCTTGCCCAGGACCGCCTGCAGGCCGAACGGCAACTCCGCGCTGCCGAGGTGACCGAGGCCGAAGCCGCGGTCGGCACCGCCAAGGCCCAGCTCGGATTCGTCTCCCAGGAACTCAAACGGTTGGAGAATCTGCGCAAGTCGGCCGCCTTCAGCCAGGCGCGCTTCGAGGACAAGAAGCAGGAAGTGCTGCAGGCGCAAAGTGCCATCGCCGAGGCCGAGGCCAAGCTGCAACGCGCCCGGATCAACCTGCGCCTCGCCGACATCGAGCTGCGCGACGCGGAAATCCGCGCCCCCTACCCCGGCGTGGTGTCGATCCGCCATACCGAGGTCGGCTCCCATCTGGCGGTCGGCGACCCGGTGGTCACCCTGATCGACGACGTCCACCTGGAAATCGAGGCCGACGTCCCGGCCAGCCGCATCGGCGGACTGACGCCGAACGCCGAGGTCGCCTTCCAGTTCTCCGGCGGCGGGCATGCCCTGAGGGCGACCGTCCGCGCCGTGGTCCCGGACGAGAACCCGCTGACCCGGACCCGCACGGTCCGCTTCACGCCGACCTTCAACGGCGAGCGTAATCTGGCCACCAACCAGAGCGTCACCCTGCTGCTGCCGGTCGGTGAACCGCGCGACGTGCTCAGCGTCCACAAGGATGCGGTGATTGTCCGCAACGGCAAGAACGTGGTGTTCGTCGTCCGCGACGGCGTCGCCGACTCGGTCGAGGTCGATCTGGGCGAGCCCATCGGCAGCCGCTTCGAGGTGCTCGGCGGCCTGTCGCCGGGCGACAAGGTGGTGGTCCGCGGGAACGAGCGGCTGCGTCCCGGCCAATCCGTTTCCGCCCGCGAAAACAGCTAGACGCCGGAGCCCCGACGATGGACTTCATCCGCCTCTCCATCGACCGCCCCATCGCCGTTCTCGCCGCCGTGCTGATGGTCGTCCTGTTCGGCCTGGTGGCGCTGCAGACCATTCCGATCCAGCTCACCCCGGACGTCGACCGGCCGGTAATCACCATCCGCACCAGTTGGTCCGGTGCCGCGCCGGTCGAGGTCGAGCGCGAGATCGTCAACCGGCAGGAAGAGGTCCTGCGTGGCCTGGAGGGGCTGGAGGAGATGCGCAGTTCCTCGCGCGACGGCAGTTCCTTCGTCGTTCTGGAATTTCGTATCGACCAGGACATGAACAAGGCCCTGCTGCAGGTCGCCAACCGGCTCGACCGGGTCTCCGACTACCCCGACGAGGCCGAGGAACCGACGCTCGACACCGCCGGCAGCGAAGACAACGCCATCGCCTATTTCACGCTCAGGCGCCTGCCCGGCAACGACCGGCCGATCCACACCTACGGCGATTTCGTCGAGGACGTCGTCCAGGACCGGCTGGAGCGCGTGCCCGGCGTCTCGCAGGTCGATGTCTTCGGCGGCAGCGAGAAGGAGATGGTGATCACCGTCGATCCCGAGCGCATGGCCCGCTACGGGCTGACCGTGTCACGAGTGATCGACGCGCTGCGCGGCGCGTCGGCCTCGGTCTCGGCGGGCGACGTCGAGGAGGGCAAGCGCCGCTATGTGGTCCGCACCGAAGGCGAGTTCACCACCCTGGACCAGGCCCGCGCCGTGGTGTTACGCAGCATCGAGGATCCGGCCACCGGACGGGTCGCCCGCGTCACCGTGGGCGACATCGCCGATGTCGATTTCGGTTACAAGGAACGCAGCGCCACCATGCGCTATCTCGGCGAACCGGGCATGTCGATCAGCGTCATGCGCGAGACCGGCTCCAACGTGATCGAGACCATGGCCGGCCTGCGCGAGGCCGTGGACGAGTTGAACGGGACCGTCCTGCCGGACGCCGGGCTGAAACTGACCCAGGTCTATGACGAGACGGTCTACATCGATTCCGCGATCGATCTGGTGCAGCAGAACATCTGGGTCGGCGGCACCCTGGCGGCGCTGATCCTGATGCTGTTCCTGCGCTCCGGCGGAGCGACGCTGATCGTCTCCATCGCGATCCCCGTCTCGGTCATCGGCTCCTTCGTCGCCATGGCCGCCATGGGTCGCTCCATTAACGTGATCTCGCTGGCCGGGCTGGCCTTCGCCGTCGGCATGGTGGTCGACGCGGCCATCGTCGTGCTGGAGAACATCTACCGGCTGCGCCAACAAGGCGTTCCGTCCGGCCGCGCCGCCTACGAGGGGGCCAAGCAGGTCTGGGGCGCGGTGATGGTCTCGGTCCTGACCACCATCATGGTGTTCGTTCCGGTGCTGCTGATGAAGCTGGAAATCGGCCAGTTGTTCCGCGACATCGCCGTGGCCATCACCGTTTCGGTCCTGCTGTCGCTGATCGTCGCCATGACGGTCATTCCGGCGCTGTCCAACCGGCTGCTGCGGCGCAACGTCCATGAGGGCTCGGGCAGCCTCCGCCTGCCGGTCATCGATGGGTTGGCCCACGGTTTCTACAAGCTGCTCATGGCCTTCACCCGGGCGGTGGTCGGCCATCGGGCGATCTCGCTGGCCGTGGTCGTCTGCGTCTGCGGCGCCGCGGCCTTGGCCACCTATGTCTGGCTGCCGAAGCTCGAATACCTGCCCGAGGGCAACCGCAACTTCGTCATCAGCATCACCACGCCGCCGCCCGGCTACAACCTGAGAACGGCCAATACCATCGCCGAGGAATTCGAGAACGAGGTCCGCCCCTACTGGACCTCGGAGACCGGCGCGGAATCGGCGCCCGGCGAGCCGCCGAAGATGGATCACTTCTTCTTCGTCGCGCGCAGTTCGTCGACCTTCGTCGGCGCCATGTCGGCCGATCCGGCCCGCGCCGGCGAACTGATCCCGATCATCCAGAACGCCGCCTTTCGCGAACCCGGGACCTTCGGCTTCGTCACCCAGCCGTCGATCTTCGGCCGAGGTTTCGGCAGCGGCCGCTCGATCGACCTCAACGTCTCCGGCCCGGACCTGGAACAGGTGCTCGCTGTCGCCCTCGACGCGACCGACGAGATCAACCGCCTGCTGCCCCGGCGCGAGGGCCATCAGCTACGGCCCCGCCCCGGCCTGGAGCTCGGTGCGCCGGAAGTCCGCGTCATCCCCGACCGGGTGCGCCTGGCCGACAACGGCGTCACCGTCCGCGAACTGGGCGCCACCGTGGACACCTTCAACGACGGGCTGCGCGTCTCCGAGATCACGGTTGACGGCAAGCGGACCGACCTGACCCTGCGCGGCCCGCAGCGCAAGATCCTGCAGACCCAGGGCATCAACAACCTGCCGGTGGTCACCCAGTCGGGCAAGATCCTGCCGGCCGGCGAACTGGCCGACGTCATCGTCACCTCGGGGCCGACCGAGATCCGCCACATCGAGCGCGAGCGCACGGTGACGCTCCAGGTCCGGCCGTCCAACGACCTGCCCCTGGAATCGGCGATGGACATCCTGCAGACCCAGGTCATCGAGAAGATGCGGGCCGAGGGCCTGCCGCCCGGCGTGAAGATGCTGATGTCGGGCACGGCGGACAAGCTGAGCGTCGCCTGGAACCACATGCGCCTCGACCTGGTGATCGCCATCGCCATCGTCTATCTGGTCATGGCGGTGCTGTTCGAGAGCTTCATCTACCCGCTGATCATCGTGCTCTCGGTGCCGCTGGCCACCGCCGGCGGCGTGCTCGGACTCGCCGTGGTCAACCAGTTCTACCCGCAGCGGCTGGACATGCTGACCCTGCTCGGCTTCATCATCCTGGTCGGGATCGTCGTCAACAACGCCATCCTGCTGGTCCACCAGACCCTGTTCCACGCCCGCGTCGAGGGCATGGCGATCGAGGACGCCATCGTCGAGGCGACCCGCAACCGGGTCCGCCCGATCTTCATGTCCACCCTGACCAGCGTCTTCGGCATGCTGCCGCTGGTTCTGTTCCCCGGCGCCGGGTCGGAACTGTACCGGGGCCTGGGTTCGGTGGTGGTCGGCGGGCTGTCCCTGTCGGCGCTGCTGACCCTGACCATCATCCCGCCGTTGCTGACCCTGGTCGGCCGGACGGTCGGAGTCCGCCAGAGTCCCGCCGAACAACCGACGCTGGAACCTTCGCACGGGGAATAAAGCAAGCAAGCGGAAAGTCCCGAATTCCGGAAATCCTTTCCATTTTGGCGTTATAATGTAATATATTAAGCATTGCGCATAAAAAAGGCGGCACAATAATTTGAATAGCGCGGCCGTGTTCCGGTAAGCTCCGGTCCCGTTATTCGGACTCACGACACCGTGGCGACCCTGCCGCGGCATCCCCCGGCCCGACGGCGAACGTGGGGGAAAAGGCCATGGATATGGATTTAGAAAGCCTACAACAAAACGCACTCCGCGCCAGCATCCTGCTGAAAGCCATGAGCAACCAGCACCGGCTGATGATTCTCTGCCAGCTGGCCAGCGGCGAGAAGCGGGTCGGCGAACTGGAAGAACTGATCGGCCTGAGCCAGTCGGCCCTGTCGCAGCACCTCGCCCGGTTGCGCCGCGACAATCTGGTCAAGACCCGGCGCGAAGCCCAGACCATCTACTACTCCCTGGCCGGCCCGGAATCCCAAGCCGTCATCGAGACCTTGTACGGGCTTTACTGCGTCGCGCCGGCAAGCCCGGCCGAGGAGGAAAAGGAAGAGGCCACCGTCGGCTCCTGACCTTCCTCGCCGCAGGGGCGCGGTTCGGCGGCCCCTCTTGCCCCGGCAATCTACAGTTCCCATGTGGGAAATAACCATGGGAGCCTAAGAATTCAGTCGGGGAGAGACCATGATTTTCCGCCAGTTGTTCGAGCCGGTTTCGTCCACCTACACCTATCTGCTGGCCAGTCGGATCGGTGGCGAGGCGTTGATCATCGACCCCGTCTTCGAGAAGGTGGACCGCTACATCCAGCTCCTTGAGGAACTGGACCTCCAGCTGGTCAAGGCGGTCGATACCCACACCCATGCCGACCACGTCACCGCCCTGGGCGCCCTGCGCGATTTGACCCGCTGCGTCACCGTCATGGGCGAGCGCAGCAAGGTCGACGTGATCTCCATGCGGGTGCGCGAAGGCGACAAGGTCGCCATCGAGGGGGTCAAGCTGGAGGTCCTGGAAACCCCCGGCCATACCGACGATTCCTACAGTTTCCTGCTGCCCGACCGGGTGTTCACCGGCGACACCCTGCTGATCCGGGGCAGCGGGCGGACAGATTTCCAGAACGGCAATCCCTATGATTCCTATGAATCGATCTTCAACAAGCTGCTCAAGCTGCCCGAGGAGACGCTGATCTACCCGGCCCACGACTACAAGGGCGACACCGTCAGCACCATCGGCGAGGAGAAGGCGCATAATCCGCGCCTGCAGGTCGGTTCGGCGCAGGAATACGTCGATATCATGAACAACCTGAACCTGCCCAACCCGAAGCAGATGGACGTGGCGGTGCCCGCCAACCTGCGCATCGGTTACAAGAACGCCGATCCGGTCATCCAGAAAGGCACGCTCGGCACCTTCGAGGCGCAGGAACGGCTCGGCGAACCGGGCGTCGTCTTCGTCGACCTGCGCGAGGACTTCGAGCGCCAACGCGACGGGATCATCGCGGGATCGGCCCATGCCCCCTACAACGCCCTCGGCGACTCGAGCCGTCCGGGCGGCCTACTGCACACCCTTGCCGGAGAACCTGGAAAGACCGTGGTGCTTTACTGCGCCCACGGCGAACGTTCGGCCCTTGCCTTGAAGGCTCTGAACGATACCGGGTTCACCGGCATCCTGCACCTTGGCGGGGGCCTCAAGGCCTGGCGCGACGACGGCGGACCCGTCGTCCCGGCCAGCGGCTAAAGGGAATTGGATATCTCGATCAGATTTCCGTCGGGATCGCGGCAGTAGACCGACAGCAGCGGCCCTTGCGCGCCGGTCCGCTCGACCGGCCCCTCGACGATATCGACACGGTTTTCCTTCAGGGTTGTGATCACGGTTTCCAGCGGCGTCCCGGTCAGGAAACACAGATCGGCCGATCCGGGGACCGGTTTCCGGGCGTGCGGGGCGAACGGCGCGGCGGCCGGGTGCAGGTTGATCTTCTGGCCACCGAACTTCAGGGCGGTCCGTCCACCGGCGAAGGTTTCCCGCGCCATGCCGAGGACGCCGCAATAGAATCGGCAGCTTTCCTCGATGTCGGCGACGGTCAGGACGAGATGGTCGAGAGAGTCCAGGCGCATCGGTATCCGCTCGCGTTCCGTTGATGGGCGCGCAAGCGGTCCGGTCTACATGCCGAAAAACGTCTAGTTGACGACGTTGGAATTCCGCTCCTGGGTCAGCATCCAGCGCAGTTCTTCCTTGATGATCTCGGTATGCCGCGTCGGCTCGGCCTGCAGGACACCCGAGATGATCTCCCGCCGGATCGCCTGCGGCAGCCGGTGGAAGTTCTCCAGCATCAGGAACTTGATGCTCGGCCGGATGTTCTGCGAGACCAGAAGGCTCAGAACCAGCTTGCGGCGGATATCGTGCCGCAGGTTACCGGCCTCGGTCAATTCGAAGAACTCCTGGACGAACTCGCGCGGCGCGATGACGCCGTCGATCAAGGCGCCCAGGTTCTGGCGCACCGCCGCCGTGTACTGCGAGCGGGTCTTCAGGATGAAGCGCGAGGCGTGCTTGCGCACGTGGTCGATGGCGCCCGGCGCGAAGGCATTCTCCGTCACCAGTTCGACGGCCCGGCGCACCAGCGGATGGCGGCTGGTTTCGCCGACCAGGCTGAACAGGCCGGTGACCAGCTGCGTGCGGTTGCTGACCGGGCCCATGCGCGCCGCGGCGGCCACCGCCATCGTCGCTTCCGGGTCGCGCGTCGCGACCAGCGCCAACGGCAGCGGATCCTCCAGATCGTGGAGGTCGAGGTTATGGTTGATCAGATGCTCGGGGACCAGGATGCGGTCGCCTTCGCCGGGAACGCAGATCGGCGCGCCGGCCTTGTAGCTTTGCTTGATGCTGAGCGCGGTCTTCAGGCCCTCATGGGTGATCCCGAGGCCGTTCATCGCCTCCGATTCACTGATCCCCGGCGACTGCCGCATTCCGCCGAAGCCGACGTCGTCCCATGCCCAATGGGGTTCGTCGCGCCGATTGCTCAATCGAGTTGCCATGACTCCAAGCCTATATCCCACCAGTAGGCAACAATTGCCGGTTCGGACTCTGCCTCACAACACTTAACGGCTCCTTAACGCCGCCGACCTTATCCACACCGGCACGGGAAATCCCACGGAAATCGGGGCTTACCTTGGGGATAACCCGCAAGCCGGTTTCGGGTGCCGGATCGAAAACGGCTGGAATCGGAATCGCCGATTTCGTCTAGCTCTCCGGTTGGCGCTTCCCATGCCCACAGGTTGCCCTCGGCGGCCGGAAGTACTTCGATTCTCCTTAGTTTTCCAGGACCTAACGAAACAATAGCCGCTCATCTCCGCAAATCGTGAGCGGAGAACGCATAGGATTTCGCTTGATTATCAAGCACACTTAAGACTCTCATTATTTCAGCCATAGGTTCCGGGTATTTTCAGGAGAGCGGGACTCTATTGGCCGATCCGCAGAATCAGGGGGAAGACACATGGAACTATTTACGGAAATTGTAAATACGGTCGACGGGTTCATATGGGGCCCCGTCATGCTGGTGCTCCTATTGGGAACCGGCCTCTACCTCACCATCGGACTGCGCGGCATGACGTTCGCGCGCATCGGTTACGGTTTCCGTCTGCTGTGGAAGGGACGCACGGCCGACGATGACGACGAGGGGCAGATCACCCCGTTCAACGCGCTATCGACCGCCCTGGCCGCAACGGTCGGGACCGGCAACATCGCCGGTGTCGCCACGGCGATCTACCTGGGCGGCCCCGGGGCCGTCTTCTGGATGTGGATCACCGCCCTGGTCGGCATGGCCACCAAGTACGGCGAGGCCGTGCTGGCGGTGAAGTACCGCGAGGTCGACGAATTGGGCAACTACGTCGGCGGACCGATGTACTACATCAAGAACGGCCTCGGCGAGAACTGGAAGTGGCTGGGTTTCCTGTTCGCCTTTTTCGGCACCTTCGCCGCCTTCGGCATCGGCAACGCCATCCAGGCCAACTCGGTGGCGCAGGCAGCCTCGGACCATTTCGGCGTGCCGGTGCTGGCCACCGCCGCCGTTCTGATCGTCTTCACCGCGCTGGTCATCCTCGGCGGCATCAAGCGTCTGGGCGAGGTCGCGGGTAAGCTGGTGCCGCTGATGGCGGTGCTCTACATCATCGGCGCGGTGATCATCATCGTCGCCAATATCGGGGAGTTGCCGGCGGCCATCGGCCTGATCGTCAGCGACGCCTTCACCGGAACGGCCGCCGCCGGCGGGTTCGCCGGGTCGACCATCATCATGGCGATGCGTTACGGCGTCGCCCGCGGCATCTTCTCCAACGAGGCCGGCCTCGGCACCGCGCCGATCGCCCATGCCGCCGCGCAGACCAAGGATCCGGTCCGTCAGGCCACCATCGGCATGCTCGGCACCTTCATCGACACCATCATCATCTGTTCGATGACCGCCCTGGTGATCGTCATGACCGGCTCCTGGAACAGCGGCGAAACGGGCGCGAGCCTGTCCACCTTGGCCTTCAACACCGGCCTGCCCGGTTTCGGCAAGGTCGTCGTGGTCTTCGGCCTGCTGATCTTCGCCTACACCACCTTGCTGAGCTGGAGCTACTACGGCGAGCGCTGCGCCGAGTACATCTTCGGCGTCGCCGTCATCTGGCCGTATCGCGTGCTGTGGCTGGTGGTGATCTTCGTCGGGGCGTACTTCAAGCAGTATCTCGAACTGCTATGGCTCATCGCGGATGCCCTGAACGGCATGATGGCGATCCCCAACCTGATCGCCCTGCTGCTGCTCAGCCCGGTCATCTTCAAGATCACCAAGGACTACTTCGCCAACAAGGGCGCGGACGGATAACCCGCCCCACCGGATTTGGCCGCCGCCGGATTTCCCGTCCGGCGGCGGTTTTTTCATGCCTTCAACAGCCCGGATCGGGCAGCAGGTCGATCCTTTCCGGAACCATCTTCAGGGTGAAGTCGCCGAAATCCTGCACGATCTCGGCGGCGATGCCGTCCTCGCGGTATTGGACGCCGACCTCGAAGCTGGGCAGGCCCGTGCCCGCGGTTCCCGGAAAGAACGCCATCTGGACCGACCAGATCGGCAGTTCGGCCAGGCCGAGCGGCGCGCTGAGGCTCTTCTGCCGGGCCGCGGCGGCCGGTCCGACCGCCGCGCCGACGCGGTAGGGGTTGTCCAGGTCGGCGCCGTCGAACACATAAGCCGACACGTAGCGCTGACCGGCCCGCCCGGCCTCGATCAGCTTCATCAAGTGGTTCAACGGGAACAGCGTTCCGGCGGGCAGGTCCACGTCGACCTCGGCGGGGACGGTCAGCCGCGCCACGCCCGGCCCGCCGCCGGCCGGCATCCTCGCCGCGCCGCCCAGTTCCTCGACGATCTCGCCGTCCCGCTCGTCGCGCATCCGGAAACGGAAGGACCGGCCGTCCTTGGCCTCCCAGCTGGTATAGGCCCACAGGGAATCGGACAGGCCGCCCTCGTCCGAGGAGATCCGCAGGGCCACCTGGTTCTCGACCGTCCAGCCGTCGCAGGCGTTGGCGAACCGGTAGATCAAGCGGCCGTCGACGCCGGCGATGCCCGCCCCCTGGTCCGCCTCGGCCAGAGAGACGCGGTAGACCGCCTGATGCCCGGCCAGCGGGAGGCCCTGTGCCTGCGGCAGGGCCGGGGCGGCGGCGGCGAGCATGGCCAGCCCGCAGAACAACGCCGGGATTCGGGCAAGAATAGTCTTCGTTTTCATTATCTCAACCTTGGGGCTTGTATTTCCGAGCATTCGACACGGCGGACGCGAGGATTCTTCTTTCCTACAAACAATACAATTATCTAGGAAAAACCTATCCCTCAACCCGGCAACATTTACCTAGAAGTAATCAATTTTCGCTAGCCTATACCCCTAACATACTGATTCCAGAGAAAGCTGTCTTGGCATGAAGGTTGCGAGAAAAACGGCAGAAATAAGGTATCTGCCGAAAGCGGCAAAAAAAACGCCGCGAGAAAGGGAAGATAGAGCAGTGATCCTCGACAAGACCGTCCGCCGTCTGCAGACGGCGCCCGCGCATCGTCAGACGGATCTGGTCGCCAAGGTTTCGTTGTTGACCGATCTGCTGGAGCGGGCGTCCGCGACGCCGCATGGCCCCGATATCGAGACCATGCGCAACGTGGCGGAGCAGGCCCTGGCCGCCGCGGTCAAGGCCGACCGTCATTTGGAACACCAGAACCAGCAGATCAGCGAACTCGAACGCCAGGCGATGACCGATCCGCTCACCGGCCTCCTCAACCGGCGCGGTTTCGAACGGTCCTTCAAGAAGGCCCTGGCCGCCGCCCGCCGTTATGGCGAGACCGGCGTCCTGATGTCCATCGACCTGGACGGCTTCAAGCTGATCAACGACACCTACGGCCACAACGCCGGAGACAAGGTCCTGAAGCAGGTCGCCAAGATCCTGACCGAGAACGTGCGCGAGACCGACTATGTCGGCCGGATCGGCGGCGACGAATTCGTCGTGCTGCTGACCCGCACCTCGGTCGAGAACGGCACCAAGCGCGTGCGGGAACTCGACCGCCGGCTCAACGGGACGATGGTCAACATCGGCGGCCGCGCCATCCTGCTCCGGGCCAGCTGCGGCAGCCGAGGCTATGGCGCCGAGGACCGGAGCCACAAGGTCCTGCACAAGGCCGATGCCGAGATGTACCGCAGCAAACGCGGCCAAACCAAGGATGGGCTGACCGCCGCGTGACCCCTGTGGCCAGGAGAAGGCTTGCCTGACCCGATGCAACTTGACCGCCTATCCAGTCTCTCTTCCATCCTGCCCTACCTGCGGGCGGCGCAGCCTGCCGCCATGCAACGGCAACCGGCGGAGACGGTGGTGGACTCCTCGGCGACGGTCACCGAAGTCGCCGACATCGACGGGCCGGGAGCCGTCGTCCGCCGGTTGATGGGCGATCTCGACATCCGCAACCTATCGCCCCGCCAGATGTCGGAGGCCAGCCTCGACCTCTACGCCGCCGGGGTGTTGCCGTGGGACGAATACGCCATGCTGGCGTTCCAGCCGGAACTGCATCCCGATTACGACAGCACCATCGGCGCGCTGACCGGCGAAGCGGCGGCTCCGGACGAGCCGCGCGATTTCCTCGCCCAGTGGGAGGAGCGTCTCGATTTCGACCGCCGCTACAATCCCGGGGATACGGAAAACATCGAACGCACCGAACGGATCGTCGGCCTGTTCCGCCAGATCGACACCCCCCCGACCAGCCTGGTCGTCTGACCCAAGCCTTTATCGACCGTCACCCTCGGACTTGATCCGAGGGCCCACACCCTCCGCCCATACGGCCTTTCCCAGTTGATGCGTGGATCAAGTCCGCGCATGACGCCTGAATGGCGTATTTTCACGATAATCATAGCCGAACGGCCGCTAGCGGAATCCTAAGCCGGGCAATGACGGCGGTGAGGACAAACGGAAAACGCCGGGGACGGGCCCCGGCGCTTCCAAATCGAACGAATGGGGATAAGCAGGCGTCTATTCGGCGCCCTTCTTCTCGTCGGCATCCGTCTTTTCGCCGTCGGGCTTCTTCTTCGCCTTCGGCATGTTGACCTTGATGTGCAGGTCGCGCAGCTGCTCGGGCCGCACCTCGGAGGGCGCGCCCATCAGCAGGTCCTGCGCCTGCTGGTTCATCGGGAACATGATGACCTCGCGCAGGTTCTCCTCGTCGGCCAGCATCATGACGATCCGGTCGATGCCGGGGGCCGAGCCGCCATGCGGCGGGGCGCCGAACTGGAAGGCCCGCAGCATGCCGCCGAACTTGCTCTCGACCACCTCCGGGCCGTATCCGGCGATGGCGAAGGCCTTGAACATGATGTCCGGGCGATGGTTCCGGATGGCGCCGCTGGACAGTTCGATGCCGTTGCAGACGATGTCGTACTGGAAGGCCAGGATATCGAGCGGATCCATGGTCTCCAACGCCTCCAGCCCGCCCTGCGGCATCGAGAACGGGTTGTGGCTGAACTCGATCTCGCCGGTGTCCTCGCTGCGCTCGAACATCGGGAAATCGACGATCCAGCAGAAGTCGAACCGGCCGGTGGCGCGCAGTTCCAGCTCGTCGCAGATGCGGTCGCGGACGATGCCGGAGAACTTCTCGGCCTGCTTCTTCTCCGAGCAGATGAAGAACACCGCGTCGCCGTCGCCGACGCCCGCGGCGTCACGCACGGCGGCCATGCGGTCGGCTTCCAGGTTGTTGGCGATGGCGCCCTTGGCGGAACCGTCGGCGAACACGGCGTAGCCCAGGCCGCCCTGGCCCTCGTTACGCGCCCACTCGTTCAGCTTGTCGAAGAAGCTGCGCGGCTTGGCCGCGGCGCCCGGCGCCGGGCAGGCCCGGACGATGGCGCCCTTCTCGATGTTGCGCGCGAACAGGCCGAAACCGCCGCCCCGGAAATGCTCGGTCACGTCGACCATCTCCAGCGGGTTGCGCAGGTCCGGCTTGTCCGAACCGTATTTCAGCATGGCGTCGGCGTACTTGATGCGCGGGAACGGCGGCTTGGTCACCGCGCGACCGTCGGCGAATTCCTCGAACACCCCGGCCAGCACCGGCTCGATGGCGTTGAACACATCGTCCTGGGTGACATAGGCCATCTCGAAGTCGAGCTGGTAGAACTCGCCCGGCGTCCGGTCGGCCCGCGCGTCCTCGTCGCGGAAGCACGGCGCGATCTGGAAGTACTTGTCGAAGCCCGACACCATGATCAGCTGCTTGAACTGCTGCGGCGCCTGCGGCAGGGCGTAGAACTTGCCCGGATGGATGCGCGACGGCACCAGGAAGTCGCGCGCTCCTTCAGGCGAGCTGGCCGTCAGGATCGGCGTCTGGAACTCCATGAAGCCCTGGTCGATCATCCGCCGGCGGATGCTGGTGATCACCTTGTTGCGCAGGATGATGTTGTTGTGGATGCGTTCGCGCCGCAGGTCGAGGAAACGGTAGCGCAGCCGGATGTCGTCCGGATACTCGGTGTCGCCGTAGACCTGCATGGGCAGCATCTCGGCGGACGATTCGACGTTGAATTCCTCGACGACGACCTCGACCTGGCCGGTCGGCAGGTTCGGGTTGACCGTGTCCTCGGTGCGCTCGACCACCTTGCCGGTGACGGTCACCACGGATTCGGCCCGGACGCCCTCGACATCCTTGAACAGCGGGCTGGAGACGTCGATCACGCACTGGGTCAGCCCGTAATGGTCGCGCAGGTCGACGAACAGCAGGTTCCCGTGATCCCGTTTGCGGTTGACCCAGCCCGAAAGACGGACGGTCTGGCCCGCGTGTTCAAGTCGCAGTTCACCACAGGTGTGCGTGCGGAAGGGATGCATAACGGATTGCTCCTGCTTTACGTAATTGTTTTCGACACGTCGCGGCCGTGCCCCCGAGACAACCCCGGGCGCGGCGCGACAAAGCACAACGAAGCGCGCCTTTTGTCAAGCCGAGTGTGGCGCCGGAAGGCGAATTCCGATGCCCCGGGGGCTTTCTACGGTATTTCGCGGGCGATTTCGATGCCGGCATCCGGAGTCGATACCGCGTGCTACACATTGAAACCGGCGCGAAATGTGGCCACTCTAGGTTCGTCTCGGGAAAATTCGGGATCAAAAGCCAAAAGGCTTCGGGGGACGACAAAAAATGATCGATATCGAGACGCACATCCCCGTCTTCCTGCAATTCGCGAACAGCCTTTCCGTCGCCCTCGTCTTGACCTTCATCGCCGTCCTGTTCCGCCAAAGGTGGGAGGTCAAGGCCGGTCCGCTCTCGACCGCCGTCGACGGGGTCATCTTCGGCGCCATCGGCATCATGGTGATGTTCTTCCCGTTTTCCCTGGAACCGGGAGCCGGCCTCGACGTCCGCGTGGTCCCGGTCGTCCTGGCCGGCCCCTTCGGCGGACCGGGCGCGGCGGTCATCGCCGGGCTCATGGTCGCCGGATACCGGCTGTACATCGGCGGGCCGGGCGTCGTCGCGGGGGTCGGGGCGGTGTTGACCGTCGCCGCGATCAGCGTCTTCATCGCCCGCAGCTGGGAACGCATGGCCGAACGGATGGGCATCTGGTATCTGCTGCTGGTCGGTTTCAGCCTGGTCGTCGCGACCTTCGGCTGGACGCTGCTCCTCCCCGGGGATCTGGTGGTTCAATCCCTGCGTACCTATGCGCTGCCCGTCGCCGTCTCCCATCCGCTGGGCGTCGTCGTGCTCGGCGCGTTGCTGCTGCACGAGGCCCGGCGGCGCCGGGCCGAACGGTCCCTGCGGGAAAGCGAGGCCCGGTTCCGGGCCATCATCGACACCTCCCCCTCGTCCATCTTCCTCAAGGACACGGAAGGCCGCTACACGCTGGTCAACAAGGTGTTCGCCCAGCGCTTCGCGATGCGCCCCGAGGATATCGTCGGCCACGACGCGGGGCTTTTCGTCGGCCCGGAGATCGCCGAAAAGGTCAGGGAGCGGGACCGGCAAATCGTCGAACAAGGGATAACCATCACCAGTGAATTCGACATGCCCTACGCCGACGGAGAGATCCACAACGAGATCACGGCGAAGTTCCCGCTCCGCGACGACACCGGGAAGATCGTCGCCATCGGCGGCATCGACACCGACATCACCGAACTGAAGCGCGCCGAGACAGAGGCCCGGACCCTGCGCGACGACCTGGCCCATGTCGCGCGGCTCAGCATGATGGGCGAAATGGCCACCGGCTTCGCCCACGAACTCAACCAGCCGCTCACCGCGATCAACAACTACGCCCAGGGGGCGTTGCGCCGCCTGCGCCGCCCCGGCGCCCGGTCGGAGGATCTCGTCCCGGTGCTGGAAAACCTCTCGCGGCAGGCCGAACGGGCCGGTCAGGTCATCCGCCGCATCCGCTGGTTCGTCCAGAAGAACGCCCCGGTCAAGGCGCCCATGGATGTCAACCAGGCCATCCTGAACGCCATGGCCTTCCTCAACGACGCCATCGCCGGGATGAGCGTGCGTCTGAACCTGGACCTGGACAACACCATCCCCGAAATCTCGGCCGACATGGTGCAGATCCAGCAGGTCCTAATCAACCTCGGCCGCAACGCGCTCGACGCCATGCAGGCCGTCGATCCGGAAACCCGTAGCCTCGAATTCACCACCCGCGCGACCGCCGACTCCGAAATCGTCGTCACCGTTTCCGACACCGGCCCCGGCATCGCCCCGGAGATCCGCTCGGAGCTGTTCGAACCCTTCGTCACGACCAAACCCGAGGGCCTGGGTATCGGGCTCGCCATCTGCCGCTCCCTGATCCAGGCGCACGGCGGCGAGATGAAGGCGGTTCCCCGCGACGGCGGGGGAACGTCCTTCCGGTTCACCCTGCCGGTTGCATCCGCGCCTTAGTCGCCTTCTCAACCGTATCGCGAAATCGCCCTGCGAAAATCCGTTCGGATGTTCAGGGCCTTTGCCCAATGCCGCAAATCCGTGTATAGGTGCATTTCATGAACCTGATCTCCGACACGTCCGAGCTAGCGGCCTTCTGCGGCCGTATCGCCAAATCCAAATTCATCACCGTCGACACCGAATTCATGCGCGAGCGGACCTTCTGGCCGAAGCTCTGTGTCGTGCAGCTTGCCGGCGACAAGGATGAAGCCGCCATCGACGCCCTGGCCGAGGGGATCGACCTGACCCCGGTCTTCGACCTGATGGCCGACGCCTCGATCCTCAAGGTGTTCCATGCCGGCCGGCAGGACCTGGAGATCTTCTATCACCTGACCGGCCGCCTGCCGGAACCGATCTTCGATACGCAGATCGCCGCCATGGTCTGCGGCTTCGGCGACGCCGCCGGGTACGAGACCCTGGTCAGCAAGCTGGCCCGCGTCCGCCTCGACAAGGGCGCCCGCTTCACCGACTGGACGGCGCGGCCGCTGACCGACCGGCAGGTCAAGTACGCGCTCTCCGACGTGACCCATCTGCGCAAGGTCTACGAAAAGCTGCAGCAGATGCTGAACAAGAACGGCCGTGTCGAATGGATGGCCGAGGAACTCGCCGTCCTCACCTCGCCGGACACCTACGCCCAGCCGCCCGAGGAGGCTTTCCGCCGGATCAAGACCCGGTCGAACGATCCGAAGCTGCTGGCCGTCCTACGCGAGGTCGCGGCTTGGCGCGAGCGCGAGGCGCAGCGCCTCGACCTGCCGCGCAACCACGTCCTGCGCGACGAGGCCCTGGTCGAGATCGCCCACCACACGCCGCTCACCCCGACCGACCTGGCCCGCACCCGCGGCCTCGGCCGCCGCCTGGCCGAGGGACCGGCCGGCGCCGACCTGATCGAGGCGGTGCGGCGCGGCATGGAAACGCCCGAGGCCGACTGGCCGCAGGCGATCCA
>Ga0207799_100270_pt1 | contig 32194 bp, 25 predicted proteins | sample TtanPargueraPR_4_FD_187742 | JGI IMG/M metagenome (GOLD analysis project Ga0207799, IMG submission 187742) | Aerobic enrichment media microbial communities from Bioluminiscent Bay, La Parguera, Puerto Rico - Tt and M2 (SPAdes) | ecosystem: Environmental > Aquatic > Marine > Unclassified ...
CCCTCGATCGCCGGCGGCAGGAAGCGGCGGCTGTCGTCGCCGTCGGGCTTTTCCACCTTGATCACGTCGGCGCCCATGTCGGCCAGCATCAGCCCGCAGACCGGGCCGGCCATGATATGGGCCAGCTCGATCACCTTCATGCCCGTCAGCGGGCCGCTTGCCTGCCGCTCCGTCATCTGCCCCTCCATTCCGGTTTCTTCTTGGCGAGGAAGGCCTCCATCCCGTTGCGGAAATCCTCGCTCATGTAGCACATCTCGATCAGGTCGGCGTCCGCGCCGGCGGCGACGTCGCGGTTGCGGCGCATCGCCTCCTTGGTGGCGCGCAGGGTCAGCGGGGCCATCTGGCCCAGCTGACCGGCCAGCTCTGCGGCGCGTGCCATCAGCGCCGCCTCGTCCTCCAGCACCTCGGAGACCAGCCCGACGGCCTGCGCCTCCTCGGCGCCCATCAGCCGCGCGGTGAAGATCAGCTCGCGCACACGGCCCTCGCCGATCAGGGCCGTGAGGCGGGCAAGGTTCTTCGCCGCCAGGCAGTTGCCCAGGGTGCGCGCGATCGGGTAGCCGTATTTCAGCGCGCCCGAGGCGATGCGCAGGTCGCAGACCGACGCGATCGAGGCGCCGCCGCCGGTGCAGGCGCCGTGGATCGCCGCCAGCGTGGGCAGGGGGCATTTCTCGATCGCGGTCATCACCTCTTCGATCTGCGCCTCGTAGTTCAGCGCGTCCTGCGCCGTCTCGAAGGCGCGGAACTGGGTCATGTCGGTCCCCGCGGCGAAGGCCTTGCCGCCGGCGCCGTGGATCACCACGGCGCCGAGGCTGCCATCGGTCGGAACGGTGCGGCACAGGTCGGCCAGCGCCTCGTACATGCCGAAGGTCAGGGCATTGCGCGCCGCGGGACGGTTGAAGGTGATCCAGAGCGTGCGGTCCCGGATCTCGTAGGTCAGGTCGTTCATCTGTAGAAATACTCCACCAGGAACAGCGGCACCGAGGGCACGTAGGTGCACAGCATCAGCACCGCCAGCAACACGCCCACGAAGGCGACGTTGACCTTCGAGACCTGCCAGATATTCGCCCGCGCCACCGCGCAGGAGGTGATCAGCACCGAGGCCACCGGCGGCGTCTGCTGCCCGATCGCCAGGTTCAGCGTCACCACCAGCCCGAAATGCACCGGGTCGATGCCGGCCGCGTTGATCAGCGGGATCACGATCGGCACCACCAGGATGATCGCCGCCGCCGAGTGCAGGAAGAACCCGATCACCAGGAAGAAGACGTTGAGGATCAGCAGGATCATCCATTGTTCGGTGGTGATCGCCAGGATCCCCTCGGCCAGCTGCTGCGGGATCTGGGCGCGGGTCAAAAAGCCGCCCATCAGCACCGAGGCCGCCACCAAGAGCATCACAACCGCGGTCTGGATGCCGCCGTCCAGCATGGCGCGGCGCAGATGGGCGAGGTCGACCTGGCGATACCAGACCGAGACGATCAGCGCCGCGATCACCGCCAGGCCCGCGGCCTCGGTCGCGGTGACGAAGCCGCCGAAGATGCCGCCCAGGATGATGATGGGCAGGGCAAAGGCCGGCAGCGCCTCGCGGAAGGTCTCGCGCACGCGGGGGATGTTGAACGCCTCTTCGGTGGGCAGGTTGTAGCGCCGGGCGAACCAGTAGGCGACGGCCATCAGCCCGCCAGCCCCCAGCAGCCCCGGCACGACGCCTGCGACGAACAGCTGCTCGACCGAGGTGTTGGCCGAGGCGGCATAGAGGATCATCGGGATCGAGGGCGGGATGATGATCGCCAGCGAGGCCGAGGACGAGGTCACCGCCGCCGACAGTTCCTTGGTGTAGCCGCGCTTCTTCATCTGCGGGATCAGGATCGAGCCCATGGCGGCCACGTCGGCCACCGCCGAGCCCGATATCTCGGCAAAGAACAGCGACACGCCGATATTCACCATGGCCAGCCCGCCGCGGATGAAACCGATCAGCGCCGAGACGAAGTTGATCAGCCGGTCGGTGATGCCGCCGGCATTCATGATCGCGCCGGCGAGCACGAACATCGGGATGGCGATCAGCGAGAATTTCGTCGATCCGTCGTACATGTCGAGCGCGATGGTCACCAGGCTCGACGCGCCTTCGGTCATCAAAAGGCCCAGCACGCCGGCCAGCGCCAGCGCCACGGCGATCGGCACGTTGATGCAGATCATCGCGACCAGGGCGAGGAAGATGACAAGCATCAGCATCAGGCGTGCTCCTTGTTCTTTTTCATTTCGGCTTCGACCTCTTCCTCGATCTCGGCATGTTCAAGCGAGATGCCGCGGAGGGTCTTTTCCCAGTATTCGGGCAGGCTGAGCAGTTGGCAGATGATGAACAGGATCGCGCCGATCGGGATCACCGACTGGGTCAGTTGCACCGGCACCCAGGTCAGCGAAACCAGGCGGTCGCCTTCCAGCACCTCGAGCACCTGAAACCCGGCGCGGGCCATCAGCACGAAGAAGATCAGCACCAGCGCTTCGGCCAGCAACAGCGCGCCCAGGCGCAGGCGCGGGGGCAAGGCAAGAAGCACCGTGTCAAAGCCGATGTGGCGGCGGTGCAGCGCCGCCAGGGCCGAGCCGTAATAGGTGATCCAGGCCAGCCCGATGGCGGCCACCTCGTCATACCACGAGAAGCTTTCGCCCATCAGCCGGGCAAGGACGGCGAGGATCACGATGACGGTCAGGCCGACCATCAGCGCGATGGTCACCGTCTCCAGCGCGCGGCTGGCGATCTGGCGGATGTTTTCGATGATGAGGCGCGCACCGCTAGGTGTGCCCGGGGGTGAATGCGGGTCTGCAGTCATGGTCATGCCTTGGCTCCGGAGGGTGGGGGTGCAGGAGGAAGCGGCGGGCACGGGGCCCGCCGCCTCTGTGTCAGCTGCCCCCGCCGAGGCTGAGCACGGTGTCGATCATCTGCTGCCCGCCATCGACTTCGGCGGCGAAGGCTTCGTAGATCGGCTTGGAGGCGGCGATGAAGGCGTCTTTGTCGGCCTCGTTCACCTCGACGCCGGCGTCCTTGATCACGCCCAGCAGTTCGTCCTCCAGCTGCGCGGCCTTCTCATAGGTGAAGTCCTGCGTCTCGGCGGCGCAGTCCTTCAGCCCGGCCTGCACGTCCTCGGGCAGTTTCGAGAAATGCTTCTGCGAGGCCAGGATATAGGCCGGCGTGTAGACGTGGCCGGTGACGGACAGGTATTTCTGCACCTCCTGGAACTTGGCCGAGGCGATCTGGGCGTAGGGGTTTTCCTGGCCGTCGATCACGCCGGTCTGCAGCGCAGTGAACACGTCGGAAAACGCCATCGGCGTCGGGTTGGCGCCGTATTGCTGGAACATCTTCACCCGCCAGGCGCCGTTCGGGGTGCGCAGTTTCACGCCCTGCAGGTCCTCGGGCTTGTTGATCGGGCGCACGTTGTTGGTGATGTTGCGGAACCCGTTTTCGGCCAGGCCGACGATGTAATAGCCGTTGTCCTGCGCGGCGGACTGGAACGTGTCCATCATCTCGGCCTGCACGCGGCGCATGTGGTCGCGGTCCTTGATGATATAGGGCATCTCGAAGATGCCGAAGACATCATCGACCGAGGACATCACCGACGAGGGCAGGGCGAAATCGACCTGGCCCAGCTTGAGCTTCTGCAGCAGTTCCTTGTCCTTGCCCAGCTGCGACGAACCGAAGGTCTGAACCTCGACCTTGCCGTCGAGCTTGGTGTTCGCGCATTCGGCGAAATGGTTGACGGTGGCCTCGAACAGCGAGCCGGGCGCGCCGACATGCCCGAATTTCAGGGTCATGTCCGCAGCCATGGCCGGGGCCGTGCCCAGCGTGAACAGGGCCGTGGCGGTGGCGATCAACGTGGTTTTCATTTTTTCCTCCCTGGTATTGATCGTGGTTTGTCCGGGCGGCCAGTTCCTGGCGTCCCGGTCGGTGCTCCCCGCGATGGGCGGGTATCTCCGTTGCGTTGCTTTCCTTTCCTGTGTCGTTTCGTTTCCGTTGCTCCCGGGCGCCGGCCTCCTCAAACCGGCGCCGGGGGCGCGATCAGGCGGCCGAGCGGTGCGCGGCGGGCGTGCTGGCCAGAAGGTCCATCGCCGCCTGCACGCCGCCGGCCTTGCAGGGCACGCCGGAAGCGCGCAGCCCCATCTCGACCCCGGCGAGCGTGCCGCAGAGCATCAGGTCGTTGAAATCCCCCAGATGGCCGATGCGGAACACCCGGTCGGCGACCTTGGACAGGCCGTTGCCCAGCGACATGTCGTAATGGCGCAGGGTGGTGGCGCGGAAGGCGTCGGCGGAATGGCCCTCGGGCATCATCACCGCGGTCAGCACCGGCGAGCGGTGCTCGGGCACCTTGCACAGCACCTCAAGCCCCCAGGCCTCGACCGCCGCGCGGGTGGCCGCGCCGTGGCGGGCGTGGCGGGCAAAGACATTCTCCAGCCCCTCTTCGTGCAGCATGGCCACGGCCTCGACCAGCCCGTAAAGCAGGTTGGTGGCCGGCGTGTAGGGGAAATAGCCGGTGGCGTTGGGGCCCTCCATCTCGGCCCAGCTCCAATAAGCGTTTTGCAGCCCGGCAGTTTTCGAGGCGGCAACGGCCTTGTCGCTGACCGCGTTGAACGACAGCCCCGGCGGCAGCATCAGCCCCTTCTGCGAGCCCGCAACGGTCACGTCCACGCCCCATTCGTCGTGGCGGTAGTCCACCGAGGCGAGCGAAGAAATGGTATCGACCATCAGCAGCGCGCCGTGGCCCGCGGCGTCGATCGCGCGGCGCACGTCGGCAATCGGGCTGACCGCGCCGGTCGAGGTTTCGTTGTGCACCACGCAGACCGCCTTGATCTCGCCGGCGCTGTCCTCGCGCAGGCGCGCCTCGATCGCGTCGGGATCGGCACCCGAGCGCCAGTCGCCCTCGATGAACACCGGCGCCAGCCCCAGCCTTTCCGCCAGTTTCTTCCAAAGGGTCGAGAAATGGCCGGTCTCATACATCAGAACCGTGTCGCCGGGCGACAGGGTGTTGACCAGCGCGGCCTCCCAGGCGCCGGTCCCCGAGGAGGGGTAGATCACCACGCGGCCCTCGGTGCGGAAGATCGAGCGCATGCCGTCCAGCGCCTTCTGCCCCAGTTCGGCGAATGCCGGGCCGCGGTGGTCCATGGTGGGGTAGTCCATCGCGCGCAGCACGCGGTCGGGCACGTTCGAAGGCCCGGGGATCTGCAGAAAATGGCGGCCGGCTGGCATGGTGTGTCTCCTCTCCTGTTCGCGGCGTCTTATCGGTCTGACGTCCTGGGTGCCCCCTGGCGCTCGCCCGTCCCCTTTCGGGGCCTCCTCTCGGGCCAGAGCGCCGGGTGGGGCGAAATTACTTGAAGTGAATTCTGAATTCATTATTCAGTCAAGGGGCAAGTCCGAAAAATCGGGGAGGGCGCTGCGATGCTGGACGGGACCAAGGGCAGGGCCCTGGCCAAGGATCTCGAGGGGGAGGCCCATTTCGGGCTGTTCGAGCGGGGGCGCTACGCCACCGACGCCTCGATCTACCAGATCATGCCGGCCGGCGTGGTGATCCCGAAATCGGCGCAGGACGTGGCCATCGCGCTGGAAATGGCACGCGAATCGGGGGTGCCCCTGACCATGCGCGGGGGCGGCACCTCGCAATGCGGGCAGACCGTGAATTCGGGACTGATCGTGGATTGCGCGCGGCACCTGAACCGGATCCTGGAACTGGATGTCGCCGGGCGCCGGGCCATCGTCGAGCCGGGCATCGTGCTGGACGAGCTGAACCGCCAGCTCAAGCCGCACGGGCTGTGGTTCCCGGTCGACATCTCCACCGCCTCGCGGGCGACGATCGGCGGCATGGTGGGCAACAATTCCTGCGGCTCGCGGTCCCTGCGCTACGGCACGACGCGCGCCAACGTGCACCGGATCGAGGGGCTGCTGGCCGACGGCACCCCGTTCGATTTCGGCCCCGGCGGCGGCAACCGCGTGCCGGCCGAGTTGCTGGAGCGCCTCACGGCCATCGGCGCACGCGAGGCCGAGGAAATCGCCCGGCGCTTTCCGCAGGTCCAGCGCCGCGTGGGGGGCTATAACCTCGACGCACTGGTGCCCGGCGCGCAGCCGCTGAACCTGGCGCATATCCTGATCGGGTCCGAGGGCACGCTGGGGATTTCCACGGCGATCGAGATCGCGCTCTCGCCGCTGCCCTCCAAGGACAAGATCCTGGGCGTGTGCCATTTCCCCACCTTTCGCGCCGCGATGGAGGCCGCGCAGCACCTGGTGGCGCTGGGCCCGACCTCGGTCGAGCTGGTGGATGCCACGATGATCTCGCTGGCGCGCTCCATCCCCCTCTACGCCCGCACGCTGGAGGAATTCGTGCGCGGCGCGCCCGCGGCGCTGCTGCTGGTCGAATTCGCCGACAGCGCCGAGCAGAACGAACGCAGCCTTTCGGCCCTGCACGACACCATGTCCGATCTCGGCTTCGGCTTCGGGCGCGGCGGGGATCATGAGGGCGGGGTGGTCGAGGTGCGCGATGCAAGGCTGGCTGGCGACATCGGCGAGCTGCGCAAGGGCGGGCTGAACATCATGATGTCGATGAAGGACGCCGGCAAGCCGGTCTCCTTCGTCGAGGATTGCGCCGTGCCGCTGGAGCATCTGGCCGATTACACCGACCGCCTGACCGAGGTCTTCACCCGCCACGGCACCACCGGCACCTGGTACGCCCATGCCTCCGAAGGGTGCCTGCATGTGCGCCCGGTGCTCAACCTCAAGCTCGACAAGGACGTCGCCACGATGCGCGCCATCGCCGAGGAAGCCTTTGACATGGTGCGCGACTACAAGGGGTCGCATTCGGGCGAACATGGCGACGGCATCGTCCGCTCGGAATTCCACGAAAAGATGTTCGGCCCGCAGCTGGTGCGCGCCTTCGTAGAGGTGAAGGGGCTGTTCGACGCCGAGAACCGGCTCAACCCCGGCAAGATCGTGAACCCGCCCAAGATGGATGACCGCAGCCTCATGCGCTACCCGCGCGGCTACGACTTCGCCGATCTCAACACCGGGCACGACTGGTCGGCCTGGACCGGCGCGGGGGGCGGTTTTCAGGGCGCGGTCGAGATGTGCAACAACAACGGCGCCTGCCGCAAGCTCGCCGGCGGCAGCATGTGCCCCAGCTACCGCGTGACCCGGAACGAACGCGACGTGACCCGCGGGCGCGCCAACACGCTGCGGCTGGCGCTGTCGGGGCGGCTGGGCCAGGACGCGCTGTTTTCCGACGAGATGGAAGAGACCATGCGCCTGTGCGTCGGCTGCAAGGCGTGCAAGCGCGAATGCCCCACCGGGGTCGACATGGCCCGCATGAAGACCGAAGTGCTGGCGCAGCGCGGGCGCAAGCTGGGGTTCGGGACGCGCGCCCGGCTGATCGCCACCATGCCGCGCTACGCCCGCCTTGCCGTGGCGCTGCGCTGGGCGGTGGCGCTGCGCAACCGGGTGCCGCTGCTGGCGCGTCTGGGCGAGAAAACCCTGGGCTTTGCCCGCCAGCGCAGCCTGCCGCTGTTCCGGCGCGATTTCTTCCGCGATACCGAGGTCGCGCGCGGCTCGGGCAGCGGCACCGCGGGGACGGTGGTGCTGTTCACCGACACCTTCAACCGCTGGATGGAGCCGCGCATTCCGCGCGCCGCGCTGAAGGTTCTGGCGCGCGCCGGCTACAGGGTGCAGCCGGCCCAGCCGGCCGGCGGCCGTCGGCTGTGCTGCGGCCGCACCTACCTGGCCGCCGGCATGATCGACCAGGCCAGGGCCGAGGCGCAGCGCACGCTGGAGGCGCTGATGCCCCATGTGCGCGCCGGCCGCCCCATCGTGGGGCTGGAGCCGTCTTGCCTGCTGACCCTGCGCGACGAGTTCCTGACGCTGCTGCCCGGCGAGGACGCTAGGGCGCTGGCGGAAAACGCGCTGCTGTTCGAGGAATTCGTGGCGCGCGAACTGGCCGAGGGCCGTTTCAAGCTGCCGGCCTCAGGCATGGCCGGCGAGATCGTGCATGTCCATGGCCACTGTCACCAGAAGGCCGCGGGCGTGATGGGCGACATGGACCGCGCGCTGGCCGCGCTGGAGGGGCTGGAGGTGCGCCATATCGAAAGCGCGTGCTGCGGCATGGCCGGTGCCTTCGGCTATGGCGCCGAGACCTACGACGTGTCGCGCAAGATGGGCGAGCTGTCCTTGATGCCCGCGGTGCGCGCTGCGGCGCCGGCGCATCACGTTCTGGCCAACGGCACCTCGTGCCGTCACCAGATCGCCGATGGCGCGGAGCGTGACGCCCTGCACATCGCCGAGCTGTTCGAAATTGCGACGCAAGGGAAGGCTGGCGGATAACGGCGCTGGACTTGATCTTTTCGCACTGATCGAGAAAGGAGACGCATGAACCGCAAGATCCCAGGTCCAATCGGGCGCACCGCCCTTGCCGTGGAGATCAGCAATCACCTTCGGCAGATGATCTTCGAAGGGGCGCTGGAACCCGGCGAGAAGGTGCGCGAAAAACTCCTGACCGAGCAGTTCGGCGTGTCGCGAACGCCCCTGCGCGAAGCGCTCAAGGTGCTGGCCGCCGAGGGGCTGCTGGAGCTCATTCCCAACCGCGGCGCCGTCATCACCCGGCTGAGCGAGGGCGAACTGGACGAAGTGTTCAGCGTGCTGGCCGTGCTCGAGGGGCTTGCGGGCGAGCTTGCGGCCAGGACGGCCTCCGACGGGGAAGTGGCGCGGATCTCGAAGATGACGCGCGAGTTGAGGCAGAGCTACCAAGACGCGGACAGACCGACCTATTTCCGCATCAACCAAGCGATTCACAAGGCGATCCTCGAGGCCGCGTCCAACGATACGCTGACGCGCTCGCACGAACTTCTGGCCTACCGCGCGCAGCGGGCGCGTTACCAGGCCAACCTGACGCCGGAACGCTGGCGCGTCGCGGTGGAAGAGCACGAGGCCATTGCCGAGGCTCTGGAGGCGCGGGATGCGGAGCGCTGCGCGGCGCTCATGCGCTCTCACCTTCTGAACAAGCTTGCGTCGATCAAATCCGCGGCGAAGTCCTGATCGGGCGATGCGGGCGTGGTTGCCGAAGTGGGGCGGCTGATCCCCGCGTCAGAGGTGACCATCGGACAGAGCTGGATGCATCGACCAGGTGCGGCACTCACCCCGAACGGCAAGGGGTAACGCGACCACCGAATACGAGTTGATCTCGTCCCCCTGACTCACCGCGTGGGGATGCCTTTCGGCCCCGCCAGTCGTTTTTGGGCGGCGATCCGGAAGGGAGCGTTGGGCGCGCCGAAACCAGTATAGCCGCCGTGCCGTTGCATGATCTCAAAGAACATGCCGCCCGCGAAGCTGCGCGAATAGAGCTGGAAGAATTCGGCCTCGCCCTCGCGGTCGTAAAGGATGTCCCACCGGCGCATGTCGTCCAGCAGGCCGGGGCGCAGGTCAAAGCGCGCGGCAAGATCGTCGTAATAATTGTGTGTCACCGGCAACGGCGCGAAGCCCAGTTCCTCCAGCCGCGCGGCGGTGCGGAAGATGTCCTCGCTTTCAAGCGCGATATGCTGGACCGAGGCGCCGAAGGTTTCGGCCAGGAAACGGCCCGGCAGGGTCCTGTGGGTCTCGGCGCCGTTCAACGTGACACGGAGGCTGCCCGACGCGCTCTCCACCACCTGGCTGCGTACCAGCCCATCCGGGTCGATGACATCGACGATGGGCGACTTCCGTATGTCGAAGATCGAGGTATAGAAGAGCGTCCAGCTTAGCATGTCCTCATAAGTCATCGTCTGCGCCAGGTGGTCTATCCGGGTCAGCCCGGCGCCGTCTTGCCCGGGGCTATCGCAAGGTGTGAACTCGACCTCCCAGACACGGTCGAGGCCGCTCGAGCGATCGATGAAATGTAGCACGCTGCCGGACAAGCCCCGGATCGCGGGAAAGTTCAACTTCTGGCGTGACGCCTAGAGCTTCGGCGACATCAACGCGGACACCGCGGCGCTGGTCAAGTTCCTCGGGCTGGAGGGCATCGAGGATGTCAGGGGCGGGGATCTTTCCTACGGTGGGCAAAGGCTGGTCGATCTGGGGGTCGCCCTGGCCTCGAAGCCTCAGGTGCTGCTGCTTGACGAGCCGCTGGCCGGCCTTGCCGCGGCCGAGCGCGAACGGGTGGGGCGGCTGGTCACCACCATGGCCGAAAACATCCCTGTCCTGATCGTCGAACACGACGTGGACCGGATTCTCAACTTTTCTCAGACCGTTACCGTGATGAACCAAGGCGAGGTTCTGGTCACCGGCGGCCCGGAGGCGATCCGAACAAATACCCGCGTGCAGGAGATTTACACCGGCACGGGCACGGGGAGCCGGCGAGATGGTGCCGATGGAGGGCGCACCCGGACAGTGCCGCAGGCTTGCCGTCACGCTGAGGGTGCCGCTTGGGGCGGTGCTTTGCGTTACCCCCTTCAACTCGCCGCTCAACACGGTCACGCACAAGGTGGCCCCGGCCTTTGCGGCCGGAAACAGCGTGATCGTGAAACCCTCCAGCAGCACGCCGAAAACGATCTGCAAGTTGGTGCAGGTCCTTACCGACGCGGGGCTTCCGAAGGGGTTTGTCTCGGTGCTTCACGGTGGTGTCGACGTGGTGCAGCGGGACATCGCCGATCAACGGGTGCGGTTCATTGCCTTCACTGGCTCGACCGAGGTGGGGCGCTTGATCCAGACCGCCGCTGACCTGAGGCGCACGCAGATGGAGCTGGGCTCCACCGCCTTCACCATCCTGAACGACGATGCGGATCTCGACAGGGCGCTGCCCAAGATCGTGGGCGCCGGTTACGGCAAGGCAGGTCAGGTCTGTACCTCAGTGCAGATGCTGCTGGTGCATTCCTCGCTCGAGGCCGAGGTCACCCGGCGCATGACCGAACTGGTCGGTGCCGTGAAATACGGCGACCCGCGCGAAGAGGGGACGGTGACCGGCCCGCTGATCAGCGAGGACGATGCCGTTCGGGTCGCGCCCTGGATTGACGAGGCTGTCGGAATGGGGGCCACGCACCTGGCTGGGTGCGTGAGCCCGCCATCGTGATGACCTGCCCGCCCGAGAAATCCCGCGCGATGATGTCGGGTTTACGCGACCTTGTCGTTATCCTTCCGCGCTTGGATCTGTAGGCGGGCAGAGCCGAAACCTCGGTTGGGCCGAACTCTCTGTCACGGATGAATTTCAGATTCTGCTTCGCTGACCGTCTGAATTTTTTCCCACGATCAAGCCGGTCGGAAGTAACGCCAGCGATGCTTGCCCTGGCGACGATTTGCAGCGGGAAACCGTTCATTTCGATTTCCAGCAGCGTGTTTATTCCGCGATGCCTTGGCGTTCTCGAGGTGCCGGAAGGACCTGCACAGGCTGTGTTGACGTCCAAGATACGTGGTCCCATCTAGGCTTTCATGATGGGGAAGGGGGCTTGGGGACCGGAACCGCTTCTGATCCCGCCTGTGGCGGTTGTCCCGGGATGTGCTACACGGTAGCACGCTGGAATCGAGAACGGCCCAAAACACGGGAAAATCCCCGGAAATACAAGCGGATCTTGTTACGGGCGTTCAGGCTGGGGTGTGCATAATACTTTGAAAAATAATGCCAAAATAGCATCGCGGCTGAGCGTGGCGCCGATGATGGACTGGACCGATCGCCATTGCCGGTATCTGCATCGGCTGATGTCGGCGCAGACCCTGCTTTACACCGAGATGGTCACGGCGCCCGCATTGGTGCGAGGCGGCGCGCGGCACCTGCTGGCGTTCAACCCCGAGGAACACCCGGTCGCCGTGCAGCTCGGCGGCTCCGACCCGGCCGAGCTGGCCGAGGCCACGAAGATGTGCTGCGAGGAAGGCTATGACGAGGTCAACCTCAATGTCGGCTGCCCCTCGGACCGGGTGCAGTCGGGCACCTTCGGCGCGGTGCTGATGACGCAGCCGGGGCTGGTGGCCGATTGCGTGGCCGCGATGATCGAGGCCGCCAGCGTCGAGGTGACCGTGAAATGCCGCATCGGCGTCGACGATCAGGACCCCGCGCAGGTTCTCCCCGATTTCCTGGAACGGGTCAGCGCCGCCGGCGTCACCCGCTTTACCATCCACGCGCGCAAGGCCTGGCTGCAGGGGCTCAGCCCCAAGGAGAACCGCGATATCCCGCCGCTGGATTACGACCTCGTCCACGCGATGAAGCGCGCCTACCCGCATCTGCACATCTCGATCAACGGCGGCATCGCCTCGCTGGAACAGGCGCAAGAGCAGCTGTCCCGCGGCCTTGACGGGGTGATGATCGGGCGGGCGGCCTATCACAGCCCCTCGGACATCCTGCTGGGCGCGGACGAGGTGATCTTTGGCGCCGCGGGGCGCAAGACGGCCGAGCAGGTGGTCGCGGAAATGCGCCCCTATATCGCGCGCCACCTGGCCGAGGGCGGCAAGCTGGCGCAGGTGACGCGCCACATGCTGGGGATGTTCGCCGGGCGGCCGGGCGCGCGCGGCTGGCGGCGGGTGCTGTCGGAGGGCGCGCATCGCGACGGCGCTGGGCTGGAGGTGCTCGACGAGGCGCTCTCTCGCGTGGCCGGGGGCGGCGGGTAGCACCGGGCCGCCGCGTGGCGCTTTGCGTGTGTTCGTGGCAGGCCCGCGAGGGGCTTGCCGATATCAGACTCGCCGCTGCGGCGGGTCCTGCGTCTTCCCGGAAAAATGCGCTCGCCTCTCAGCTTTCGCGCTGCATCCGGCCTGCACGCCCCCCGCGACGCTTGGCGAGCAGCGGCGCGCGGCCGGGCAGCTCCTCCATCACCGCGCGGCGGGCCTCGGTGCCCATCTTGGTCCAGTTGGCGATCTCGTCGATGGAGCGCAGGCAGCCGGTGCACAGCCGCGTCTCGGGGTGGATGACGCAGAGGCGCACGCAGGGGCTCTCGATCTCGTCGCGGCTCCAGATATCGTCCTTCATTCCGACCCTTTCAGATGGCGCAGCCGGTCCAGCACGCCTTGCAGGATATAACCGGCGGCGACGTGGTCGATCACCTCGGCGCGACGTTTTCGTGACGTATCCGCCTCCAGCAGGGCGCGTTCGGCGGCCACGGTCGACAGCCGCTCGTCCCAGAAGCCGATGGGCAGGTCGGTCAGGCGGCTGAGGTTGCGGGCAAAGGCGCGGGTCGACTGGCAGCGCGGCCCCTCGGTTCCGTCCATGTTGCGCGGCAGGCCCAGGATCAGGCCGCCGGCGTCGCGCTCGGCGGCGATTTCCAGAACCCGCGCGGCATCGACGCCGAATTTCTTGCGCCGGATGGTTTCCAGCGGCGTGGCGACGGACAGGAACAGGTCGCTGACCGCCACGCCGATGGTTTTTTCGCCCAGGTCGAGGCCCAGCAGCGCGCGCTGCGGGGGCAGGGCGGCGGCGAAATCCTCGATCTCCTCGTGAACGCTCACTCGGCCACGCCCACCCGCTCGGCCGAGGCGCGCACGGTGGCCAGCGCCTCGGGGTTGTCGGCGAAGACCTGCTGCGCCTCGGCCCAGATGGCGGCGGCGCGGTCGGTCTCGCCCAGCGTGCCCAGGGCGTTGACCAGGCGCGCCCATTCGGCGGGGCTGCCGCCCTCGGTCGCCAGCCGTTCGCTCAGGCCCTCGACCATGCCGCGGATCATCTCCATCCGCTCCTCGGGGGTCATGTCGGCGGCGGCGGCCATGTCGGCGGCGTTGGGCCCGCGCAGGGCGGGGCCGCCGCCGGGCGCGGGCGGGCGGTAATCGACACCGGCGCGCATGGCGACCTCTTCGATCTGGGCGCGGATCGGGGCCACCCAGGGGGCGTCGGGATCGGAGCTTTCCAGCAGCGGGCGCCAGTATTGGAAGGTGAGGTCGGGGCGGCCGGTCTGGGCATACATCAGGCCCGCATAGTAGCGCGCGGTGCCGTTCTGGGGGTCGCGGTTCAGCGCCTGCACCAGCGCCGCCTCGGCCTGGGGCGAGACGTAGCCACCGGCGGCCAGGATCATCAGGTCGGCAAAGGTGGCGAAATCCTCGGCGGTGGCCTTGTCGCCGTTCAGCTCGATCACCTTGGATTGCGCGATATAGGCCTCGCGGAAATTGCCCAGCATCGCCTCGTTGCGCGCCAGCAGGGTGTAGCCCTGAACGTCATCGCCGCGCTGCTTGACCACCTCGCGCAGCTTTTCGACCAGTTCCACATGGCGCGGATCGGGGTCCGCGATTTGCGGCATGGCCGGCATCTGGTCTTCGGCGTCGGACTGGCTGGGGCGGTTGGCGCGGACCTCGTCGGCGGCCTCCAGCCGCGCCTGCAGCGGCAGGTCGGGATAGCCCGGCGCGCCCACCCGCTGATAGAGCATCAGCGCGCCACCGCCCACCAGCGCCACGGCCAGCGCACCGGCGACGACAGAGGCCGCGCGCGGGGCGCGCCCGGCGGCATCGCCCTTGGCCAGCGCCCGGTCGGCCTCGAGGATGCGGCGCGACACCTCGAGGCGCACGCGCTCAGCATCCTCGGGCGTGACCACGCCGCGGGCGAGGTCCTTCTCGACCTCTTTCAGCTGGTCGCGATAGACCTGCAGGTCATAGGCCGCAGGCGGAACCTGCGAGCGGCCGCCGCGCAACAGCGCCAGGACCAGTAGGGCAGCGGTGAGCAGGGCCGCTGCGGCGGCGATCAGCCAGAATGTCATGGGGCCTCCCGTGAAATTGCCTCTTGGGGATGTATAATGCGCAGGCCCTGCCGAAAAGGGGCAATGCCTGCGGGTGCGACCACCTGTTCATGACAATGTCGCGATTTTTCCAGCAAGTGCCGCTGGCGGTCATGGGCGAAAGGTTTCAAAATCCGAAGAAAGGCATGAGACTCCGGACCCGGAGAAAGGGGATTCGACCGACCCATGAGACGCTATTCCGTTTTTGCCGTCGCCCGCGAGGCGGCTCGCTACCACACCGGCTGGGCCCGCGCCTGGGCCTCGCCCGACCCCAAGAAGCGCTACGACGTGATCATCGTCGGCGCGGGCGGGCACGGGCTGGCCACCGCCTATTACCTGGGCAAGAATTTCGGCATCACCAATGTGGCGGTGCTGGAAAAGGGGTGGCTCGGCGGCGGCAATACCGGGCGCAACACCACCATCATCCGGTCGAACTACCTGCAGGACCCCTCGGCCGCGATCTACGAAAAGGCCCGCAGCCTGTATGAAACGCTCAGCCAGGAGCTGAACTACAACGTCATGTTCAGCCCCCGCGGCGTGATGATGCTGGCCCAGACCGAGCATGAGCGGCGCGGCTATGAACGCACCGCCCATGCCAACGCCCTGCAGGGGGTGGAGACGACCTTTATCTCGCCCGAGCGGGTCAAGCAGCTGGTGCCGATCATCAATATCTCTGGGCCGCGCTACCCGGTGCTGGGCGCGCTGTGGCAGCCCCGCGGGGGCACCGCGCGGCACGACGCGGTGGCCTGGGGCTATGCCCGCGCCTGTTCCGCCATGGGCATGGACATCATCCAGAAATGCGAGGTCACGGGCATCCGGTCGGAGGGCGGCAAGGTCAAGGGCGTGACCACCACCCGCGGCGACATCGACTGCGACAAGCTGGGCGTCGTGGTTGCCGGCCATTCCGGCGTGCTGGCCGAGATGGCGGGCTTCCGCCTGCCGATCGAGAGCGTGGCGCTGCAGGCGCTGGTCTCCGAACCCATCAAGCCCTGCATGGACGTGGTGGTGATGGCCAACACCGTGCACGGCTACATGAGCCAGTCCGACAAGGGCGAGATGGTGATCGGCGGCGGCGCGGACGGCTACAACAACTACACCCAGCGCGGCTCCTTCCATCACATCGAGGAAACCGTGCGCGCGCTGGTCGAGACCTTCCCGATCATCTCAAGGCTCAAGATGCTGCGCCAGTGGGGCGGCATCGTGGACATGACCGGCGACCGCTCGCCCATCCTGTCCAGGACGCCGCTGGAAAACTGCTTCATCAACTGCGGCTGGGGCACCGGCGGGTTCAAGGCGATCCCCGGCTCGGGCTGGGGCTTTGCCGAGTTGATGGCCAAGGGCGCCTCGCCGCTGACCGAGGAGTTCGGCCTCGACCGTTTCCGCGAGGGCCGGTTCATCGACGAAAGCGTGGCAGCGGGGGTGGCGCATTGATGGCTTGGAAAGACGTCTCGCCGACACGGGGTTTGGAAACGATGCGCGACATGACGATGGCCCGCCCGGCGCCCGGCGCCGGGCAGCGCCCGACCGCCCCCCCGGGCGGGCGCTGTCGCACCCACCCGCGGCCGGCCGCTTCCCTCTGCTCTGTTTGGGAGAGTTTTGCATGCTGATCCTTCACTGCCCCCATTGCGGCGTCGATGCCGAGGAAACCGAACTCGCCCCCGGCGGCGAGGCGCATCTGAAGCGCTACGGCCCCGGCAGTTCCGACGCGGAGTTCGAGGCCTACCTCTTCCACCGCGAAAACCCCCGCGGCGTGCATTTCGAACGCTGGCGCCACGCCCATGGCTGCGGCAAGTGGTTCATCGCCGCCCGCTGCACCGCCACGCTCGAGGTCTTCGGCACCTACAGCGCCCAGACCGCCGAGCCGCCGCAGGACATCCGCGACGCCATCGCCGCCAAGCGCCCCGGCTGGCGCTGGAGGGAGTTCGCATGATCCTTCTTCTTGGAAAAAATACTCACGGCGCGACGCCGGCCACGAAACCCGGAGCCCAGGCATGAGCACCCGACTGCAAACCGGCGGCCGCCTGATCGACCGCAACGCCCGCCGCAGCTTTACGTTCAACGGCCGCCGGCTGGAGGGGGTCGCGGGCGACACGCTGGCCTCGGCCCTGCTGGCCAACGACCAGATGCTGGTGGGCCGCTCCTTCAAATACCACCGCCCGCGCGGCCTCATAGCCGCCGGCGCGGAGGAGCCCAACGGCCTCGTCAATCTCGGCACGGGCGGCCGGTTCGAACCCAACCAGCGCGCCACCACGACCGAGCTCTTCGACGGCCTGACCTGCGCCTCGCAGAACCACTGGCCCAGCCTCGAGTTCGACATCGGCGCGGTGAACGGTCCGCTGGCGCGGTTCCTGCCCGCGGGGTTCTACTACAAGACCTTCATCCATCCGCGCCCATTCTGGAAACATGTTTACGAGCCCTTCATCCGGCAGTCGGCCGGGCTGGGCAAGGTCCCGACCGAGCGCGACGACGACCGTTACGAGCATTTCTATGCTTTCGTCGACGTGCTGGTGATCGGCGGCGGCATCGCCGGGCTGCAGTCCGCGCTGGCCGCGGGCAAGGCCGGGGCGCGCGTGCTGCTGATCGAGCAGGGGGCCCATTGGGGCGGGCGCGCGCCGGTCGACGGGGTGACCATCGACGGCCACCCGGCGGAGGACTGGATCGCCAAGGCGCTGAAGGCGCTGGAGGGGATGGAGAACGTCACCCTGCGCAACCGCTGCATGGGCGCCGGGGTCTATGACCACGGCTATGCGCTGGGGTATGAGCGCGTGGCCGATCACACCCCCGGCGACACCCGCCCGCGCCACCGGCTGTGGCGCATCCGCGCCGCGCGCATCGTCACCGCCACCGGCGCCATCGAGCGGCCGCTTTCCTTTGCCGGCAACGACATTCCGGGCGTGATGCTGGCCTCGGCGGTGCGCGACTACGTGGCCAACTGGGCGGTCAGCCCCGGCGACCGCACCGTGGTGGTCACCAACAACGATGACGCCTACCGCACCGCCCTGATGCTGAAGGACGCAGGCCTGGTGGTGCCCGCGATCATCGACGCGCGCCCCACGCCCTCCGGCCCCCTGGTGCAGGCCGCCCGCGCGGCGGGGATAAGGGTCGAACCCGGCCGGGGCATCGCCAAGGTCAAGGGCGCCAAGCGGGTGACCGGCGTCGCGCTCTGCACCCAGGCGGGCGAGGGCGCGGTGCTGGAGGAGATCGCCTGCGACGCCGTGGCCATGTCCGGCGGCTGGTCGCCGGTGGTGCACCTGTGGTCGCATTGCGGCGGCAAGCTGACCTGGGACGCCGGGCAGGCGCATTTCCGCCCCGACCCCGAGCGCGCGCCGACCAGCCACGACGGCGCGCCCTTCGTGATCGCGGCGGGGTCGGCCAACGGCCATCTGCTGGCGGGCGAGACGCTGGCCGACGGCGATGCCGCGGGCAAGCGGGCCGTGAAGTCCCTGGGGATGGCCGCCAAGGGCGGTGCCGTCCCCAAGGCCGTGGCCGAGGCCGAAGAACCGCTGGAGCCCGTGTGGATGATGCCGCAGGGCGCCGGCGCCGAGCTGCGCATGAAGATGTGGCTCGACTACCAGAACGACGTGAAGGTTTCCGACGTGCAGCTCGCGGCGCGCGAGGGCTATGAAAGCGTGGAACACACCAAGCGCTACACCACGCTGGGCATGGCCACCGATCAGGGTAAGCTGAGCAATATCAACGGCCTGGCTGTGCTTTCTCAATCTCTGGGCGCGGATATCCCGCAGGTGGGCACCACCACGTTCCGCCCGCCCTACACGCCCATCAGCCTCGGCGCCATCGCCGGCGAGGCGCGCGGCGACACCTTCCAGCCGCTGCGCCGCACCCCCATGCATCGCTGGCACGAAGAGAACGGCGCGGACTGGGAGCCGGTGGGCCAGTGGCGCCGCCCGTACTGCTATCCGCGCGACGGCGAAAGCCGCGAGGATGCGGTCAAGCGCGAGGTGAAGAACACCCGGCAAAACCTTGGTCTGCTTGACGCTTCCACGCTGGGCAAGATCCTGGTGAAGGGGCCGGACGCGGGCAAGTTCCTCGACATGCTCTACACCAACATGATGTCCAGCCTGAAACCGGGCCGCTGCCGCTATGGCCTGATGTGCAACGAGAACGGCTTTCTCATGGATGACGGCGTGGTGGCGCGAATCGACGAGGAGACGTTCCTCTGCCACACCACCTCGGGCGGGGCCGAACATGTCCATGCCCACATGGAGGACTGGCTGCAATGCGAGTGGTGGGACTGGAAGGTCTACACCGCCAACCTGACCGAGCAATTCGCGCAGATCGCCGTGGTCGGCCCCAACGCCCGCGAGCTGCTGGAGAAACTCGGCGGCATGGATGTCAGCGCCGAGGCGCTGCCCTTCATGGCCTGGAAGGAAGGTGAGATCGCCGGAACCCGCGCCCGGGTCTATCGCATCTCCTTCTCGGGCGAGCTGAGCTACGAGATCGCGGTGCCGGCCTCCGAGGGGCTGGCCTTCTGGCAAAAGCTGGTCGAGGCGGGCGAGGAGTTCGACCTGATGCCCTACGGCACCGAGGCGCTGCATGTGATGCGGGCCGAGAAGGGTTTCATCATGATCGGCGACGAAACCGACGGCACGGTGATCCCGCAGGATCTGGGGCTGCACTGGGCGATCTCCAAGAAAAAGGACGACTATATCGGCAAGCGGGCGCAGCAGCGGTCGCACATGACCGACCCCGAGCGCTGGCAACTCGTGGGGCTGGAGACGCTGGGCGGCGCGGTGCTGCCCGACGGCGCCTATGCCTTGGCGCCCGAGTACAACGCCAACGGCCAGCGCAACACGCAAGGCCGGGTGACCTCCACCTACTACTCGCCCACGCTTGAGCGCGGCATCGCCATGGGCCTGATCCGGCGCGGGCCGGAGCGGATGGGCGAGGTGGTGGAATTCGCCACCCTCGATGGTACCACCATGAGCGCGAAGATCGTCGACCCGGTCTTCTACGACAAGGACGGGGAGAAGCAGAATGTCTGAGCCTGTCAGCGCCCTGAACGGCGCCACCTACGAGGGCTTCGTCACGGTGGCGGAGCAGGGGCCGCGCGGCATGATCACCCTGCGCGGCGATCTGGCCTCGGCCGCGGTCAAGAACGCTGCGACCGGCGTGGCCGGTGTCGATTTCCCGGGGCAGCGCGAATGCCGCGTGGTGGGCGAGCGCGGCCTCGCCTGGATGTCGCCCGACGAGCTACTGGTCCTGCTGCCCTATGCCGAGGCCCCGGCCGCCGTGGCCACCATGACCGAGGCGATGGCGGGCGAGCACAGCCTTGCCGTGGATGTGTCGGACGCCCGCGCGGTGTTCCGGATCGAAGGCCCCGGTGCGCGCGAGGTGCTGGCCAAGCTGGCGCCGGTCGACCTGTCGCCCGCGGCCTTTGCCCCCGGCACGATCCGCCGCACGCGGCTGGCACAGGTGCCGGCGGCCTTCTGGATGACGGGGGACGAGGCGTTCGAGCTGGTCTGCTTCCGTTCGGTCGCGCAATATGTCTTCGACCTGCTGAAGGGGGCCGCGACGCCGGGCGGCGAGGTCGGGTATTTCTGACTCTTGGGACGGCAACGGGGCGGCGGGGCTTGACCTCCACCCCCCGTGGCCTCCATCTAGGGGGCAATCTGATTTCCAACGAACAGGGAGCCCGAACAATGGCTTTTGAACTTCCCGATCTTCCCTATGCCCATGACGCGCTGGCCGATCTGGGCATGTCCAAGGAAACCCTCGAATACCACCACGACCTGCACCACAAGGCCTATGTCGACAACGGCAACAAGCTGATCGCCGGCACCGAGTGGGAAAACAAATCGGTCGAAGAGATCGTCAAGGGCACCTACCAGGCCGGCGCGGTCGCCCAGAACGGCATCTTCAACAACGCCTCGCAGCACTGGAACCACACCCAGTTCTGGGAAATGATGGGCCCCGGCAAGGGCGCCATGCCCGGCGAACTGGAAGCGCGCATCAAAGATGCCTTCGGCTCGGTCGACAGCTTCAAGGAAGAATTCGCCGCCGCCGGCGCCGGCCAGTTCGGCTCGGGCTGGGCCTGGCTGGTGGTCGACAGCGACGGTAGCCTGAAGGTCACCAAGACCGAGAACGGCGTGAACCCGCTGTGCTTCGGCCAGACCGCGCTGCTGGGCTGCGACGTGTGGGAGCATTCCTACTACATCGACTATCGCAACAAGCGCCCGGCCTACCTGACCAACTTCCTCGACAACCTGGTGAACTGGGAAAACGTGGCCGAGCGCCTGTCGAACGCCTGAGCCCGTCACGCAGGGTGAAAACACAGCGGCCGCCCCGGCAATCGGGGCGGCCCTTTTCGTTGGGGCGCGCGCGCCCTGCGCGGGTCACTGCACCTGCAGGGTCGAGATATACTCGATCAGGGCCAGGATGCGGGCGCGCACGGCGGCGGCCTGATCCTCGGGCGAGAGGGCGAAGTAGCGGCCCAGATCCTCTTCGGCCTCCATGGAATAGCGGTCGCCCCAGGTCGGCATCATGCTGTCGCCGTGAATGCCCTCGGTCGCGGTGCCGTCGATGAGGGCGTAGACCTGTGCCACCGGGAAGACCCCGCCATTGGCTTTTTGCAGCCCGGTGAGATCCGGCGCGCCGCCCTCGAGGAAATATTCCACCAGATAGCCGTCGCCCTTGCCTTCGGGGCCGTGGCATTGCGCGCAACTGTTCATGAATTCCCGTTCGCCGATGGACATCTCCTGCGCGAAAGCGGCGGCGGGCAGCATCAGCGCCGTCAGCGCGGCCAGCATTGGTGTCGTCCGCATGGTCGTATCCTCCCTTGGTTGACCTCGGGGTAACTGTGGACTTTGCCCCGGATCGGGGCTTTGACGTAGGTCAAGGCAAGCCCCCGGCGGCTGTGATCCGACGGTCGCGCAGGCTCTGGCTCTCGGCGCGGCGTTGCACTAGGACGGGGCGTCGGCACAAGGAGCAGCAGGGCGATGAGCGAGGCGCAGAAGGGCATTCTGGCGATGGTGGGGGCCTGCTGCATCTGGGGGCTCTCGGCGCTTTACTACAAGCTGGTGGCGCATGTGCCGCCGCTCGAGGTGCTCAGCCACCGCACGCTGTGGTCGCTGGTCTTTTTCGGAATCGTCCTGGCGCTGCAGGGCCGGCTGGCCGAGGTCGCGCGGCTGTTCCGGGCGCCGCGCGTGCTGGGGCTGGTGTTCCTGGCCGCGCTGATGATCTCGGCCAACTGGTTCATGTTCATCTACTCGGTGCAGACGGGCCACGCGATGCAGGCCAGCCTGGGCTACTACATCTTCCCGCTGGTGGCGGTAATGCTGGGCTTCGTCCTGCTGGGCGAGCGGCTGAGCGCGGGCAAATGGGCCGCTGTGGGGCTGGCCGCGGCGGCGGTGGGGGTGCTGACCTGGGGGCTGGGCGTCGCGCCGTGGATCTCGCTGGCGATCGCCTTCACCTTCGGCTTCTACGGCCTGTTGAAACGGGGCTCGCCCGCGGGGCCGGTGGTGTCGGTCACCACCGAGGTGCTGCTGCTTTCGCCGCTGGCGCTGGTCTGGCTGTGGGGCGTGCATGCGCAGGGCTGGGAAGGGCTGGTGGGCCGCAACCTCGGCACCTTCGGCCACAACCTGCGGGATTCGCTGATCCTGGCGGCCTCGGGCGTGCTGACGGGGGGGCCGCTGGTGCTGTTTTCCTACGCCTCGAAACGGGTCAGCTTCGCCACCGTGGGGCTGGTGCAATACCTCAACCCGACGCTGCAATTCCTGGTGGCCACGCTGGCCTTTGCCGAGCCGATGACGAAATGGCACGCCATCGCCTTCCCGATGATCTGGGTCGCGCTGGCGATCTATTCGCTGCAAAGCCTGCGTCAGGACAGGGCGGCGCGCAGGGCGGCGCCCAGCGCGGGCACGTCGCCGACCACGTGAACAAAGTCGCGCAAGCCCGCATCGGCGAAGCCCTCGGCGATGAAATGGTCGATCAGCCCGGCCAGCGGGTCCCAGAAACCCAGGGTGTTGAGCAGCAGGATCGGCTTGTCGTGCAGGCCCAGCTGGCGCCAGGTCAGCACCTCGAAGAATTCGTCCAGCGACCCGGCGCCGCCCGGCAGCACAACGATCGCGTCGGAATTCATGAACATCACCTTCTTGCGCTCATGCATGTTCTCGGTGACGATGAAGGTCGACAGGTCCCGCTTGCCGACCTCGCGCTCGAACAGGTGCACCGGGATCACGCCGAAGGTCTGGCCGCCCGCCTCCTGCGTGGCGCGCGCCACCTGGCCCATCAGGCCGACGTCGCCCGCGCCATAGACCAGCCGCCAGCCCTGTTCCGCGATGGCCCGGCCGGTTTCCCGGGCAGCCTCGGAATAGGCCGGGTCGCGTCCCGCGCGTGAGCCGCAAAAGACACAGACGGAACGGGAAACTGATGGCATGGGAGGGGCTCCGGGCATGGGTTCTGGACCCGTGATAGCGGGGTTGTTATGGTCCCGCAAGCGCGGCCGGAAACAGAGCTGCGCAGGGGAATTGGGTAATGACAATCTGGACAAGAGCCGGTGCCGGCACCAAGGGCCTGCTGGCCGGAATCGCGGTCGTCGTGGGGGGCGCCGCGGGGTATTTCATCTACACGGCCGTCAACGCGCCGGAGCGCGCGGCAGAGCCTGAAATCGCGGCACCCGAGGCCCCGGCGGAACCCGCGGCCGCGACGCCGGAGCCGGCCACGCCGCAGGCCGCGCCCGAAACCACCCCCGCGCCGGCAGAGGAACCCGCCGAGGCCGCACCGGCAGAGGCACCCGCCGAGGCGCCCGCCGCCGCGCCGCAGGAACCGGCCGGGCAGGCCGCGCCCCCCGAAGCAGCACCGGAAGAGGCCGCCGCGCCGCAGGCGGCTCAACCCGCCGCGGAGCCTGCCGAAGAGGCTGCGCCCGAGACGCCCCCCGAAACCACGCCCGAGGTCGCCGCCGTGGCGCCGCCGCGCTTCGACGTGGTGCGCGTGGCCCCCGACGGCAACGCGCTGGTGGCAGGCCAGGGCGCGCCCGGCGCGCAAATCGTGATCCGGGTGGACCAGGACGAGGTGGCCCGCGCCGACAGCGACCCGCGCGGCCGGTTCGTCGCCCTGTTCGACCTCGCGCCCAGCCCGCAGCCGCGCGTGGTGTCGCTGCTGATGCGGCTGGCCGACGGCTCCGAGGTGGTTTCCGAGGAAACCGTGATCCTCGCCCCCACGCCCGAGGCCGTGCCTGCGCCGGAACCGGCCCCGCTGGTCACCGCCGAGGCCGAACCCCGTCTGCCCGGGGCAGAGGCCCCCGCGCCCGAGACCGCCGCGCCGGCAACGGCCGAACCGGCCGGGCCGGGAACAGCGCCCGAGGCCGATACCAGCCCCGCCACCGCCGACACTGCCGGGGCGGCGCCCGCGCCTGTCCCCTCGGCCGCGCCGGAACCCGCTGATGCCGCGCCCGCGCCGGACGCCGCCGCCCCCGCCGCCGAGCCGCGCGTGCCCACGGTGCTGCTGGCCGATGACAGCGGCGTGCGCGTGCTGCAGGGCCCGGGCTCGCAGTCTCTGGGCGAGGGCGTGGTGATCGACGCCGTTTCCTATTCCGCCTCCGGGGCCGTGGTGCTGTCGGGCCGCGGGCAGGGCGGGGCGCTGCTGCGCCTCTATCTCGACAACGCGGCGCTGGGATCGCTGCAGATCGGCGCCGACGGCCGCTGGCAGGCCGAGTTCGAAGGGATCGAACCGGGGGTCTACACCCTGCGGGCCGACCAGCTGGACGCCGAGGGGCGCGTGACCGCGCGCTACGAGACCCCGTTCAAGCGCGAGGCGGCCGAGGAACTGGCCCGCGCCGCGCAGCCCGCCGAGCAGGACGACACGGTCGGGGTGTCGGTGGTGCTGGTGCAGCCGGGCTTCACCCTTTGGGGCATCGCCAAGCGGACCTATGGTGAGGGCGTGCTCTATGTGAAGGTCTACGAGGCGAACCGCGAAAAGATCCGCGATCCGGACCTGATCTATCCCGGCCAGGTGTTCGAAATTCCACAGGTGGATGCGGAATAGCGCTCTGGCCATTCCCGGCCGGAATGCCTAGGTCTGTGCGCATCGCCTGACGAAGGATAGCCGATGCCGCCGAACGCCAAGGACGCCGACCTGTCGCACCTCGAACGCCGCAGCGCGCTGCGCACCATCGCCCGCGTGGGCCCCTACCTGTGGCCCGAGGGGCAGGGCTGGGTAAAGCGCCGCGTGGTGCTTGCGCTGATGGTGCTGGTGCTGGCCAAGCTGGTCTCGGTGGCCACGCCCGTCTTTTACAAGGCGGCGGTCGATGCGCTGACCGGCGAGACCGCCACGCCCGCCTGGACGCTGGGCGCGGGGGCGGTCGGCCTGACCGTGGCCTATGGCATGGCGCGGCTGATGAACGTGGGCTTTCAGCAGCTGCGCGACGCCATCTTCGCCCGCGTGGGCCAGCGCGCGCTGCGCCAGCTGGCGCTGGAGACCTTTACCCATATCCACCGCCTCTCGATGCGCTATCACATCACCCGCAAGACCGGCGGGCTGAGCCGCATCATCGAGCGCGGGGTCAAGGGCGTCGATTTCCTGCTGCGCTTCCTGCTGTTCTCGGTCGGGCCCCTGGTGCTGGAGCTGACGCTGGTCGCGGCAATCTTCTTCTTCGTCTTCGACGTGTGGTACCTGGCCATCGTGGTGGGGACCATCGCGCTTTATGTCCAATTCACCTTCAAGGTCACCGAATGGCGGGTGAAGATCCGCCGCCAGATGAACGAGCAGGACACCGACGCCAACCAGAAGGCCATCGACAGCCTGCTGAATTTCGAAACGGTCAAGTATTTCGGCGCCGAGGCGCGCGAGGCCGAGCGCTATGACAGCGCCATGGCGGGCTATGAACAGGCCGCGCTGAAGACCGCCTATTCGCTGGCCTTCCTGAATTTCGGGCAGAGCTTCCTGATCACCTCGGGGCTGGTCGGCGTGATGGTGCTGGCGGCGATGGGGGTGCAGGCGGGGCACCTGACCGTGGGCGATTTCGTCATGGTCAACGCCTACATGATCCAGATCACCATGCCGCTGAACTTCCTCGGCACGGTCTATCGCGAAATCCGGCAGGCGCTGGTCGACATGGGCGAGATGTTCGACCTGCTGGAACAGCCCGCCGAGGTCACCGACAAGCCCGGCGCGCCCGATCTGGCCTGCGACCAGGGCGTGGTGGAACTGCGCGACGTGGTCTTCGGCTACGACGCGGCGCGGCCGATCCTGAAGGGCGTCAGCCTGACCGTGCCCGCCGGCGGCTCGGTCGCCATCGTGGGGCCCTCGGGCTCGGGCAAATCGACCATCGGGCGGCTGCTGTTCCGGTTCTACGACGTGAACGAGGGCGCGCTGCTGATCGACGGGCAGGACGTGCGCGACGTGACGCAGGACAGCCTGCACGACGCCATCGGCGTGGTGCCCCAGGACACGGTGCTGTTCAACGACACCATCCTCTACAACATCGCCTATGGCCGCCCGGGCGCCACACGGGACGAGATCGAGGCCGCCGCCCGCGCCGCCAAGATCCACGATTTCATCGCCGCGTTGCCCGAGGGTTATGACACCATGGTCGGCGAGCGCGGCCTGAAGCTGTCGGGCGGCGAGAAACAGCGCGTGGGCATCGCCCGCACCCTGCTGAAGAACCCGCCGATCCTGCTGCTGGACGAGGCCACCTCGGCGCTGGACAGCGAGACCGAGGCCGGCATCCAGAGCGAGCTGAAGGCGATGGGCGTGGGCCGCACGGTGATCACCATCGCCCACCGCCTGTCGACCATCGTCGATGCCGACGAGATCGTGGTGCTGCAGAACGGCGAGATCCTCGAGCGCGGCCGCCACGAGGCGCTGCTGGCCGCCGGTGGGCGGTATGCCGCGATGTGGGCGCGCCAGCAGGCCGGCGAGGACAACGACGAGGCGGCCTAGATCGCCTCGTGCCCCCTCATGAAATGATCCACGTCAATGACGCCCTCCCGCGCGCAGGCCTAGCCTGCTGTGCGCGCAAACGGCCGCTGGGCTCGCTGCGCCGTATTTGAAAGGGGGAATTGACGATGAAGATCATTCGGATGAACAGGTTTCGGACGGTCGCGCTGCTGCTTGCGGCGGCGCTGATCTGCACGGGCCCGGCGCGGGCCGAAACCAAGGTCGGCGCCACCGTCGAGAGCCGCCTTCTGGTCGGCTTCAAGGTCGATGACGCCGCCGCGCAGGCATGGATGCCCGAGGGGTGGAAGGCGATCACCCTGCCCAAGGGCCCTCTGGCCGGGGCGAACGTGATGCTGGTGCTGATGGACCGGCACCTGATCCTCGACCCCGAGGGCAAGCCGCAGACACCGTCATCGGGCAGGGCCGCCGCGCTGCTCAGTTACGGCGTCGCTGAGGGCCAGCCCGGCCCGCGGCTGTTCATCACCCGCGTCTTCGAACCCGCGCCGATTGTCGATCCCTACGGCAACTCGGTCCCGGCGCAGATCACCCGCTCGGCGCAATCCTCGGTCGGGGCGGACGGGGCCACCACGCGCAGCGAAGCCTGGGTGGTAACCCCCGAGGCCGGCGGGAAGATCACGGTCGACCTGTCCTTCGCCTCCGGCACCGGGACCCTCGTGAAAGGGGCCGAGGCGCTGCCCTATTCGGCGGCCAGGCCGGAGTTCCACCGCATCTACCGCTATGACCAGATGGTCGAGCTGGTGATGAGCGCCGCAATGGACAAGCCCGTGGCCGGCGATGTGGCGGTGACCGTCGATCTGCCGGACATGGCCGCGATGTTCGACGGCAGCCAGCAACTGGCCGCCATCCTGTCCATCCCGGTCTATATCCGCGACGTGTTCCTGCCCTGAACGGGCCGCGCTCCGTCGCCTATTCGGCGGCGCGCAGCGGGGTGGGGGCCCCGCCCCTGGGCTTGTCCCCGCCCTGATCCGAGGGGGCCAGGTCGGTCGCGGCCTCGGGGGGCGCGGCGGTCTCGGTCTCATCGATCCACAGGATTTCCGGCGAGCGCAGCTTGCGCGCCGTGCGGCGCAGCGCCCGGTCGCGGGCGACCCGGCTGTTGCGGCCCAGGCTGAGCGCCCGCAGCGCATTGGCCGAGCGGTAGGCGCCGGTCCAGAACCACACGCGGAGCGCCAGCATCGAGGGCGTGAAGACCAGCGTCAGCACCGTCGCGATGCCCAGGCCGAACACCACCGCCGTGGCGAGCTGCTTCCACCACAGCGCGGTGGGGCTGTCGATCGAATAGCCGCCGTCGATGAAATCAAAGCTCAGCCCGAACATCATCGAGGCGAGGCCCGCCATGGTGGTGACCGTGGTCAGCAGCACGGGCCGGATGCGCGCCTCGGCGGTGCGGACGATGGCCTCGAGCTTGGGCATGTACTGGCTGAACTCCATGTAGGTGTCGATCAGCACGATGTTGTTGTTCACCACGATGCCCGCCAGCGCCACGATGCCCGTGCCGGTCATGATGATGGAAAACGGCTGCCCCATCACCATCATCCCGATCAGCACGCCGGTGGTGGACAGCACCACCGCCAGCAGCACCAGCGTGGCGTTGTAGAAGCTGTTGAACTGCGCCAGCAGGATGATGAACATCAGCCCCAGCGCCCCGGCGAAGGCCTTCATCAGGAAGGCGCCGGATTCCTCCTGCTCTTCCTGGTCGCCGGTCCATTCCCAATCCAGCCCGGCCGGGAACGGGTCGGTCTTCAGCCACTCGTTCAGCCGCGCGATGCGCTCGGTTCCGTTGATCGGCGCGCCCTGGTCGTTGACCAGCCCCGGCGCCACCGCCGCCTTGACGTCGAAATAGCGCGCGCCATCGATGCGGTTGATCAGCGCCAGTTTCTTCACCGGCTCGCGGGTGACGAAGTTGGACAGCGGCACCAGCCCGTCCGGGGTACGCACCTTGAGGCTGTCCAGCGTGGACAGCACCCGGTCCTGCTCGGGCAGGCGGACGCGGATCTCGATCTCCTCGTCCGAGGAGGGCACGCGCATGGTGTCCAGCAGCAGGCCGCGGGTCACAAGCTGCACCATGCCGCCCACGGTGGCCACGTCGGCGCCGTAGCGGCCGGCCTTTTCCACGTCCACGTCGATCTGCCAGTCGATGCCGGGCAGGGGCAGGGTGTCCTCGATGTCGGTCAGGCCCTCGGTGTCTTCGAACTTCGCTCGGGCGATGGCGGTGGCCGTCAGCAGGTCGTTCCAGTTGTCGCCCTTGATGCGTAGATGCACCGGCTTGGCCGAGGCCGGCCCCATGGATTGCGACAGGATCTCGGTCTTGATGCCGGGGATCCGGGACAGCTTCGCCTCCAGCTCTGCCAGCACGACATCGCCGTCCAGTTCGGGCCGGTCCGAGCGCTCTTCCCACGGTACCAGCTCCACCTGGATCTGGCCGATCGTGTCGATCGGCGGCTGCGCGCCGCCGGTGTTCTGGTTCAGCCCGCCCTCGCCGGCAAAGGCGAAGGCCGCGTCGACGCCGGGATGGGTCAGGACGATCTGCTCGGCCTCGCCGACCAGGGCGTCCTTTTCCGCCAGCGACAGGTTGCCCCGCGCGCGGACATAGACGATGGCCTGCTCGGGCTCGGATTCGACGAAGAACTCGACGCCCTTGTTGTTCTGGCCATAGGCCATGAAGACCGAAACAACGAAGCCCACGACCGCCGCGATGGTCACGATGGGCATGATCGGGTTGCCCGAGATCAGCCGGATCACCCAGCCGAAGACCGACCGGCGATAACCGGCGCGGATGCGCTTGCGCCGATGCTCGATCTTGGCCGCGGTCAGGGTGATCGAGCTCAGCGCCGCGCCTATCAGGAACAGCACCACGCCGGGCACGATCTGTACCGGGGCGGGCAGGGGCGAGGCGCCGCCGAACAGGTAGCCCGGGTTCAGCGTCTGCATGCCCCCCAGGAAGACGACGTAGAGCGCGGCCGGCACGAAGGCCGCCCGCACCAGCCAGGGCAGCGGCTTCAGCCGTTCGGCGACGCGGTCGAGGACGCGCGTCCAGCGCCCCGCGACGCCGCCCATCACCGGCAGGTAGATCAGCGCCACCACCAGGCTGGCCGACAGCACGAAGATCAGCGTGACCGGCAGCATCCCCATGAACTCGCCCGGCACGCCGGGCCAGAACAGCATGGGCAAAAAGGCGCAGAGCGTGGTGGCGGTGGAACTGACGATGGGCCAGAACATCCGCTTGGCGGCATCGGTGAAGGCATGCATCGGCCCCACGCCCTCGGAAATGCGGCGGTCGGCATATTCCACCACCACGATGGCGCCGTCGACCAGCATGCCGACGGCCAGGATCAGGCCGAACATCACGATGTTGGAGATCGCCACCCCCATAAGCCCCAGCAGCACGAAGCACAGCAGGAACGAGGTGGGAATGGCAAAGCCCACCAGCATCGCCGAGCGCGAGCCGAGGAAGGCCAGCACCACGATCATCACCAGCGCGATGGCGGTCAGCACCGAGCCTTCCAGCTGGCTGACCATCGAGGCCACGGTATGCGACTGGTCCATCGAGGTGCCGACGGTCACCGCCTGCTGCAGCTCCGTGGGCCAGGTGGCGCGTTCCTTGTCGACCTCCTCGCGCACCAACTGGGCGGTGTCGATGATGTTGAAGCCCTTGCGCTTGACCACCTGCAGCGCGACCGTGGTCTCGCCGTTGAAGCGCGCAGTGCCCTTGCGGTCCTCGAAGGTCAGGCGGATATCGGCCAGATCGCCCAGCGTGACCACCCGGTCGCCATTGGTCTTGACCGGCAGGTCATAGACATCCTGCGGGGTGTCAAAGCTCGACGGGATCTTGACCGAGAACGCGCCGGTCGCGGTCTCGACCTCGCCCGCCGCGATCAGTTGGTTGTTGTTCTGCACGACCGAGATCAGCTCGCCGGCGGTGACGTTGTAGGCCTCCAGCCGCAGCGGGTCGATGACCACCTCCAGCATCTCGTCGCGATGCCCGGCAAGGCCGGCCTCCAGCACCGGCTCCAGCCCTTCCAGCCGGTCCTGCAGGTCCTTGGCCAGCCGCAGCAGGGTGCGCTCGGGCAGGTGGCCGGTGAGGTTGACGATGATGATGGGGAATTCCGAGAAATTGATCTCGTTGATCGAGTATTTCTCGGCCCCGTCGGGGAAATCCGCCTCGGCGGTGTTCATCCGGTCGCGCACGTCGGCGATGGTCTTGGTCTTGTCCCAGCCGAACTCGAATTCCAGCGCGACGCCGGCATAGCCCTCCTGCGCGACGGCCGACATCTTGTCCAGACCGTCGAGGTCGGACAGCTCCGTCTCCATCACCTTGACCAGCAGCTTCTCGGAATCCTCGGCCGAGATGCCGGGGAAGGGGACCGAGATGAACAGCGCCGGGATCTCGATATCCGGCTCGCCCTCCTTGGGCAGGCCGGTATAGGCGAAGGCGCCCGCCAAGAGCGACAGCGCGATGAAGGCCAGCACCATCCGCGCGCGGCTGGCGGCCCAGTCGATCATGCCGGTCATTGGGTGACCTCTTCGCGGTAGGTGGGCTTCACCGGCACGCCGTCGGTGACGAATTCCTGGCCCACGACGATCACGTCGGCGGCCTCGGGCAGGCCGGCGACCCACATGCCCTCGACCGTGTCGCGCAGCACGTGGACGGGGGCAAAGCGGGCATGGTTGGTTTCGTCCACGATCCGCACACCGATGCGGCCCTCGTCATCCAGCGTCAGCGCCGATTGCGGCAGCAGATGCGCCACCTGCTCGCCGGACGAGACCACGATCTCGGCGGTCTGGCCGTCGCGGATCGAGAGGTCGGAATTGGCGATCTCGATCTCGACCCGGAAGGTGCGGGTGTTGGGATCGGCCGAGCGGCTGAGGAAGGTGACCACGCCCGCCACCTCGCGCCCGGTGGCCAGCCGCGCCCCGGCGCGGGCGCCGACGGCGACCTTGTCCACCTCGGTCTCGGGCACGAAGCCCACCAGCTTGATCGGGTCCAGCTGGATCACCGTGGCGCAGGGCGTGCCGGGCTGCATCAGCGCGCCCAGCTCGGCGCCGTCGGTTTCCAGTAGGCCGGCAAAGGGGGCCTCGATGGTCAGCCGCTCGATCTCCTTCTCGGCGGCGGCGACGCGGGCCTCGGCCGATTGCACGCCGCTGGCGGCGGCCTCCAGCCCCGATTTCGCGGCCTCGACCGCGGCCTTGGCCGATTCCACCGCCGCCTTGGTCGCGGCGGCGCGGGTCTGCGAGGCGAAGCCCTCCTGCAGCAGGCTGCTGGCGGCGCGGTCGTTGATCTCGGCCTCGCTGAGGCGGGCCTGCGCCTCGGCTAGCCGGGCCCTGGCCTCGGGCAGGGCGGCGCGGGCCTGGGCAAGCTGGGCCTGCGTCTCGGCCAGCGTCACCTCGCGCGTGCCGGGGTCGATCTCGCACATCACCTGGCCGGCCTCGACGAAGGCGCCCTTGCGCAGCGGCTCGGAAACCACGGGGCCGGTGGTCTCGGCCTTGACCTCGACCTGGCGGGCGGCCTCGGTCCGGCCGCGCACCAGCACGGCATCGGCCACCGGCCGCGCGACCGAGCGCAGCGCCACGACCGACACCTGGCGCGGTTCATCCTCGGCGGGGGCCGCGGCGACGGGCG